>Ga0209066_10001574_pt1 | contig 29926 bp, 38 predicted proteins | sample All_14_2_FD_187198 | JGI IMG/M metagenome (GOLD analysis project Ga0209066, IMG submission 187198) | Freshwater microbial communities in response to fracking from Pennsylvania, USA - Allegheny Zone_MetaG_DW_15 (SPAdes) (version 2) ...
ACCTGCCCCAATCGCGGCTACCGGCATAGTCTACCCCCTACCCAAGAACGGAAGAACTCCCAAGGGGGTTCTCCTCGGTTGTCAGTTTGGAACCCCGCGTCTTGGCGGCAACTGCCTTCCCCGCGCTATCTCCAGGCGTCTTCTCTTTCGCCGCGTCGGCTATGGACTTACCCCGCTTGACCGGGAGATCCCAGTTATACCCGGCGTTGCCGTACTGCCCGATCAGACTGGAGAGCTGACCCTCATCCGCCTCCGACCAGTAGTTCGCAAAAATGTCGTTGATACGCGCCTGCTTCGAGGCTTCGTCTACGTTGTAGTCCAGACCAACCAGCCGTGCATGGGCTGTTTCGTCTGCAACCTGTTGGTTGACCTCAGTAATGGCCTTGTCAGCCGCGTCGAACTTGGCCCCATAAAGCGATGACACCTGCGCCCGCCCCTGAGCGTTCGCCGCCTCCTCCGCCTGCTTTGCGTAGATCGATCCGAAGTCGATCTGGTTGGACCCCATTGCTTTGATGAACGAACCGAAGTCAGGCATCTCAAACTCCACCATCGGGTAGTACGCTTCCTGCTGCTGCTGCTGGGCTGCGGCTGGAGTTCGCACGATACCCTGAGAGGGCAAAACCTGTTGGCCTTTGGCGTTCACCTGGGATCTTATCGAGTTCGCCCCTGTCCCAAGGGAATTGGCAAAGGGAGACGCCAGATTTTCGTTGCTCGGATTTTCGTTGCTCGGATTTATCACTGCGCTACCCTCTCAGTTCGTCTCGGTTCAGTTGGATTATGACCCCGTCAACAATGTCGAATCTATCAGTTTGAGTATTTACGATATTGAAAGCATTTGTCAATACCGTTTTCTCATAAAAACCGACATCCCGTGCAAGTTTCAAGACAAGCCTGTTGGTAATCGGAACCTCACTCCACAATGTTTCGAGGTTAAAGTAGCGAAACAACTGAGCAAGTCCATCCCTCCCGGCCTCCCTCATCTTCTTGCCCCTGAGCGCCGGCCGGCCGATAAAATGAAACTGCGCCCTTTTGCCAGTGAAGTTATGCAGAAAGTAGACAGTCGAGATCCAACCAGTCGAGCGATCCAACGTCGCAGATATCCTTACCTCGTTCTCCTCCAGTAAACTCAGTGCATCCCTCTCGGTCGGGTTCTTCTTGTTGCAGACAACCCACTTTAATCCTCCTGCGTTCTTCACCTCTGTCAAGATCGGTAGGAGGATGTTCAGGTTTCTCTTCTCAATCGGGAACAGTTCATGTAGGTACGGTCCCATTACAAGACATTCTCCTTCGCATTGTGAAAATTGAGCGGGTCATACCCATCTTCCGGGTTATAGTCGTCATCCAGCATCTCCAGTTCGGCTCTCAACCGCCCGTACTTGGTGTCCATCACGTTGTCCCCTCGTATGTCTTCAGCGAACGTGACGGCTACAGCGTCAGGCTCATCCATGACGTACTCCCCACGTCCACGTATCTCCTTCTTGCTCTCGATCTGTATCTTCCCTCTCTGCTCATTGTAGAGCATCATCGGAGTGGACAGCCCGGTTATGAGTTTCGGGTCGTTCGGTATCAATGGCCAGTTACCGTTCCTCTGCCCCGTAAGGAACCAATCCCGCATCTTACACCATATCTCCGCCCGTTTGTTGAGGTACAGGTTACTATTGTACGCTCCACCACCGAAGTTCACAGGAATGACGATATCCTCATACCCCATCTTGCACAGCCTTGATATGACGCCTTCTCCGCGTCCTGAGTCAACCATGACGGCGTGTGGCCGGAACTCTTTGATGTCCTCAACTACCTTGTTCGCCAGATCGTCTGGCATCAACCCCTTGAACTTCCTCAGCGGGTGCAGCATCCTCCCCTGCCTCTTGGCTATCGTCGCCATATCCCCCTTCGCGCTATACGCCGGATCGACACCAATAAGACGGGGTTCAAAGTTGTAGTCCTTCTCTTCCAGTCGAGTTGTCAGACATGGCTGTATGATCTCCAGAGGTATCAACGTAGACTCAGAGGACGACAGGAAGGACGTATAATACTCCTGTTGGATCAAACTCTCAGGCATCCCCGACTTCCTGTCTTCCTCTATCGCCTCTATCGACGGGTATCCTGTATCATCCCTCGACAGGTGCTGGAAGAACCAGTCCGGGTTCTTCTCTGCCATCTCCTTCATCGTGTAGAAGTGGTTGAGGCCACGCGGCGTGTTATGTGTCCGAAATCCCTCAGCAATGTATGAGTGCGGGCTGTCCAGTATTATGTCGTAGGTAAGTTCAGGCTCATTAAAGTCTATCGCTTTTACTTCATCAACGAAAAACCCAGAACACGCCCAGTCTACCTCGGAGTACGTTGACCTATCCGATTCTAAAATTGCTCTATACGACAGATCCTCCTGTCTCGCCTCAAGAACCCTGTGCCTTGGATTATACTGCGGGGAAACACCAGAGAAAGTCCTTCCTTGTCGTTTTCCTTTTTTCTCATATCTTAGCCTTTGCGTCGGGCATGTTCCAAGAAGTCTTTTTACGTCCTCTCCGTAACACTCTATTTCATATGAAATTCCTGGTTCTATACCATCTTTAGGTAGAGTCAATTCACTATATCGTGTTTCTGTAAACCTCTTCTTTGCTCTTACCCCTAAAGACAACATCATGCTCTGCGCTTGAGCCGCCGCCTCACTCGATGTAGTACATAATTTCAACTGCCCCGCCTTTACTGTTCCGTCTGTATCAAGCCATCCAGCCATAAATGAGGCAATCTCCTCATAACTTGCATACCTCATGCAATCTGGAACCTCTTTCTCCCTAGCTGTTTTATTCCCTACGGTAGAGACATACCAATCATAAACCTCTTTGGAACATAGCTTATGGTGTCTCCCGTTTGTTTTGAAAGGGTATTTTGGCGCAAGAGCTGGAAGTATGCTCTTTATCTTTTCTTCTTTTGAAAAACTCAAAGTAAGAACATTTTTGTAAATAGAACCATCTCCCATCATGCACCCAAGAAGGTAGGCATCGACATCAAACTTTCTTCCCGTTGGTATGTTTGTTCTCGACAGTACAACGCGATCCCCTATCTTCAATTCATCAAGACGCTTCCATTCATACCCAGACGATCTTCCTTTTTGTATGGTGAGTTTGTGGTTTGGTGTTGCAGTTATTTCATACCCTGACGAGGTTTTCACCGTCATCGTGTCGGCGTAGCCATTATTATGCGTTCCACGAACCATGGACCAACCAGATCGCCCGGTGCTTACTTCGTCGCGTGTCGTCAAGTCTTCAATCTTCTTCACGCCTCCCCTGGTGTAGACAGGAGTCCCGGCTTTCAGGCACCCATTGAACAGCGCCCATCCACCGTTGTTCGCCAGGATCGGTCGCAGGTAGTTCCAGCCTTCCGGCTTGTGTAACGAGAATTCAGTGAATACTATACCCACCGGGTTTCCACCAACGAGCGAATCAGGGTTATCCGATCCCGCCAGTTTCAGTATCGAGCCGTTCTTCAACTCAATCATCATGCGGTCTTCCCTCTTGCGTTTGATCAACTGCGGGGGTATGTAGTCAAGGAATCTTCTTCCGCTATCTGTGGCTCCGTCCCAGATAATGTTCCGTATCTGTCCGTAGTATGGAGCCACGTACAGGTACAACCCCACCCTTTCAAGCATTTTTGCTATTGCGATGTTCAGGAATACGATATCCTTTCCATTACGTCTCGGCCAGATAACAAGCCCCCTAGTAACTTTATTTACGATAAAAGCGTTCCAAGCCGGAACCTGATAAGGTCGTAGAGTGAGGTTGTACGGGAGGGTTATAGTTGGCATTATAAGCTCGCAAACTCGTCTATGTTTGGCCTCATAAAAGCCCCATGCAGCTTCTCCGCCGCTCTATCGTACGCCTTTGCAGCTTCTTCTGGTGTGTCATAGTACCCAAGGCGTGTTGCTCTTTTTCCAACGAAGATCCTGGCGAGCCAACACCCCCCGCTATGGGGGTACCAAGAGACTCCCTTGTATCTGGTCTTATTTGTCCTATTAGCCATCCGGTTTCGAGCATTTCCTTTAAGATCAGCAATTCTTAAATTTTCAATTCTGTTGTTCAAAGGATTACCATCTACGTGATCTATGAGTTTTGGTAGTTCGTTATTATTCCATAGCCAAACAAGATGATGAGCGAAGTATTTTATACTATCTACCTCTATTACTCTGTACCCATCCCTTTCTCGTATACACCCACACACCCCCAGACGCTTTCTATGCCCCCTTCCCGTCTGAGGTACACGTATGAAGTTCCCAGTCTCAGGATCATAGGTCATCAGTTCCCTCAACCTTTCTTGCGTCAGTTCTCCTCTTGCGTCGCTGTGGGCGGTTCGGATCGTCCCATTTTCGACAGCCGCACTTTGGGCACTTCTTTGGTCTGTTCTCTGTCCGTTGCATCCATCCATATCCACAGTCCTCGCATTTGAGTTTCATCGTTATGCCTCCTATGCTTGGATAGTACGGGATATGGAACTAACTGTCAAGGGGTTTTTTAACTTTTTCATAAATCGTCGATCCCTATTGCCACATTATTTTCCGCCCCTAAGATATTCACCGTGAAGGTCGTGTCATTCTTCAGACTTTCCGACGCGATCTTCTCACTGCGCGAGAAGTAGGACGACAGGAGGAACTTGATGAACTCCTTCGGAAGTGATTCACGGAGACCCCCTTGGATGTAGTAGTCCTCAAGGTACGTCCTCGCCACCTCCAGCACGCCCATCGCTTCCTCGGGGTAGCTGCCCGGCGCTTCCTCTTCGGCCTTGATGGTCCTCATCAGCGAGTCGAATGAACGGAACCCCATCGCCATCGCCAGTCCTGGCGGCGTGGGCCGCATTGTTTCGTCCATCTGGCAGAGACTGAAGTATTCGATCACCGAGTCCTTCACCCGTTGGGGATCGGCAAGGATCGTCGCCGGTGGGTAGCCTGGTGGAAGTCTGACTATCTGGGGGAGGTTGTCGGTCATGGTAGCGTTATGATTTGTGGTTTGCCTTCTCTCTGCCGTGGTTCGTTGCTCGTTGGTTTTTGGTACTGTCGAATGTTAGAACGGTGGGCGGTGAAATGTCAAGGAGTTTTTGCTTTTTGGTTGGGATCGTTGGTTGTGTCGTCTTAATTAAGGCGTTTTGTGGATAGGGGGTCGTGGGAATTTTGTCATGAGTTAATTAAGACGTTTTGGGAATTTTGTCATGAGTTAATTAAGACGTTTTGGGGTTAGGGGGTGCAGACGATGTGGACTCTCTCCCCCGTCACACGTTCGTAATTTTCCCCCCCCCGTTCATCATCCCTACGTGAAAAAGTGTTCGCATTTTTAATTAAGACAGGGCTGCGCCCATTCACAATCCTGTTTGACAGGTCGAAAGCAAAACCGATTGAGAATGGACGCTAATGCACCTTTCCTAACATGTACCGCATGTATGAAAGATTACTTCCTAACAATTCACCAATGCCTAACAACAATTCGTGAGAATCATTCTCAAAACTCAATCATATTTGTTGATAGGAAGTTAAGCAAACTTTATCTGAGTTAATTAATCTTTAACTTCCTGACACAATCTTCACGGGGAATGTAGTGGAATGTAGTGGATTTTCCGTTTTTCAAACTTTATAGAGAAAAAAAGTAATAGAGTATCTTCTCTTTCTTCGATGGAGTAACCGTTTTTGACATTTACGTATTGGCTTTTTTTATCTTTTAGGCATCCCTAACATTTTACCTGTCTTTCTCTTTCTCTCTTTTTTCCTGAAAAATAAAAATGAAGAATCCCATACATTCCACTACATCTAACACGCCAATGGTGTCACTTAACCAATTCTCGCCCCGCTCTAACCACCACTTGAAGTTTTAGGCGCACCTAAATAATCACCGAAATGTTATTAACCTATTAGTCATACATTCACTTCATTAGCTAATGTTTAGGCTGTATCCCGTCCTGATTAATTATTTTTTAATCGGTAACCACTGCATATTATTCATTAATTAAGACAGCAATCACCAATGGTTTAATTAACTCAAAAATAATTGTATCCTGGCCTTGACGGCTTAACTAATACGTGATAGAGTTTAATTAACACGATGATATTGGATCATCGAATTAGTTAATTCAACCAACGGTGGAGACTATGAAGAACTATCAAGAACTGGCAGTCCGGCTGCAGGCGATTGAGAATTGTATCAAATCGAACAACGAAGAGTGGCAAGACAGGCACGAAGCGGTGATCGAAACCATTATGAACACGGCCCCCCATGGATCAGGCTTCGATACGGGCGTCAATTTCAGTCAAAGCAAGTCAACCGACTGTAAGTTGGTATTCCATACAAACTATCATCACATGAACCAGGATGGCTATTATGACGGATGGACCGAGCACCTAGTAATCATCACTCCGGCTTTCGTCGGATTTGATATCAAAGTGACCGGCAGGGACCGGAATCAGATCAAAGAGTATATCGCCGATATCTTCACCGACTGGCTAATGAAAGAAATGGTAAGTTAATCAATTCTTGCGGGCAGCTCACTATGCCCGCTTGAATTGGGTAGTTGGACCCAAGAACAACAAACTCAACCAATGGTGAAGAACATGAAGAAAATTACCTACAAATTTAAAAATGATCTTATGAGCAACGGGACCATGTTGAGCGATGGTTGTTTTATCGCTCCGATTGATCATCCATCGATCACTTGGAAATGCCCAAACGATCAGACGACCGCAGCTTTGATCAGGTGGGAGACTTTCTGGTACAGATACAAGAAATTGGAAATGAACGATTGCCCAGATTTCCAGGCGATTCTTGACCTTGAAAAAGAAGCCGTTCACACCTTGACCGATACCAGTCTCACAATCTGTGAAGATAATATACATGTTCATCTCTACTGGTCGGAAGCTACCGGCCTACTCGGTATCGATGAACAATATTACTTCCTCCTGCAGGATCAGACAGTAAGAACAAAAGACAATAGCTCGCCGCTGTTTGTCCGGGGCAGCGTTGTCGTTATGCCTGTGTTATTGAAACTCGACAAAACCGAGATAGCCAAGTATTTCAGTTAATCAATTACTGCAGGTATCCAAGTACCTGCAGAAATTGGGTAATTGGACCCAATACCAACAAACTCAACCAATGGTGAGCACAATGAAAGATAGAATATATACAGCCGGAGAACTGCATAGGATGCTGTATGATAACAAACTGTGTCGTGTTCCAATGTGTAACCAGCAGCCATTGAAAAAGAGACGGACACCACCAAAAACAGCTAGTGAATACGCGAAGTACTTCGAGTACTGGCAATGTCCGAAATGTAAAACCAATGTCGCATATCCAAAGGAGGGAAACCGTCAATGTGAACGATGACGGGGGATTCATGAAGTACCATGACGCTAAGCCTTATGTCCTTGCGTGTAACTGCTGCACATTCACTTTTCATAAACCTATTGAGGACTGATACGATGAGAACAGAATACGTTTGTCCTGCTGGAATACCAGATGGATACTTTGACGAAAAAGTAAATGGCCAGTTGTGCTATGATCCCGAGACGAAAAATACCTATGCCGTTTATCCTTTTGGATGGCATACGGCAGAGATACCACCGGCGAACAGTGTTGAGGAGGTTATTTGGCTTCTCAATCATCATCCAATCTTAACTGGGAGATTCACACTATGACAATTCCAAAAAGCAAAAAGACACGACACGCGAGGAAGATTCTCACCAAGAAGGAATGGTCAACGATCTTCAACGACCTTATCTTTTGCCAGATTCACGACTGGAAGACGGCGGATACCATCATTCAAAATCGACGGAGGGAAACATCATGTTGAAAGTAAAGGTAAGAACAATAGGCGCAAATCATCTGGAAATTGAGAAGGAGGAAGGCACGTACCTTCAATCTTACAATACCGTCATCGCCTTTCAATCCTATAACGGCAAAGTGATTATACTGGACCGCCATAAATGGGACTATAGCCGGACAACGGGGAAGCATCGTAATCATTTCTTGAATGAAACGACGAAGGAAAACGAAGCGGAAGATAAACGAAGGCATATACCTCCTTGACGACCTGAATTGATAACAAACAATATCCCGGCTGGCAAAAGCTGGCCGGGATAAACTTATTTAACTATAGGGAGAATAACCATGAGAAATACAGTCATCGACACAAGAGACCTGGAAAAAGAGCTTGACGCACTGGAAGACGAGCTGACAAGCTTGGAAGAAACAAGAGATGAAGCCCTTGGAGACGAGGACGAGATACAGGAGGCAATGAACCGGCTGGAAGAATGGCTCGGAGACAATGAAGACCGCCTTACAGAGTTACGCAACCTACGTGATGAAATACCGGAATGGCAATACGGCGAAACTCTGATATCTGATTCACACTTTGAAGATTACGCAAGAGACCTTGCGAGCGATCTATACGGAAACGAGATAAATGACGCCCGATGGCCGTTTGACTGTATTGACTGGAAACAGGCGGCGGATGAATTGAAGCAAGACTATACAAGTATTGACTTTGACGGCGATACTTGGTGGTATCGGGCATAGCGAACAATCAATATCCTGGCTATCGAAAGATGGCCGGGATAAAATTATTCCATAACGATGGGGAGGACAGGAAAAATGATCAAAATTAATCACATAATTACCGGCAATACTATCTTATCCATTAACGTAAAAACACTCCAGGACGCGAACCTCCAGGGCGCGAACCTCGGGGGCGCGAACCTCTGGGGCGCGAACCTCCAGGGCGCGGACCTCTGGGGCGCGGACCTCTGGGGCGCGAACCTCTGGGGCGCGAACCTCCAGGACGCGAACCTCCAGGACGCGAACCTCCAGGGCGCGGACCTCCAGGGCGCGGACCTCCAGGGCGCGGACCTCGGGGGCGCGAACCTCTGGGGCGCGAACCTCTGGGGCGCGGACCTCCGGGGCGCGAACCTCCAGGACGCGGACCTCCGAAATTGCTTTGCTTTGCATTTGCAATGCCCCGAAACAGGATCATTTATTGCCTACAAGAAAGGAGAACAAAGAGAAATAATTACTCTAGAAATCCCCGCCTCTGCTAAACGTTCAAGCGCAACCTCCAGGAAGTGCCGAGCTAGTAAAGCGAAAGTATTGGGGATAGAAACGCCGTCAGGTGAATCAATTGCGTCCTGTTACTCCTCTTTTGATTCATCTTTTATTTATCGCGTAGGGGAAACTTTGGTAGTAAAAGACTTTGACGATAACCGATGGAACGAATGCTCAACGGGGATTCACTTCTTTATTACGAGACAGGAGGCGATAGATTATTGATCCGGTAAAATTCCCTTGACTATCATAGTCAGGTCGGGCTAGAATGAAGCTCGACCTGACTATTTTTATGCAGTCAAAATTCCAGCGGTGAGGAAATGAAAAAACGATACAATATGAATAAAATCAGATGGTACGCCATGATATTGGCGGGTGTTCCATACCCATCGAACCCATGGCCCGATGAAGAAAACCCAGTAAAACTGATTCCCGTCTCTTATCCTGCGATTATAAGTATGCTTATCCATTCGGTGAGGAAATGAAAAAGAACACCTGTTCAAAGTGTGGCTATACTTGGCTGCCGCGTTCCCCTCATCCGGTGCAATGCCCGGAGTGTAAGTCAAGATACTGGAAGGAAAAGGAACGCGAAAAAGTCAAAGCCAAGAAGGGTTGAGCGTATGGAACAACTCACCTTTCTACGGCCTGATGAAGCCTTTCCTACACACTGCTCGAAGTCCTTCAAAGCGGGCAACCCTCCAGTCAAGATCCGCGACTACTCGCTTGGTAAGCACTTCCAGGTGGACACAGCCGTCGTTGAAGACCTGGACGACCTGCACACTGAGCTTGCCGCTCGCCCGTCCGGTTGGATACGCATCGCTGGGCAGCCGGTCCCGGTCCTGCCAGAGAAAATAACCCGCACCAAAGAGAACTTCCCGGAAAAAGACAGCACCCTGATCATGCTGGACATGGACAAGTGGCCGGTGCCGCCGTCCCATCCGTGGACGTTCACCAGTCCATCATCCGTGCACCAGACAGTCAAGATGCTGCTGAAGGCGGAGGGGTTCGAGTTCCTGGCGGAGACCTCGTTCGTCTGTCTGCTGACCGCCAGTCAGTTCTCAACCGAGCGGCTGTCCTGTCATCTCTACTATTTCGTCTCCCAGCCCATCTCGATTGTCGTCTTGCGCGAATGGTGCCACGCGCTCCTGAAGTACCGAGGGCGGACACTGTTCGACCCGGCGACACAGCGAAGCGTCCAGCCGGATTACATCGCCCGGCGCGAGTGTCAAGGGTTCACGGACCCGCTCCCCGAAGAGGCTAGGTTGTCGATCTGTCGCGGTCAACATGACGTGATCGACTTCCAGGTGCTACAGGATCAGATCACTCGTGACTGCGCTCTTGCCGGGTGGAAGATCGGTGAGGCGCCGAAGAAGACGATAGGGCACACCTGGGACGAGACGGTCAAGCTCGCCGGGTCCGAGGGTCAGGGCATCAATGAGTTGTGCTACCGGGCGGCGGCGCAGATGGTCCAGCAGTACGGCCAGCGAGCGGTACAGGACGGCCTTGAGCACTACTCCAAGCTCCTGCACACCGAGGCATGGAAGGCGCTCAAGGCCCATGACCCGTGGACCAACCAGGGACGGGACCGGGCTGCGGACGTGCAGACCTACAACATCGCTCGCTTCCGGCAGTACCTCAGTTCCGCCCTGTCGCGTGAGTTTGGTGAGGGCGCGGACGAGGCGCAGCAGATGGTGGCTGGAGCGATAGAGGCGACACGCAACGGTGTCACAGGTGCGCTGTTCGATCCTCCGATCATGGAGGCATACGTCAGGCTGCAACGCAGTCACCCGGCGATCTACGCCACTCTGAAGGCCCAGATCAAGACCAAGCTGAGAGGCATAGTCAGCGTCACCGACCTTGAGAAGACGGTGAAGAAGACCGTCCACCTGAAGGAGAAAGGGGACTCCGGTTTCTTCAACACCGACGAGATCGGCGGCGACAATCAGTACCTTCAGCAGGTCATCGCTGCCTTCGACTGGCTTGAGGATGAGTATGGGCAGAAGTACGCCGGGTGGAACGGCGAGGCCAGCCGCTACCGTGTCATCCCGACCGGCAACAGTCTGATCTCGGTACTCTACGCCAAGGGCATGGAGCTGTCGTCTGGGGGCGTCTCTGGCAAGTTCGGGGGACTGGTTCTCATGTACCATCAAGGTAAGGAGGGACTGGCCAGTGGTGGTAAAAATTCGCTGTTTCGAAAGGCGCAGGTTGGTATGCGAGTGTATCCTGTTGGTGGCCCCTACGCCCGGAGCACGGAGTCGTGGATACACCTTGGAGTGCAGCCGTCCGGCATGTCGATCTGCGCGAAGGTATCGCAGGCGGGAGTCGAGATCGTGGAAGAATATGACTGCCCCATTCGATGGCGGCTGGCGGAAGACGCTGCGCCAATCCCGATAGCTACGGACACCCAGATCGAAGACCGTTTCGGGGGACTTGAGGCTCTGAAGGATTGGGTGAAGGACGCGATCCCGAGATACTTCAACGTCCCGGAACAGGACCGATCCCTGCTGCTCGGGTTGCTCTTCTCCCTGTTCACCGGGAGAGGGGCGTCGCCGCTGATCGAGTTCTGTGGTCCTCCAGGCTCAGGCAAGTCCACCGCCGCCGATCTGCTGCTCGACCTCGTGGACCCCACGCCGGGGGGCCTACACTCAGGGGATGGCCGGGGCGACCTGACCTCCATCAAGAGGGACCAACTGATCAACGTCGTCAGTCAGCGTTACCTGTCGGTATTTGACAACGTGAGCAAGCTCGAAGTCGACATGCAGGACACCCTGTGCAAGATATCCACCGGGGCCAGCAAGGACGAGCGGCTGCTCTATGTAGGGACATACTATAAGATCAGTGCCAAGCGGCCAGTCGTGATCACGTCGCTCTCTCCGGTCGTCACCCGGCCCGACCTTGCATCAAGGACGGAGACGATCAACTTCTCCAGTTACGACGGATTTGGTATTCCACCCGAGTCGTTGTATGAAGAGTGGTACAGGGACCGTCCGTTCCTCGTCATCGGGCTGTTGCACCTCCTGTCGGACATGCTCCAGATGAAGGACACCGTGCAGCTTGAGGACGGGGTGGATGCAAGGCGCAAGTGGATGGCCCTGGCCGATTACATTTTCTATAGCCAGGATGACATTGATCGGGTAAGAGAGTATCGTAAGATTGAGAGATCGAAGACGATATTGGAGAACGACAATTTCGCCATGGGATTCCTTGGGTTCCTCCAGTGGAAGGAAGAGCAAGGGGTTGACTACATCGAAGTGCGGATGCTGGAACTGTACCAGGACTATTGCGAGTGGATCGAGGACAAGTCCGGCCTCAAGATCACATTGAAGATCCGCAATGGATCGCAGATCCAATGGAAGGTCAGGAACGTGTACGACACTGTCGTACCCAAGACGGTCAGCGGGTTGGGATGGAGTCTCAACAAGGTGGCGAACGTGCTGCTCGACGCAGGCGGTTGGGTTGTCAACGGCGAGGGCAAGAGGCGCACTATGAACGGCAACGTCCGGGTGCTGTATAAGAAAACGGAGATCGAGGATTTATAATGAAAAAACCCCTTGACTATCATAGTCAGGGGGCGTATAAAAGAATTAATTAAGACAGTAAAAGATTAATTAAGACAAGAGGAGGGAACATGAGATTAATCGATTGGCTGCAACAGTCAGGAAAATCGGCGCATGAATGTGCTGACTTCCTGGGGATCAGTGACCCCGCGTTCAGCGGGTATGTGAACGGCAAGACGGAGCCACGGCTCCGACACGCTGTGAAGATCGTGGAAGAGATGACGGGTGGAGAGGTCAGTTACAAGGATCTCGTCATCGGATTGGTCGAACCCAGTGAAGTGGATTCGCTTTAATTAACTCAACAAGGAGGAACGCAATGATCACAATTCAAGCAGACAATGTGGCAGAACTCAGGCAGATTACATGGGAGCTTTTTGGACCCGCTCCAGTAGTGCCAGGAGAGGTTAAGGAACTGCCGAAAGCCACCCCCAAAGCGGCAGTAAAGAAAGGGGAGGGCAAAGTAGAAGGCGCTATTCAAATAGAGGTTCCTACAGGTAGGCTCGAGGACGGTTTTATAAGAGTCGAAGAGGCCGCAGCACCCGGCACCGTGACTGTTGACGTGCCGGACGACACCTCCGACACCCGGACGGCGACATACGAGGAAGTCATTGCCTTGGTAAAGAAGTTGAAGGCTTCGACCGTGCCGGATATCCTCGACAAAGTGAACGCATGGAAGACCAGCGGGCAGTACCCGGCGCTCAAGGAGTCCAGCCCCGAGCAGTTGGGCCTTGCACTGACCTACATCGAGAGTCTGGAGGGCTGAGATATGCCAGATAAACATAGCGAACTCTTCTCCCCCTCAGCAGCGCACACGTGGTTGAACTGTACCGCGTCTGCCAGGCTGAACGCGGGGAAGGAACGCATATCGAACCCCGACGCGGATCGCGGTACGATGCTCCACGACTTCTGTTTCAAGAACTTTGACAATGACTGGGATCTGATCGATTTCGATTCCCTCGGACCTGATGCTGACGATGCTAAGTCAGCACTCAATCAGGCATGGGAGTTGCAGTTGATGATCGACGACCCCCAGAACACGTTGAGGGAGACAGAGGTCAAGGTGCATGAAGCCGAAGACTGTTTCGGCACCGCCGATCTTATCATGTACTCAACCCGGGACAAGCATCTCCTCGTTGCCGACTACAAGTTCGGCTACGGCGAAGTCGATGCGGAGATGAACCCGCAGCTCCTTATCTACGCTCTCGGGGCACGACGGCTGTTCGCCAAGACAGGGATTGATACAATCACCCTAGCAGCTATTCAGCCAAAAAGGTCAAAAGTGCCAACCCTGTTTTCGATGAGGCAAGAGGAGATTAACGCGTGGATGACCGACACCTTCTTCCCCGCGTACCATGCAATCCTGCGGAACGAGACGGCGTTCCGTCCTGGCGAGAAGCAATGCCGATGGTGTACCAGTCGGCACGACTGCCCGGCGCTGCTCGGGGAGATCACCGAACTGCTCAACAGTGATACCCCCGCCACAGAGGGCCTGACGTGGACTGAGAAGATCCGACTGGCGAAGATGGCCCGATTGTGGGCTGATGCCCAGGAAGAGGCACTGATGGCGAACCTCCAGGCTGGTGTACCTTGTCCCGGTTTCAAGCTGGTCCGGGGGCGGTCGAACAGGAAGTGGAGTGATGAGGATGAAGCGGCCAAGTGGCTCGCCGCTCGGGGGCTCAAGGAGAAGGAGCGGTACACGTTCAAAGTCATCGGCATACCCGAGGCAGAGAAGATCGTCGGAGGCATGGACCTGAGTACCAAACTCAAGAACTCGTTCAACCGGCTCATCGTCAAGCCCGAAGGCAAGCTGACGTATGCACCGGAGAGCGACAAACGGGAGGCAGTATCGGTGTCTGATCCGCTTGCGGATGAGCAGGCCGAGCTGGACGAACTATGAGCAGTTGGACAAAGATGATGAAGAAGGAAGACCCACCAATAACCCCAACCAAGGAGAAAACAACTATGTTCCAGATTGAAGATGGTATCGAGATCCCCGCATTGACCCGTCACAATACCGAGGCCAAGTACCCGTTCAAGCAGATGAAGGTCGGACAGTCCTTCTTTGTGCCCTGCACCGAGGAGAACGCCAAGAAGGTCCGCAACTCCATCTCCTCATCCGCTCGGTCGGCCAAGGTCCGGCATGTGACCCGGATCGCTGAAGGCGGTCTGCGGGTATGGAGGGTAGCACCGAAGGAAGAGGCGAACGACCTGTAAGAACTGAGAGCGGGGGTAACGCCCCGCTTAACTTTTAGAAAGGAGAACACAATGAGCAACACCAAAGCATTGACACCAGAAGGACGGTTCCGGTGGGTGAACGTCTTCACCGCGAAGCGTAACTACAACGGCGACAAGGATGTCAAGTCCATCGCCCTGATGATCCCCAAGAAGTCGAGTCTGAAGAACCTGGAGACCGCCTACCGGCAGGCGGCGGTCGAGGAGTTCAAGGGTAAGGTTCCGGGGGCACTTCGTAAGCTCACCGGGGGTCAGAAACCGATTCTGAAGGATGGGGATGAGGTCTACGATACCCGCGATGACGATAAGAAACCGATGTACGAAGAGTATCGTGGCTGCTGGATTCTTCAACCGGAAGCAGATGCGAACTTCCCACTGCGGATTCTCGGACCTGATGGCGCCGAGCTGTTCGATCCCGCAGATATCTATGACGGAGCTTACGGGCAGTTGGTAATCAACATGTCTGCCTATTCTGCCAAGTCCCGGCCTGGTTTCCCAGGAGGCCCGATGATGTCGGTCAGTCTGCTCGGGGTCAAGAAGACTCGTGACGGCGAGGTCATCGAAACGACTGGTGGGGCGACCGCCCTGTCAGACGCCGAGGTTGCCAGCCTGTTCGGTTCCGCTGCTGCTGACTCCACCGACGACCTGTAGGAAAGACGATGATCATAGGAATACACGACTCAGAGTTATCTTCTGGCTATCCCAACCTCGCATTGATGAAGTTGTCTGCATACCACAAAGCGAAAGGGGATATGGTTGACTTCTATTCAGATAAGAGCTTTGATGTCGTGTATTCTTCCAAGGTGTTCACCTGGACAAAAGACGCATCTCCCCAAGGATCGATAAAGGGGGGAACGGGGTACGGACTGAACGGAGACCTTTCGTATGAAATAGAACATCTTTGTCCTGATTATTCACTTTACAACTGTAATAGGTCATACGGCTTTCTTACTAGGGGGTGCCCTAATAAATGTGACTGGTGTTTTGTGCCAGAGAAGGAAGGGGGCATACAAGAGAACGCGGATATCGAGGAGTTCACAAAACACAAAGAGGTTGTTCTGATGGACAACAATGTTCTGGCTTCGCCGTTCGGTATCTTCCAGATAGAAAAGATATCAAAGTTGGGACTGAAGATAGACTTCAATCAGGGGCTGGACGCTCGGAGAATAGACTATTCCGTAGCTAGGCTCCTGGGGAAGTGTAAGTGGCATCATCCTATCCGTCTGGCCTGCGATACAAAAAGTCAGATGAAACACATATCGAAAGCGGTAGAACTCCTTCGTTGGCACAATGCTACACCGTCTCAATACTTCTGCTATGTCTTAGTAAAAGATATTGAGGACGCCCTTGAGAGAGTTAAGTTCTTGAAGGGGCTATATGTGTACCCGTTCGCTCAACCATACAGGGACAAAGAGAACACCGAACCAACCAAGAGGCAGAAGGCTTTCTGCCGTTGGGTAAATCATCGAGCAATCTTTCGCTCGGTAACGTGGGAAGACTACCAATACAATACTGAGTTTGACGACCTGTAATCTCGACAGAAAGGAGGACGTATGAAAGTAATAGTGCATCATCTGCCGACGAGTTGCAAGTGGGAAGTGGAGAGCAGTCAAGAGATGATGAATTTTCGGCGAAGAATGCTTGAAACCGACAGAGGGTTTGTCATAGGAAACGACAAAGAATATATTTACTTCCCTGCTGACGTTGTTGCTCAGTCAGTCATCAAGGTCACAGCATGACGACCGTTTCCCTAGATTTTGAGGTTTTTTCCCGGTGTGACTTGAAGAAGTGTGGAGTGTCACGTTACGCTGAAGATCCGACAACTGAGACACTGTGCCTCGGATACGGGATCGAGCCGAATGATGTAAGACTATGGATCGCCGGTCAACCGGCTCCGCATGACCTCTTCGACTGGATGGGCCGGTACAAGATGCGGGCATGGAACGCCTACTTCGAGCTGCGTATATGGGAGGAGGTCTGCACCCGCAGGATGGGGTGGCCTACTGTTGATGAGACGATGTTCGTTGACACCCAGGCAGACGCCCTCGCCCTCTCGCTGCCAGACAGTCTCGACCAGTGCGGGTCGGCGCTCAACGCTCAGTATCTCAAAGATCCGAAAGGCAAGATGCTGATCAAGAAGCTCTGCTGCCCGGTCAAGCCCACCAAGGCCCACCCGACTGACCGCTGGACCAAGGCAGAGGCACACGACGATTACGTCCACCTGTACAACTACTGCAAGCAGGATGTGCGTACCGAGATGGCGATCAGTGCGATGCTCCCCTACTCAGTGACCGAGAAGGAAGGGATCGAGCGGGAGATCTGGCTGGCCACCGTCAGAGCGAACAAGCGAGGCATCCCCATCGATGTCGAGCTTGTCACCAGCATCTACCAGTTGATTGAAGAGAAGATCGCTATCCTTCTGGAAGAGTTGGAGCACTTGACGGGAGGGCTGATCGACTCGACCGGTCAGAACGTCGCCATTCAGAACCTGCTCAATAGGAAGTATCTGAAAGGCAAATTGCCAAACATGCAGGGGGAGACCCTTGAGAAGTTTCTCAAGATGGATATCCCTGACCCCGCCCATCGAATCCTCTGGATCTACGCCCAGGCGAACTACGCTTCGGTTGCCAAGTACAAGAAGATGCTGATGCAACTCTGCCGGGACAACACGATCAAGGACAACCATCTCTACCACGGAGCTGCGACAGGCCGCGATGCGGGTCGGGGAGTCCAGGTGCAGAACCTCCCTCGAGCGTCGATCAGTGACCCCGAGTTCGCCATAGAACTGATAAAGGAGCGTCGTCTTGCGCCGGTAGAGTGTGTCTATGGCAACATCATCGAACTGGCGTCTGCACTCATCCGTCCGGCCTTCCTTGCCCCGAGCGGCAAGACGTTCTACAACGCGGACCTCTCGCAGATCGAGGCCCGGATGACCTGTTGGGTGGCGAAAGAGAAGGATCTCCTCGACAACTATCGCAAAGGGCTGGACGCCTACAAGGTCATGGCCGCAAAGATGTATGGGGTCAAGTATGAAGACGTTACCAAGGCGCAACGGCAGGACGGGAAGACAGCGGTACTACTTTGTGGCTTCCAGGGAAGCGCAGGAGTATTTCCAGAAGGTACAGATCCAGAACTGGCAAAGCAGATTGTGAAGGCGTTTCGTGACGCTCGACCCAAACTCACCGCAACGTGGAAAGCCTTCGGTGAAGCAGCGAAGATGGCAGTCCTCAATCCTGGTGATGTCTTCCCGGTTGAGACGAACGAACGCTTTCGCTTCTTCATCCGGGGCATCTACCTGTTCATGCTTCTGCCGAACAACCGGCTGCTCGCTTTTCCGTTCCCGAAATGGGAGGAGATCACTGCGCCTTGGTCTACCAAAGAGAAACCGGCAAAGATATGGGCGGTAACGCACATGCACCTTGATTCAACACGAGGACGTAAGTGGATACGCCGAGGTATAAGTGGTGCGTCATTCATGCAGTCGGCGGTGCAAGGTCTCAGTCGTGACATTCTGATGGAAGGAATACTGAGGTTGGAGAGTAACGGGTTCTCGCATAGATTCAGGGTTCATGATGAAGTGACATGCGTCGTTGATGAGAAATGGAACCTTCTAGAGTGGTTTACAGAGTTGTTTTCTCAAGTTCCAGAATGGTGCAGCGATCTACCCGTATCAGCAGATCCTTGGTGTGACAAGAGGTATAAGAAATGAAAGTATTAAGAGTTGAAAGGGATACAATAAAGACTTTTATAGAATCCAATCACTATAGTGGATCTATTAATGGATGTAAGGTATCGCACTGTTTTGCTTTATTATTAGATGATGGTTCCCTAGTCGGAGCTGTTCTTTTTGGCTCCTTATCCACTACCGCATGGAAAAAATACGCAGAGAACGAGAAAGAGGTTATTGAACTCCGCCGTTTGGTATGCCTTGATTCTTGCCCTAAAAATACGGAATCGTGGTTGATAGCAAAATGCCTTAAAGCTATTAAAGCGGAGAAGGCATATAAGGTATGCGTTAGTTACGCAGATCCAAGACACGGCCATTGTGGGTACATATATCAGGCTTCAAACTGGAACTACGAAGGACAAACTTCTTCTGATCTAATATACATAACCCCAGATGGAAAGGAATACCACTCAAGGGCATTAAGAACCAAGTATCGGGGGGACTTTAAGCCCTTTGTTAAACGGCTGAGAGAGATGAAAGATCGGGGGGAACTAACATCCATAGTAACCCCCGGAAAGCATATTTACACCTATTCACTTGACCGGAAGCATAGATGGAGTGGAAGGAAATATCCTAAGCTAGATTTTAGTGCAGACATACCCGATAAAGAATCTATGGAGTTGAATAACCTATGATCTTCACACCCCACGACTATCAGAAGGAGTGTATCGATTTCTTACAGGAGACACCAAACGCTGCACTCCTTCTTTCAATGGGGTTGGGCAAGACGGCTATCGTCCTCCAGACGATCCACGACAACATGTTCTCCTCGTTCGATACCAGGAGAACGATAGTGATAGCCCCCAAGAACGTCGCCTTGATCACTTGGCCGAACGAGGTCAACAAGTGGAAGCAGTTCAGGGACATCTCCTTCACCGTTCTGCATGGCCCGAACAAGAACTCCAAAGTGCTGCAAAAGAAGGATCTTTACATCATCAACTACGAGGGTCTTCCCTGGCTGGCGTCGTGTTACAAAGACCGTGAGACGCGGAAGCGGTTGCCCCGGTTCGACATGGTGGTCGTGGACGAATCGACTTATATCAAGAACCGGTCATCGCAGAGGAACCGCTTCTGCCGAGCGTTGTTCGGGGAGGTCAAGAGGAAGGTGCTGCTCACCGGCACACCTTCACCGAACGGTATGCTCGACCTGTTCGGGCAGTTCGACTTCGTTGCCCCCGGTCTGCTGGCTAAAACCCAGACCTCCTACCAGCGGGCCTATTTCGTGCCCCCTTCAAGCATGTCGCCGTCGAGGAAGTGGGTACTCAGGTCTGGGGTCAAAGACATCATAGCGGCGAAGATAGCCCCACTCTCGAAGGTTCTGAAGGAAGAGGATGTCCTCCCTCGTGACAAGGCGCGGCACAACACGATCCTCTGCGAGTTGCCGGCCAAGGCCAGGAAAGAGTACGAGCGACTGGAGGATGAGTTCTTCGTCGAACTGGAGGCCGGTGGGCAGGTCGAGGTCTTCAACGCTGCCAGCCTTGCGATGAAGCTGCGGCAGTACATCCAGGGCTTCCTGTATGACCCTGAATCGGGTACGGCGCTCCAGGCGAACACGATCAAGGCAGAGGCTCTGAAGGAACTGGTGGAGTCGTTGAACGGTCGGCCCCTGCTCTGCGCCATTCAGTTCCAGCATGAGGTTGACATGCTCCGCAAGGTGTTTGGCTACCAGATCCCGGCGCTCTACTCCAAGACGACCAGCAAGGAGCAGGCCCGGATCATCGAAGCGTGGAACCGTGGGGATGAACCCTTGCTGCTCGGACACCCGGCCTCTGGTGGAATAGGCTTGAATTTGCAGGACGGGGGTTCTACAATGTGTTGGTACTCCCACACATGGGATCTCCAGCACTACCTTCAGTTCAACGCCCGGATCGACCGGCAGGGTCAGAAGCAGATCGTGACGAACCACCACCTCGTGATGAAGGACACTATTGAAGAGGTTATCGTCGAAGCACTGGCGAGGAAGGAAGAGGATCAGACCTCTTTCGTTGACATACTCAGAAACTATAGGGGGTAGAGTGAGAGAATCCAAAATCGAGGAACGCCTGCGGGACAAAGTGAAGGAAGTTCTCAAAGGTATCGCCTACAAGTTCACCAGTCCTCAACGTCGATCTGTTCCTGACCGGCTGGTCCTTCTTCCAGGCGGTAGGTGAATCTTCGTTGAGTGTAAGAACGAGGCAGGTCGTCTCACCGGAGGGCAGGAACGGGAGATAGCGAGGATGAGGGGAATGGGCTTTGACGTGTACGTGGTCAAGAGCTATGACGAAGTTGACGACTTTATAAAGGAGATGAGCTTATGAGCGGTGGCCGTCCTAGCAGTTACCCGAAGACAGTGGTCAAAGGTTGTAAGTCCTGTGATAACTTTATCAAGCAGGTAGTTCATAACCGTGGAGAAAGGAAAGCCTTCTACTTCTGCTGCGATCAATGTGCGGAGACCTACTTCCTGTCTACCTGCAAAACTCATCAAGGAGCGCTGTCGAAGATCGGAGCTTACTACTCTCGAAAGGGAACTGGGTGGTCCCCTAAAGAGCCTGCTCCAGATATCCTCCGTGCGGACAGGGTATCCGAGCGTATGCGTAAGGCCATTAAGGAAGAGGAGGCGGAAATCAAGCGGAAGAAGCAGGCTTTCCGTCGGGAGTTGAAGGCGAGAGACGAGGAGTACAAGATAAAACTTAGACAACATTGGGGGTTGAGTGTATGAAAGGACAGAAACACGATGGTGGAAAACAAAGGTGGCACGCTCTTCCTCTTGTCATCCTTAAACCTTTGGCTGACGTTATGGTGGAAGGGGCCAAGAAGTACCAGAAGTTCAACTGCCTCGAACCGTTCGACAACTGGGACGAGCGTTTCTACAATTCTACCCTGCGGCACATCGAAGCTGCACAGATCGATCCGTTGGCGATCAACGAAGAAGACGGTGGGGTTTATCACTTGGCGCAGGTCGCATTTAATGCCCTCATGCGCCTTCACAATGCTCTGAGGGAGGAACGAGAAAATGCGGGAACGAGTGAGGTGTATGCTGTCAACCCTGGATTCGCAGGATCTCCTGCTGCGGGAACTGGTGTCAAGAGAACTGTGGAAACCAGCCCTGACATCGTGCGACATGGCGATAAATAAAAGAGAGAGGGATATTGAAAAGCTGAAGTTGATAAAATTTGCAATCGAGGAGGGGATAAGAGATGAAAAGGAGAAAATTTCCAGTTAGAAAAGGTTTCAAACTTATAGGTGTTTCACCATCCACCATAGTTGGTATAGTAAATTATAAAGACAGAATTATTGTAGCGGCAGAAGATGGCGTATATGAATTAATAGAAGATAAGCTCATAAAGATACCTTTAACACGTGTGGAGGAAACGAATGAGAATCCCTGACGGCTTCGGCTGGGTCGCTCTGACGGTGTACCATGAAGCACGGGGAGAGTCTGCTCTTGGTCAACGAGCAGTCGTCAAGGTCATACTCAACAGGGCGCATCGCAACGGGTGGAAGTTGAAGGACATCGTCCTCTCCCGCAAGCAGTTCTCGGCGTGGAATGAAGGAGTTCTGAACAATCCTAGAGTCTGGGTCAAGGATGTTCGTACCTTTGCCTTGGTAACAGACAACTGTCTGCATGGACTGAAGGAGTGGCAGGATGGTGAACGCCTACAGTACGCCACCCACTATTTTTCTCTTCAAGGGATGGTGGACCATCAGCCTCCGTACTGGGCGGAGAGTATGAAGTTCATCTGTGAGATAGAAGGACATCGCTTTCTAAGGGAGGGCTGAGATGTGGGAACGTATTATAGAATGGTGTATGATTATATTGCTCGTCGCTGCAACGTTGTTCTTCACGCTCGTGGACAACGTAGGCGACGAATGGTGGAGAATAGGAAACTGATGAGGGTCGCTCGTCTTGCGATCTCCAAATGAAAACCCCCGACCAGGAGGCACTGGTCGGGGTAAAAGCCTTCCGGCTTTTCGGTGGCGAGGGGTACGGTCCCCTCGAACTGCTATTTTTATCTCAGTTTAGAGATTATTTTCTCCCAAAAACCTTCGGTCATCAGACCAACAATGATTAGAACAACAATCCCTAGCAGGGTATTTCTTACAGTCCTCTTGCTGTCTTCCATCATTTGATTAAAGTTGCGAGCAAACCTGACGGCTTCCTCCATCTCTTCCCGTTTGATAGTATCGAATCGACAGACATCGGGGTGTCGGTACTGAGCAGCTTGTATAATCCTTTCAATATCCTCGTCTGATATTCCGTAGCTCCGCTCCAGTTCTTTCACACCCTCTCCTTTATGCAGTATAGACTTTCCGTGTAAACCGTTTCGCACCCTTCCCCATCATATACCACCGAACCGCCACAACCCGCAACCGTGCTGTCCAATCCCACATTCCTTTTCTCCGAGCCGTGCTGTAATACTCCTGATCGATCATCGGTTGGACACTCGTCGGGAGCCACCCGAGGTTCACGTAGTCGCAGAGGATATCGTGGACACAAGAGGCTTCCAGGGAGGACTTGACATCCACGCAAGGCCCACTGTTTCCGTCCCAGGGGTAGCCCTTACAGACCTCAAGCTGCCCATCAGGAGATAGCCGAGTCAACTTGTCCTGAACGTCGTAGCCTTTGATCTCCGTCTGAACGTTGAAGTCTTCTGCGACAACGTATTCATATCCCTTCCAGTATTTCATAGATTCCTTCTCTGACACATCTTCACGCCGGTTGGCAGGCGCTTGAAGAACTCGCATTTATCCCGCCATCCTCCCTGCGTATCGAAAGAGTAGCAGGGGGTCTTGCACCCCCCGTACCTGTATCGAACATGATGCACCCCATTCTCATCCTCTTTGCTCATCGTCAAACTGGATTCAGGAAGCACCATGTCGGCCTCACGGTTTGTTGAAATAAAGGGTGACTGTCTTCGAGGTGTCGCCGTATGGGGCGTGGAGGTAGATCCCGCCGTGGCTGGTCCCTGTGTTGTCATCACCTTCACCATTCGTCCCGATCCCCGGCTTGAAGACGAAGCCGTACATATCGGAGGAAGAGGAGCGGTTGCAGGTCTCTTGATTGTCCCGGCAGTTCTTTGAGGTGTCCGTCACGGTGAACGTCTTGCCTGAAGCGAAGACAAACTTGATCGCCGGGCCAAAGCTCGGGCCTTTTCCAGGTATCCTCCAGGCTTGGCGTCCGCCATTCCTGACACCATAGCTGGGGAATGTTGCCTTGTTCTTCCAGTCAAGATCCTCGCTCGGCTCTTCAATTCCCGGAGTAGCCTCTCCGGTGCCATCGTCCACATCAGTGCTGATCTTGGCCGGCTGAGTATTCTCAATCTTCGGAGGTGTCGTGGTGGTCGTGGTGGTCTCAGTCTTGTTGTCCGAGTCCATCTTCTGCCTCAGTGAACTCACGATGTCAGACAGGTTCGAGGCCTCCCCTGCTGCGGTCGACCCACCTTCCGTCAGTTGGAGTCGCGTCGTTGGGGAGACGGTCGCTTTACCCGCCGTATCCTGTTTCTGATCAGTCGAGGATTCAAGACTCAGAGGGGATGTAACTGCTACTGTAGAGCCTCCGCTGACGTTGAAGGTAATCGTAGTCTGGATGTCCTTCTCTGTCCCGTGAGTTGAGCTGTCTGCACACCCCGAGAGAAGCCCCAACCCCAACAAACTTACTGCAAGATAAAACTTCATATTGCCTCCTGATTAAAGGTTAATAATCATTGCCCCAACAGCACCGTCCCACGTGAGTGCGGGGCTACTGCTTCATTGTACTCGTAGGCTCCGATGTCCCAGAGGGAGTTAATTGGTCGTGTCGTCCCTGCGATATCTTTTTGAATATCAATGCCGTATAGCGATTGAAACGTAGCATAAACATCTGCAAGAACTCCGGTATCTTTAGCCGGAGATGATGATTGTATGGCGAAATTGTTGTTTTCAGGTAATACAAAATCAGGGTTATCCTCCGAACCTACAGACTCACCAGTTGCTGATGCAAACGCGGCGAGAGATGTATAAACTGTCCCGAGTCCGGTTTGATATCTGTACGCTCCAGAGTTTATAGAACTGTCCTGATAAAAGATATTATTTGATATCAAAACCTCATCATAATTTGTATCCCCTACCCATAGATGGTTGTTGTCTGTAATATTTGCAACAATGTTGTTTTGAACAACCCTGTCCCCAGCCCCGGTGCTAGGTCCAGTAACATTTATTCCACCGTATGAGTCATAAATTGTATTATTCAGGACATAGATTGGGTCCCCAGCGCTTACAGTTATCGCACCCTCGGTGTATGAATTAGTAGGATCAATTAACACTCCATCATTATATACCAGGGTTTCAATATGATTGTCGTGAATCACATTGCCGATTACATATACCGGCCAACTTCCGGCGTCCGTTGATGCTCCCCTGATTCCAAACCTATTATTATAGATGTGATTAAACAATATCCATAATCTGAGTGGCCCATACTGCCATCCAATTCCCTTGGACGGACTCCAGTGTGTATCCCCAATATCATGGATAGTGTTCTCAGACATTACTATATCTGTACCGTATTTAATAGCCAACCCGGCCTGACGGGTATTATACACGGTATTTTTACCATAATAGATATTATGTGTGCTCGTATATACACTACTTGACGCCGCGATTTGTGTTCCAGACCCACTGGAATCATTTATCTCATTCTCAAGAAACCATATATTTGAACAATAACTGTTGACTGTTGTTATATGAACATCCGCTGAATCAGTTGGATAATCCTGATCATCACAGTGATGAAAATGGCTATTATAAACTACAATATTTGATGTTGCATCAGTAGCGCTACCGCTAATATTTATCCCTCCTTTTGAAACCCCAATCTCGCCAACTACCTCACAGTTTCTTACAACCATGTGATCTGCTGGATATCCGGTAGTCGCTGACCCAATTTTAATAAACCCATAATTGCCTGAGAGATAGATTGTATCAAGATAGCCGTATGTTCCTTTGAGCTGAATGGGTTGTAAAATTTCTGGCCTATTTGCAACATTTTCCCCAACTATCCATACCGGTCCTGATACTCCCGCTGACCACGTAGCCGATGTTCCGTTGCATGTTATTACTAATGTAGTACCAGACGGAGTAGATGTGGTTCCATGGACCTCTACATACGTGCCCGCCCCTAGTGTAGACGGGATAGTCTTTCTCGGATATATTGGCGTTCCATAACCTCCAGCATTTGTTGTCGCTGTAGTATCATTGCCGGTAGATAAGTTTACATAATAATAACCTGCTACATAGTTAGTCCAATCCGTAGGCCGATCAGGTCTAGCGTCGTCTACCCCAAATCCGGGATCAGGAATCCCAATCGGCGGAGTATACGCACTAGCCCATGACACGAAGAAGAGTATAGATAGGATCTGAAGAAGTAATTTCATTGATTCCCTTTTGCCTGTATTGCATCGAAATATACATCCCACCGATCAGAGGCAGATGTGTAGTTGCCTACGAATTGGATTCTATCCAAACTCCCCTCAACCGTCCCACCTGTAGATGATGCAAATTTAGTCCCAGATGTTGGTTCTGAATCCGTTGTATTAAAAGCAATTGAGCACTCTGCGTTATCGGCTGTACCCTCTATAAGCCTAGCCCAAACGTAATACACGGTACCAATCGTAAGAGAGTCACTTATCGTCCCTGTAGTGCCTGTGTTTGATTGAGTTTTAAGCGAGTATGTAGTTGTCCCGAGATCGGTAACACTTACAGTGCAGATCGATAACCCTCCATCCATCCACTGGATTATGATATCCGATCCGCTCGTATCGCCCATGGCGGTAGCCATGAATCTGAACCTTAACAGACTATCATCCTGCCCGACTGTATCTGTTATTGATAACGTGGTTATCCGATCTGAACTATCTGTATACGCGTCCAGCAATAACGCCTCATCAGCCTCCATTGCCGATGGTGGAGTCGCGTCGTAATCGGGAGTGCCAGTCTCAGACAGCATGCTGGCAGGTGCCCCGGTGCCTTCAAAATCTTCGCAAAGTGTCCAGCCGGTGCAGTCGAGGGCGCTTCCACTCTGAACCTTAGCCATCCCCACAACCTGCCGTATTTGCTGCGATCCAGCAAACGACCAGGTTGGCAATGCCAATACCAGAAGTGCTATAATAAGTTTTCTCATATCAATTCCCATCCGTCCAGTGCCCACCGAGTACCGTTCCTGACCAGCAGTAAAATCCATCCGCTGAGTAGTATTGGCATGTGATCGTGTCTCCGGCCTTGCTGGAGTTTGTGGCCTTGTCCCCGTCTGCCAGTGTTACGCCATCAAGGATCATCTTGTCGGCTGCATCAACGTCCAACGAAACGGCAATATCCCCTATCGTAACCACCGTGAAGTTCTGCCCTACAGCTACAGCAGGAGCCGTGATAGTAGTTGCAGAAGTTACGTAGACAGTTCCGCCGAATAGCTCATTTGCTGAGTCTGTACCAATGGTATAGGTCGTTGCCTTGCTTGCTACCACAACAGGGTTTTTACCGTAGGCTGCGAAGTCGGTATCAGCTTCAAGGTCAAGCAGCCCTCGCATTGACGCATAGTTTGCAGACGCGACAAGGGATTGCCCGTTAGAAGATGGGGTAACTCCAGCCCATGTTGTCAGGTCAGCATCATACGCCTGGACAGCCCCGCCGATATCACGAGAAAGAAGCATGTCATACTCGGTATCATTCTCTACTGCTTTGATTGCTCCGCCTTCGTTGTAGATCTCTTCTACTCCCCCGCCAAGTGGAGTGATTGAGGTATTGTTCGGCAGTTCAGATCGTCTTGATCCATCAGCAGCGGAGGATAAATAAGACTTCGCCGTAACATCTCCGTCAGCGTCAACCGAGAATCCGGTAGCACCGGCTGAAACAGTCCCCACCGTGATATTCGGCGTACCGCTCAATCCTCCCGCTGTCCCAGTGGTGTTCTGGTTAAGTGTTGGGATATCGGCTGCGACTATCGCCCTAAAAACAGGATCACCAGCAGAACCATTCGGAGCCGCCCAAAAATAGTTGGCTGTCTGTGAGTCGAGAGTAATTTGCTGCGTAGACAAACTGAGAACTGCGGACAACTCGGTATCAAGAGTAACAGCGTCATGTGCAGCGCCGGAAGGAGTATCGCACGTCCCATCGCTCTTCAGATATCCACTGCAAGTTCCGGTGTTGAACAGGGCTATTACAGTTGAAGCGGTAGCAGACCCGAGATTATCCCCTCCTAGCGTAGCGGGGTCAGTCCACCCCCCTGTCCCATCAATATCCACGTTCAGTATAGCGTTGTTCACCGTAGGGAATCCTGCTGGGAACTTGATGAACCAAGACTCAGACAAGGTAGGCGCCGGAAGGATGCCAAACCCATAGGGATTAGCATTTGAATACAGGGTCAACGCTCCTTGTGTCACCGCCTGCTCCCCGGACTTCAAGCCCCCCGATCCAGTTGCCGTAACGCTACCAAATACTACGTCCGCAGTCGTGCCTAGTCCGAGTGCAGTTCTCACGTTACTGGTGGCAACCTTGGCGAACCGGCCCGAGTTACTGGTGTCGGTTAATACCCAATAGTCATTACTCGCAGGAGTGACGACAGAGAAGTCCGCAGCGGCTCTGTCGGCATCGTGGTCAGCATCGGGAACAGCCCATACCGGAGGGGGCAGCATGAGCAAAGAGAAAGCAAGTATGAGTTTTTTCATGTCAATCCTCAGAAGGTAATATACGCGCCGTCACTGTCGGTAACATACGCGCCGTCGCTATCAGTAAGGTAAACAGTACCAGAAGGCCAGCCCCCGCCACTCCAGAACAGCAGCATCTTCTGCGGGGTCTTCATGGCGAAGGCCGATCCAGCCAGAGCGTGCAGCAGGAAGACGATGAGCAGTACGTTCTTCATATCAGAGTCCGTTGACAACGAGGTTGAGTGCAGCGTCCACGGTCGTGTTGGTCGTCAACGCGATAGAGAACCCTCCGGCTACAGGGATAAGGGACTCGTGAACGGCGGTGGCCGCGTTCCCTGAGTTGACACACCCGCTCGCCGTCAGGGAGTTGCTGACCAGTACCGCGACCCCCTGGGCGTTGGTCAAGGTCATGACTATGGCGTCCGGGGGAGTCGTCCCGTCGAAATCGATACAGATCGACTCGATCCACCCCGGACTTACCTTGGCCCCAACAGTGAGCGTTGGGAAGGTCGCAGCCGTATGGTCTGCAACGAAGGCCCACTTCATCCCATAAGGAGCCGCTACTCCCTCGTCCGTCACCTTCGTCACCGAAGAACCTGCGGCCAGCGAGATGCCGCAACTCAAAAATACCAGCAGTACCGCAGTCAAAATCCGTTGCATCTCATTCTCCTTAGTTTACGGTAAGTACCGAGGATACCCACAGTTTACCGCTCGGCAGTACGAACGCGCAGTAGTAAGCTCCCGCGTTTCCGGTGAAAGTAATCCCGAGGGTTCCATTCGCTTCTGTCGTAAAGTGGAATAGCTTACCAGTTATGATGGTATCCACATCCCCGTTCGTCAGTGTTGCAACAGAAGTTATAGCCGTAGACTGCTGCCCTGCTGAATTTGAAATATACCCGATACCCGATACCGCTTCTACAAGCGCGTTCCCCTCCAAGTCCTTGAAGACGAACTGCGTTCCATTCGATCCGGTAGCAGGTGTACTCGTCTGGGTTATACCCCACACTCGATCCCCAGAACCATCAATTACCCTACCCTTCGTATGCCTTATGATCTTCCCTGCTCCCATGTTGTTCTCCCTGAAGTTGTCCGTAAATTAACTCCACCCGCTCGTATAATCATACGCCAGGGGATCATCTTGCAACAGCATCGACCGTATGTGTTCCTTCCGGTTCATATAATTGGCATACTCCCTATCGACAATCGCATCCCGGAGGTTCTTCAATTGCTTCACGGTCATGGCAACCGGGTTTTCATTTATATCATCAAAAGCCCCACCACCAACAGGAAGGGGATCGGTGTTCGCCATCCCTTCACATCTTGCTAGAACGCGGTCTATACGGCTGGAGGGCTCGAAAAACGATCCAGGGATATTCGGGTGTTCTATCCTGCGACCAGTCTTCTGCGCTTCCTTCCTTTTGATCGCGTCTTTCATCAATGCTTTCAATTGCGCCAGGGGAATAACCGGAGGAGCAAAGTTCTCTCCGTCCTTCAACCATCCGACCTGTGTTGCGTTCGGACATCTCACCCATACAACATCAGGATGAAACTTCCCTGTGGGATCATCGAGAGTGAGTTCCGCTACTACATTACCATCCATCCTCGCCCATTTCGCCATATCAATACTCCGTCACTATAACGATTCCAGCCCCGCCAGCCCCGCCGTTCTGCTGTGCATAAGCG
>Ga0209066_10001575_pt1 | contig 29925 bp, 25 predicted proteins | sample All_14_2_FD_187198 | JGI IMG/M metagenome (GOLD analysis project Ga0209066, IMG submission 187198) | Freshwater microbial communities in response to fracking from Pennsylvania, USA - Allegheny Zone_MetaG_DW_15 (SPAdes) (version 2) ...
GAATAATACATAAAAGCACAAATCTTCCTTAAAAAAAACTCTTTACCACAAAACCATCTATTTAGCCGCCCTTCTCCTTGAGGAGAAGGTGCCGCAGGCGGATGAGGTGATATCAAACAGCAAAAAGGCTTAGAATCGCAAATTATCCACCAATCACACACTTTACCACAAAACCATCTAGTCAGCCGTCCTTCTCCTTGAGGAGAAGGTGCCAAAGGCGGATGAGGTGATTTGGCGGATGAGGTGAATTCATAGGCAGAATAATACATAAAAGCACAAATCTTCCTTAAAAAAAACTCTTTACCACAAAACCATCTATTTAGCCGCCCTTCTCCTTGAGGAGAAGGTGCCGCAGGCGGATGAGGTGATATCAAACGGCAAAAAGGCTTAGAATCGCAAATTATCCATCAAACAGACACTTTACCACAAAACCATCTAGTCACCGTCCTTCTCCTTGAGGAGAAGGTGCCGTAGGCGGATGAGGTGAAAATAGCGGATAAGGTGATCCTATACAGCACAAAAAAAACACCCGGCTCCTGTTTTGAAACAACAGTTCCGGGTGTTTTAAATACCAACTTTTCAGATGCGTTGGACGGACTATTATATTTTGCCCGAAAGTTCTTTGCCTGGTTTAAATTTGGCAACTTTTTTTGCTTTTATAACAAGCGCTTCACCGGTTTTAGGATTGCGACCTGTTCTTTCGCTTCTTTCAGCTACTGAAAAAGTACCGAAACCTAGGATTTCAACACGTTTTCCTTCAGCTAATGTGGCAGCAACTGCTTCGTGGTAGCCTTCGATTGCACTTTTAGCCTGTACTTTTGTTAAGCCTGCTTTTTGAGCAATGGCATCAATCAATTCTGATTTGTTCATGGCGTTTTTTTAATGGTTGTTAATAAATGGTATTGTGTAACTGTTTATTTTACTCGTTAAAGTCAATCAGCAATATTTTGATATTTTTCTGTCATAACAACACCTGTAACAGCCGTATGTTCAATGGCAGAAAGCCTATTAGAGTGCTAATGTAGAAAAAAAATATAATTTCAAAAAATCGAGCGCATAAATTTTCGAGAAATCGGGTTAATTTAAGGTGATTATGCCATTCTGCCTTGTTTCTGTTAACGTTTAGTGCCCGAAAAGTCAATCTGCTTCCATTATTTTCAGCTCATTAAGAATAGCTAAAGTTATAGCTTTTCGCGAACTGATAAATTTTGCTGCCTGCTCTTCCCGGTTCATCATTTTACTCGAAAGTTGAACGCAATTCGAAAAATAGTAAACATTACCCTTGGTTTCAATATACCCTACATACCACCCGATTTCATTTCCCGCTTGTTGGCTCCACCCGGTTTTGGCTCTCAGTGTATAGGAAATCGTGTCTTTTTGAATCATAATTCTTTTTACAATATCCATATTTCGTTGCGAAAAAGGAAGCTTGTTGTCGTGAAGCTGTTTCAGGAAATCAATCTGTTGTTCGTGCGTCATCCGCAGTTCGCCGGTTAGCCAGAATTTATCAATACCACCGCTTGTGTCGGCATTGCCATAACCGGCTTTATCGAGCCAGTACTTCATTTTTTCTCCGCCAACGCGACGTGCAAGTTCCTTGTAGTACCAAACTGCCGAGGTTTGAAACGCAGTTTTTAGAGTATGGTTTTTATCCCAATCTGCATTTCGGCTAACACTATCCCAGGGTATCATAAAATTTTCATCCGCAATAACCCCGGTTTCGAGTCCGATTAAGGAATTGCATATTTTAAATGTTGAAGCCGGAATATACGGCTCTCTGAACTGTGCTTGGTTGTAAAGGATAAATTTGCCGGCATTCTGATCATAAAGAGCAAACGATCCTTCAACCTGATATTGTTCATAATACATTTTGAAGTCATCACGTATTTCAGTTTTTGGCTGTTGTTTGCAGGATTGAAATCCGAGGATTGCAATGAATATAACATTGATTATCAAACGAAATGATTTCATCAAAACGGTTTCTACTGATGTTTAAACAGGACGGGAATTGTCAGGATTTTTAACCTTGTCTGGCGATCCTTATTCTATTCGCGGTTATTTGTATATTTAGTAATAATTGTGTCGCGCAAAGCGATATACATTTCGGTAACATTGTTCATTAGTCCGTTGGAGTAATTAGTAAGGAACTCCTGAGCTTCGAGGGGACTTTTTTTATACAATTTCTGCGCTTCAGCCTCCAGTTCGTTTTGCTTCGCAAATATTTCATTTTCAAACGGATCGCGCACTGAGCGTACATCAACACTTATCTTCTGAAATTTCAGGTTTGCCAGGTTGTCAACAAAATCAATAGCCCAGCGAGCCGATTTTTCATCGTATTTATTCGGATCGTAAATATTATAAGTTTCGGCTACGGAAAGATTTCCGGCATAAATAGGAACATATGGACTGAAATACGGATTATCCAGATAAACCCAGTAAATTCCGCCTATCGCATCGGGCAGCCAGCCGCGAAGCTGGCAAATCATTCCGTAATGTCCGCGGTGGCGGGCAACCGGGCGACGGTAAGTCTGTTTTATCAGTTTTCGCATATCGCTTCCCGGAAACGGAGTTGCCAAAGGACTTTTAACATAATTCCCTTTCCCATCGGGAACCAGCCATTCCGGGTAAGATGTCATATCGTAAATAGTGCCTTCGAGAGTTGAACGCTGAAATGCAATAATATCCTGAACGGAGATTTTTTTCTCTGGCGCAGCAGAAAAAGGATACAGCGAAAGTGGCTCAACCACCTGGTAATAGGGTTGCATGCCTTTGTAAGGGTTTTCCGGATCAAGAAAACGATCGGGCCATTTTTTTAGGTTGGGGGCAAAAGTCTGGTAAAACAACCAGAAACGACTGGTTGCATATTCCTCAGGCAGCGGGGCATAAATTTCCTGCCATATAAATGGTTTTCCTTCACTCGGATTATACCAGCCACGATCGATTGCTTCCTGCATATAATTGGACGAAACCATGAAATTTTTCGTATCCGTTGCATTAATTTGCTTGATAATGCTCCAGTTTGGAATCATAGCTGCCTGGTCATCGCCCATGCGCTGAGCGGCCCATATGGCGCCCGGCTTTTTACTTTCGGGAGTCCAGCCCGGTCCCACACCAAAAACCTCAAGAACCCAGGCTTCTTCGGTATCGGCAATTACAAGTGCTTCGGAGCCATCGCCCGACGAAGGCAGGAAACCGTATTGTGTCATCAGGTCACCGATAAACTGTGTTGCTTCACGGGCTTTTTTAAATCGCTGCAGCGCGAAAATCATGGCTTGCTCAATCGTCATAATCTGTTTTCCCGTTTCCATGGTCACAATCAGTTCATCGCGTTGAGCTGTGGTGCTTTCGGCTATACCAAGCTGATATTCATTTATATGCGAATAAGCAGAATGGAAATAGGCAAAAGTTCTTTCAACCTGGGGAATATATCCGAGAATGGTGCCATCATCAGTAAGTGCTCTGTCGGCATCCTGTATTCCCCAGTAAACAGGTGCTTTCTCGCCCGGCTTAAATGTTTGAGATGCTACACGAAATATTCGCGAATCGGGCCCGGTATCGGTATGCGAAATAAGAACAGAGCCATCGGAAGTCGCTTTTTTACCAGCTACAATCACTGTACACGATTTTATATCATTGTTTTGCAACAACAAAAGCGAAATGGCAAGAAGGATTATTTTTGAGAACTTCATTTTGAGTAGTGGTTTTGGGTTTGATTGAAATAGTAGGGTCAAAGATAGAAAAACAAGTTCTTTGTTACTTTTATCAGTGAAATTCAATTTCAATGGCTGACATAAATTTCCCTAAATTTGCCGCAAATAAATTTTCCTATTGGCAGCGATTCTAAAAAAGCTTTCCGGTAAAAAAAATGATGATGCCGGAAACGAAATGACCTTCTGGGATCACCTCACCGAATTACGCAAACGATTAATGCGTATGATTTTAGCATGGGTCATCATGACTGTTGTTGCTTTTCTTAACCGTGAGATTATTTTTGATAAAATTATCCTCGCTCCGAAAGACACTAATTTTATTACGTATAAATGGTTGTGCCAGCTTGGCAGTTTTCTGCATGTTGACAGTCTTTGCCTTCCTCCAATGTCGCTTACCATTATAAACCTGAATCTCTCAGGGCAGTTTATGACCCATATGACGATTTCGATGTTTGCCGGGCTTATACTTGCAGCTCCGGTCATTATTTTCCAGTTGTGGCAGTTTATCATGCCGGCACTGTATGATAAGGAAAAGCGATATGCCCGACAGGCAGTATTTATAATGTCGTTTCTGTTTTTTGTCGGGGTGCTTTTTAGTTATTATTTAATGGTTCCCTGGACACTTAACTTCCTTGGAACATACCAGGTAAGCACTTTGGTAGCCAACCAGATTTCGCTCTCGTCGTATATCAGTACAGTTACATCAACAATACTTTCGGTCGGACTTGTTTTTGAACTGCCGGTTGTGGTTTATGTGCTTTCGAAGCTGGGAATTATCACCCCCGCTTTTATGAAAAAGAATAGGAAGTATGCTTTCGTTATTATTCTGATTTTAGCAGCCATAATTACTCCGCCCGATGTTTTCAGCCAGATTATGGTAACAATTCCTTTGTACAGTTTATATGAAATAAGTATTCTGGTATCAAAACGGGTAAGCCCAAAACCTGATCCGGAGGATTTGGATGCTGAGGACGAATAGGGAAGACTCCAAGATCCAAATTCCAAGTCCCAAATTCCAAGTCCCAAATTCCAAGAACCAAATACCAAATTCCAGGAACCAACCATCATCCCACATTCACTATCCACTATTCACTATCCACTATTCACTATCCACTATTCACTATCCTCTATTCACTCACTTTTCAGAAATTCCCAAAAAATATCTCCTCCTCCTGTAACCTGATTTCAAAACCTGCGTCACATGCTTGTACAACAAAATTAAAAAGTATAAAATCATGGAAAAGAATAAACGTTTGTATCGTTCAGCTAAGAGCAAAGTTTTTGGTGGTGTGGCTGGTGGAATAGCCGAGTATTTCGATATCGATCCCATAATCATCCGTTTGCTTTTTGTAATTATCGCGCTTGCCGGTGGAGGAGGAGCTATTGTTTACCTCATTTTGTGGATAGCACTGCCTTTAGAGCCTATCACCATGTTTAACATGAATATGGGTTCCGGCGATCCTGCCGATGCAGGTAATCCTGATGCTCAGTCAGCTCCCGGGTTCAACCCCGAAACTTCAGGCCCTTATACTATGCCTGTAAAAACTGAAAACCGCAGTGGGCTAATAGGTGGTATCATTTTGATTTCGCTTGGGCTTATTTTTCTGGCCAACAAGTTTATTCCTAACATAAATTTTGGCGATCTGTGGCCATTGTTGCTTGTTGTGTTAGGTGGTGTTCTTATTGTAACCAGCTTTGCCGAGCGTAAAGGTGATAAAAAGGAATAGTTTGGCATACAGCCAGTAATTCAGCAAAACAATTCAAAACCATAAAAACGAATACTATGAGCTACCGTAAAATATTCTGGGGACTCCTGCTGGTAATTATCGGCATCCTCTTCATCCTTAAAAATACCGGCGCAATTTTTTTTAGCTGGAGTACCATCTGGCACCTTTGGCCTGTAATACTGATACTCTGGGGTATTTCCCTTATTCCTGTAAAGGATTGGATAAAACTGGTGCTTTCGTTACTTACCGTTGTGATAACATTTTTCGCGGTGCAGCAATATACTCCTAAAGATGACCATAAATGGCATTTTGGATGGAACGACGACAGAAACCGCGACAGAAATAAGGATGAAGATAACAGTACGACATTCAACAATGTAATGACCGAAAATTATGATACACTTATCCGGTTTGCTGAACTGAAACTGAATATCGGTGTGGGTAATTTTAAAATTGCTGATTCCACATTAAATCTGGTTGAGGTTAGGCACGACAACGACAATGCCAATTATTCCATGACCACCAAACGGGATGACAGCACTTCTGTTATTGATCTTTCGCTCGAAAAAGGCGAATTTAAAGATGGTAATATGGCTAACAATGTGGAGATGAAACTTAACCTGAACCCGATTTGGGATATGGATCTGAATGTGGGTGCTGCAGAAGTAAACTTTGATCTCTCCGCTTTTAAAACCCGCAGTCTGAAAATTCAGGGCGGTGCCTCGGATATTGATCTGAAAGTAGGAGCCTGGCTTCCTGAATCCAGTGTAAAAATTGAAGCCGGCGCTGCTTCTATCACCGTGCGCGTTCCCGAAAGTGCCGGTTGCGAAATTGTTTCAAACACTTTCCTCTCCAGCAAGGATTTCAAAGGATTTACCAAAATGGGCAATCAGCGGTATCAAACTCCGGGTTACGAAACCAGTACAAATAAAATTAAAATCGATCTGCAGGCAGGTGTTGCCAGGGTTGATGTAATAAGATACTAATAACGAACAGGAAAGGTTTGTGAAATCGGGGGTTTGACCGTTCCCGGGATTTTCGCAAGCCTTTCTTTTTTTATTTTCCGGTATCGAAAGTACATTTCCTTTCCAGAAACTCACTAAGCAAAAAACATAATTCTTCCGGGGCATCAGCATGAATCCAGTGCGATGCCCCGGAAATTGTTTTTATAACTGAGTCGGGAAACAGACTGGTAATCAATGGGGTATCCGAATCAAGGATATAGTCAGATTTTCCTCCTTTAATGAATAGGGTAGGGCCGGGATATTTGTTTTCACTTCTGATGCCATCAAAAATCAAATCCATGCTTTGATTTATCGCTTCCAGGTTCAGCCTCCAGGCTAATTTACCATGAAGTTTATAATACAGGTTTTTTAAAATAAACATCCGCACCCTTGCATCGTTTATACGCGATTCCAGAATTTTTTCCACCTCGGTTCGGGTGGTAACTTTCTCAAGGTCAACGCTCAGCATCTGGCTGATTATCTGCGTGTGGGTAAGTCTTTCGGGATATTTGCGCGGACTGATATCAATTACAACCAGTTTTTTGACCTTTTCAGGATTTTCGAGCGCATAAGTCATAGCCACTTTCCCACCCATCGAATGACCTATCAAAACAGGATTTTCAATTTCATGATCTTCGATAAATTGTGCAAGATCATCGGCCATAGCCGGAAAACTATGAATGGCAGTGTGAGGCGATTGCCCGTGGTTCCGCTGGTCGGGGATAAAAACATGAAACTGATCGGCAATCCGTCGGCCTACTGTTACCCAGTTATCACTTTGCCCATAAAGGCCGTGGAGAATAATTGCAGGCTGTCCGCTTCCAAATTCGCGGTAAAAAAGATTCATAGCTTAGTCGCTCAAAAATTTAGTTGATAAAGGAAGCTCTATAGCTTACCACTTTATTGTCGGAGAAAGTAGGTATCAAAATCATATTTTGCCCGGGGATAATTCCAAAATCAGCAGCATTGGCTTTTTGAGCTATAGTATTAAGGAGTAATTCAGGTTTCTTTTTAAAACCAGCCATAAAAACCGAGCCTAACCAATCGCTGAAAATATATTTTCCGTCGGCGGTAACGTAAAGTCCGTCAACACCACCGGTATTTGAAACACAAATCGTTACTTCTCCGCTTTTTATATTTGCCTGTAAGATGCTGTTGCCTGCTCCGATATAAAGTATATTGTTGCGCAGAAACAATCCGTTAGCGCCTTTAAACATTGCTCCTTCGAGCCACAGGTTCACTGTTCCGTCGCGTAAAACAAATATTTTTCCGGTACCCGAGTCGGTAATAAAAACCATACCTGTTGCGGGATCGGTAGCAACATCATTCAGAAACTGAGCGCCATTTACCGTATAACGATTAACAATAGTTGCTGACGGAATGTCAATTTCAACGATCTCATCAATATTGGAAACGAATAAATGACTGTTTAAAATACCCATTCCTTTTGGTGCATCTATTCCTTTTACCCACTGGGCATTGTTAATTTTTCCATCGGCTGAAAGTGTTGAAATAAATCCTGTGCTATCTTTACCTGCGGGTTTACCATCTACATTCGATACATATATTATACCCGATGCCGAATCATAAAGTACCGATTCGGGAACTTTCAGTCCCGGGTCGGTTTCCCATTGTTTAATGAGGGTATTTTCAGGTTTTACATCCTGGGCAAATGCTGCCGCAACCGATAGCAGAAAAACAATTACTAAAAAAGTTGTCTTCATGGTTTATGGTTTTAAAATCTGTTCCGTAACAATTTCGCCCAAACGGTATGATGCCTTTTTAATGAGTTTGCCATTTTCGTCCCAAAAATTCCATTCTCCATCTTCGAAACCCTGGTTAAAATTACCCTCTTTCATCTTATTACCATTGGGATGATAATAAGTCCAGGTGCCGGTTTCGCGACAATCGGAATAAGAACCTTCATACTCCTTTTTACCATCGTGATAATAATGTGTCGAAGGGCCATTCATGAGTCCGCCGGAATAAATTTTTTCATATTCGAGGCCGCCTTCCAGGTAATAAAACCGGTATGAGCCGTTAAAGTCACCATCGCGGTAAGTGATTTCCATCATCGGCTTCCCATCCGGATACCACGATGTTTCAATGCCATTTTGTTTTCCGTTCAGATACCGGATTTCAATCTGCTTTTTGCCATCAGGAAACAAGGCTGTGGCTGTTCCCGTAAAAGGGATGGTGTCTCCTTTAATATAAACAAGGCCGTTTCGCTCTTCTGTCTGACGGGTTTCAACGGTTTGCGCCGTACTGTAAAGCACTGGTATCAGTAGCAAAAATGTCAGTAGTTTTTTAACCATAGTATTGTGGTTTAGGCTGTTAAAAGCATTTCTTATGAACTATTGAAGCTGTTGCAGATAGAGCTGAATAGTTTTTTCGAGTCCAAGATATAAAGCTTCGCCAACCAAAGCATGGCCAATACTTACTTCCATTATTCCGGGGATGGTTCGTACAAGGTACCAGAGGTTATTGAGGTCGAGATCGTGGCCTGCATTGATTCCTAATCCGTTTTGAGTGGCAATGCGCGAAGCATCTACATAAGGTGCTATAGCTTTTGCACGGTTTAGCGGATATTGGTGGGCATATGCTTCGGTGTAAAGTTCTATACGGTCGGTGCCTGTTTGAGCAGCATGATAAACCATGTCATTGATAGGATCGACAAAAATAGAGGTTCGGATTCCATGCGATTTAAATTCCGAAACAATCTCTTTGAGGAATGATTTATGCTTTTTGGTATCCCAGCCAGCATTGGAAGTAACGGCATCGTGTGCATCAGGCACCAGAGTTACCTGTGCCGGTTTAACTTCAAGAACCAGATCGATAAAACGAGGTATGGGATTTCCTTCGATATTAAACTCGGTTTTAACCAAAGGATAAATTTCGTACACATCGCTGTAGCGGATATGTCTTTCGTCGGGGCGCGGATGAACAGTAATACCTTGTGCGCCGAATAGTTCGCAGTCAATGGCCGCTTTCAGCACATCGGGCATATTTCCACCCCGGGCATTGCGGATTGTGGCAATTTTATTAATATTTACACTTAACTTTGTCATCGCTAATATTTAGGACTGCAAATTTACAAAACGCCTTGCTTGGTTTTACTTTTTAGTGGCATGATTATTGAGCCAACGAAAATATGATTGCAAAGGAACTTATATCAGGAGCTGTACTTCCGCTCAAAACTTCCGATTCAGGGCTTATGGCTATGCATTGGTTCGATGAGTTCAGGGTTTCGCACCTGCCTGTGGTTAGCGATTCGCAGTTGTTGGGGCTTATTTCGGAAGACGACGTGTATGCTGCTGCTGAATTTGAAGAGCCAATCTGGAGTTATCAGCTTCAGTTTCAGAATACCTCTATCCTTCATACAAAGCATATTTATGAGGCTATGAAACTTTTTGCCGATTATAAGCTTACTACCCTGCCGGTAGTTGACGATAAAGGTGCTTATCTTGGTGTTATTACTTTGGCGGATCTGGTTGAAAAAATGGCAACAACGGCCGCTGTTAGCAATCCCGGAGGTATATTGGTACTGGAGCTTAATGCTAACGATTTTTCAATGGTGGAGATCTCGCGTATTATTGAAGAAAACGATACAAAAATATTGAGCCTGTATGTATCTTCACCGGCTGATTCGACACGGATTGAACTTACATTGAAACTTAACCGGATTGATATACAGCCTGTTATCCAATCTTTTTTGAGGCATGATTACACGATTAAAGCTTCGTTTTTCGAGAGCGATTATTTCGATAACCTGCGCGACCGATACGATTTGCTCATGACTTATCTAAACGTCTGATCCCGTTTCATGGATTTTCTACAACTAAAATCATCAGCCAAAACAGTCCCTATCCTGGTGTTGTGTCAGCTGATGTTTGCCTTTATATTACCGGTTAATGCACAAAATGATTCTTTTTCTCCACTTGTTAAAGTAGGCTCAGTATATATTGCCGGTAACAAGAAAACGCATGACAATATTGTTTTCCGCGAATTGCAGATTTCTTCCGGCGATACCATTCAGTCTGATGAATTCGCAAAACTTGTTAACCAGTCGAGGCTAAATCTCCTGAATACTTCCCTTTTCAACTTTGTTACTATTGATACGGTTTCTGAAAATAAATCAGGAGAAATCCGGCTTGTAAATATTACTTTCACATTGCTTGAGCGCTGGTATATCTGGCCTGTGCCTGTTCTTCAGATTACCGACCGTAATTTCAATGCATGGTGGGAATCGCGTGATTTTACCCGCATTAATTACGGTATTGATTTGAAATGGTACAATTTTACCGGTCGTATGGACGAATTTGACGCCATACTGCAACTGGGTAAAAACCGGAAATTCAGCCTGGCATACCAAAATCCGTATATCGATAAAAAGAAACAATTTGGCATAGGTTTTAGCGCCGGCTACATGAACAACAGGGAAGTCGGATATGTAACTGCCAACGATAAACTTGTATTTGCATTTGATCCCGATGGATTGGCCGAAGAGAAATATATCACACTTAATGGCACTTTCAGAAATAATATTTTTGTCACTCATCAGGTTGTTGCAGCATTAAACTCCGGTGTTTTTTCGGATTCGTTACTCCGGCTTAACCCCGAATATAGCTATGCAGATGTTTCCAGTCCGGTATATCTGAGTATATATTATAAGTTTAAAATTGATCACCGCGATATTAAATATTACCCGCTCAAAGGTTGGTATGCCGATATTGAACTTACAAAGTCGGGATTAGGATTTAGTTTTGAAAAGCCCGTAAATATTGCCTGGGCAAAAACCACAACACGTCTATATTCGCAATTGGCTAAGCGCTGGTATTCAGGAGTTTCATTTATTGGAAAAGTGTCATCTTCAGCCTGGCAACCCTATTTTCAGATTGAAGCACTGGGCTACAGCCGCGATTATGTGCGCGGTTACGAGTATAATGTGATTGATGGAAAACATTTCGCATTGTTTCGTTCAAACATTAAATTTGCTCTGGTGCCCGAAACGGAACATTCTATCGGTTTTATCCCCACACCTAAATTCGGAAAAATACATTATGCCTTATATCTTACAGCTTTTGCTGATGCGGCTTATGTATGGCAGCCTCAATGGATTGGAGAAAACAACAATATTCTTCCGCGTACTGTGCTGGCAGGAGCCGGACTGGGAATCGACCTGGTTACTTATTACGATAAAGTTGTGCGGGTAGAGTATGCTGTTAGCAAATCAGGTAAAAGTGGTATCTTTATACACTTTATAGCCGGAATCTGATCGGGCGTAACCTGCTGAAACAGCTTACTTAACATTAATAATTCAAAATCTTACAAAGTGAAAATTGCATTATTCGGAAAAGCATTCAATACCGAACATCTTGATTACTTCCGCATTTTAATCGATACACTCGAAAGCCGGGGATGTAAACTCCTTGTCTGGAAACCATTTCACGATCTGATAAAAGATATAATCGTTTTTAATACTCATTTTGAGCATGATCATACCGACCTGAAAGATAATGCCGATATGCTATTGTCAGTTGGCGGCGATGGTACTATGCTTCACTCTGTTCAGCTGGTGCGCGACTCTGGAATTCCTATTGCCGGTATTAATCTGGGTAGGATGGGTTTCCTTTCGAGTATACCGCGCGGCGAAATTATAACAGCCGTTGACGAAATTTTAAATCAGCGTTATCGTATAGTTAAACGTACACTAATAAGCCTCCATTCTCCTGCCGACCTTTTCGGCGATTTTAATTATGCTTTTAATGAGTTGGCCATAAATAAAAAAGAGAACTCCTCGATGGTTGTGGTGCATGTATGGGTAAACGATCAGCTTCTGCTTTCGTATTGGGCTGATGGCCTTATTATTGCAACACCTACAGGATCAACAGCCTATTCGCTCAGTTGCGGAGGTCCTATTCTTACTCCCGACTCGAGTAATTTTGTTATTACTCCTATTGCCCCGCACAATTTATCCGTCCGCCCTGTCGTTATTCCTGACAACAGCCTGATACGTATCAGGGTTGATAGCCGCGACCATCATGCTTTGGTTGGTCTGGATTCGCAATCGGCCATTATTACACCTGATCATGAGCTGGTTGTGGGGAAAGCCGGGTTCCATGTTAATCTGGTTCAGCGACTGAACGAAAACTTTTTTTCGACCATACGTGCTAAATTGAACTGGGGATCGGATATTCGCAACTAACAAGATCATAGCGATATAGACGGTATAATCTTCTGATTTTTTTCCACAACCTTCATTTAAGTATTGCAACTGTTGTTCTAACTACGGTGAGTATTTTCTGTAAACCCGTAATTAATAATGAATAATGGAGATAGTCTGATTTTTTTTCAGCGCATTGCAAATTTGAATCCGAAAATTAGAAACATTAAACCGAAACCATCCTAACCAAATTGTATTACTATGTGCTCTGTATCAATATTAATACTACCTTTGCACGCTTCAAAAATTATGAAAAAAATCCGGGTTTTTGCTTTATTTCTGTTGATTTTAACTTCAACAGCCTTTGCCCAAAAATCGGGCGATCTCGGGGTTTTGGGCGGGGTAACTTATTATGTTGGCGACCTCAACCCGTCCTTGCCATTCCGGATGTCGAAGCCGGCCTTTGGGATATTATACCGACAGAATTTCAATTCAAGGGTTTCACTAAGAGCTCATGGCATTAGGGGCGAAGTTGCTGGTGATGATGCTGTAAGTAAAGCCAATCCCGAACGTAACCTTAATTTTGAATCAGTTATTACTGAAGCCGGTTTACAACTCGAAATTAATTTCTTCGAGTATTTTATCGGCAGTAAAATGCATTCAGTGTCGCCTTATATATTTGGAGGAGCTTCAGTTTTCTTTTTTGAACCATACGGAAATGTGGCCGGTTCAAGCATAGGATTGCAGCCTTTAGGAACAGAGGGACAGGGGAACCCATACAACCTCTATGCTTTCAGTATGCCTTTTGGTTTAGGGGTTAAGTATAGTGTTAGTAAACTTATAGGTGTAGGAGCCGAGTGGGGAATGCGCCTTACTTCAACTGATTACCTCGATGATATCAGTCAGACCTATTATCTTGATCTTGCAGGCACAAATCCGGCTGCAGCTTCGATTAAAGAACTGGCTTCAGATCCGCTGCTGACACACAATGCCGGAATGCAGCGGGGAAACTCACGTAATAATGATTGGTATTCCTTTGCCGGGATATCGGTTACATTTAAAATCCGGATGTTAAGTAAAGAGCGTTGTCTCGACCACCAACGCCAAGGATATTAATAAGTTACGGCTTTTTTATCCGGCATCATATACATTAAGAATAATTAACAAAAGGGGCTGATGCTGTAAAGTACAAAAGCCTAAATTTGTCGGAAATGATGGAGAACGGAAATTTGATCGACACAATAGATAAAACCAGTCTGCCGAAACATATTGCTATCATTATGGATGGAAATGGCAGATGGGCCCGGCAACGTGGCGAACAGCGTGTTTTCGGTCACAATAACGGGGTGCAATCAGTTCGTGAAACAGCTGAAGCTGCTGCAGAACTTGGTATCAGGTATCTTACCATGTATGCTTTTTCAACTGAAAACTGGAATCGCCCGAAAGAAGAAGTTGATGCATTAATGCATCTCTTGGTTGTGACTATCAGTAGCGAAGTTAAAACATTGAATGATAATCAGATAAGACTCAGGGTAATAGGTAATATCCGTTGTCTCGACCCTCATGTACGACAAGAACTTGAAAAGGCAATGGACGATACAGCCCGCAATACGCGGATGGATTTATTCCTGGCCCTTAGCTATAGCGGCAGATGGGAAATAGTTGATGCAATGAAAAAAATTGCTGAGCAGGTTAAAGCTGGAAAGCTCGATCCTTCGCAGATTACTGAGAAAACAGTTGCTGCAAACATGAATGCTCCTGATCTTCCCGATCCTGAGCTATTAATACGTACCAGCGGTGAATATAGGACAAGTAATTTCCTGATGTGGCAAACTGCATACACAGAGTTGTATTTTTCGCCTAAATTGTGGCCCGATTTTCGTAAAAATGATCTTTACGAAGCTATTATTGATTTCCAGCATCGCGAAAGGCGATTTGGCAAAACGAGTGAACAAATTATAAATTGCAAAGGATGACTCTGAAGCGCTTTACATTACTATCATTTTTAATTACAATCCTTTCAATGCCGGTTGTGGCGCAGATTTCGATTGGTGATGAAATTCCCGATATCAACTATGCCTTTCCGAAGAAATATACTATCGGGGGAATAACTGTTACCGGCGTTCAATATCTAAACAGTTCTGTACTGATTTCATTATCAGGTTTGCAGGTAGGCGAGAAAGTGGATATCCCTGGAGAAAAAATTCGCTCAGCCATGGATAAACTCTGGCAACAAGGTCTTTTTGAAGATGTTAAAATTGTTGCTACTCGTGTTCAGGATCAACAGATATTTCTTGAAATCAGACTTGCCGAAAGACCAAGGCTTTCACGCTTCAGTTTTAGCGGTATCCGTAAAGGAGAGGCCGAAGACCTTCGCGAAAAAATAAAAATTGCTAAAGGCGACGTAGTTACCGATAACCTCGAAACCCGTGTTAAAAATACCATTGCAAAACATTATGTAGGAAAAGGTTATTTCGATGCCGAAATAAAAATTACCCAGATCAAGGATACACTTTTACTTAATAACGTTGCCCTAAATATTGATGTAAAAAAAGGGGGTAAAGTTAAAATCGAAAAAGTAAATATTATCGGGAATAAAAATGTGAGTGAACTTACATTGAAATCAGCTTTAAAAAAGACTAAAGAAAAAGGATCATACAAGCCTCTTTTTGCTCTTAACGAAACATTTTTTGGATTCTTTGGCCATCTGTTTAAAGGCAAAATGGCTGATTTCCCTACTTATATGCAACAAGTTGCAGGTCAAAATCTGAAATTCAGGATTTTTAAAGCATCCAAATATATCGAGAGCGATTTTGAAGAAGATAAATTAGCCATCATCAGTAAATATTATGAGAACGGCTACCGCGATGCTACACTCTTAAAAGATTCCATTTATAAATCCGGTCCTAACAGCATCACAATTGACCTCTCTGTTTATGAAGGACGTAAATACTATTACCGCAATATTTCATTTGTAGGTAATACCAAGTTTACTTCCACAGAGTTAGCTCTTTTACTTGGTATCCGTAAAGGCGATGTGTACAATCAGGAACAACTCGATGCTGCCTTGCAGTTCAATCCCAATGGAATCGATTTAATGAGTTTGTTTGTTGACGATGGGTATTTAACATGTACCATCGAACCTATCGAACTCCGTGCCGAGAATGACTCCATCGATCTGCAGATTCGTATCCGCGAAGGTCGCCAAATGAATGTTAACAGGGTAAAAGTGAGTGGCAACACCCGCACTAACGATCATGTTATAATGAGGGAGCTATACTCACGCCCAGGCCAGTTATTCAGCAGGTCGGACATCCTGCGGAGCCGTACCTCACTTACTCAGTTAAAATATTTCGATCAGGAGAAAATTGATATTCAAACACCCAATATCGATCCTGCTAACGGAACCGTTGATATAGGCTACAAAGTAGAGGAAACTTCGTCCGATCAGCTGGAGCTTTCGGGCGGTTGGGGCTATGGGAGACTAATCGGTACCTTAGGCGTATCATTCAATAACTTCTCGGCTAAGAATTTTTTCCAGAAGGGAGCGTGGAAACCAATTCCTTCGGGTGACGGACAGAAACTTTCGCTCCGCCTTCAGTCATATGGAAAAGGTTATGTTAGTGCCAGCGCTTCGTTTACCGAACCGTGGTTAGGGGGCAAGAAGCCTAACCAGTTCAGTGTTTCTTCTTATATCTCAGCCTTCAATAACGGATATCCCAAAAACAATACGGCATATTATGCCTACAATATTACTGGTCTTAGTTTTGTGTTCAGCAGGAGACTCAAATGGCCCGATAACTACTTTAATCTCTCTCAAACAATTAGTTTACAACATTATAAACTCGACAACTACTATCTTTTTGGCGAGCCTCAGGATGGTTTGTACCAAAGTTACTCTTATACAATTGGTTTGGGCCGCTATTCCACAGATGCACCTATTTTCCCGCGTGCCGGATCGGAGTTCAACATATCCCTTGAGCTTACACCGCCATACTCTTTAATTGCACCCGATTGGTTTAATGCCAAATCGGCTGAGGATAAATACCGAATGATTGAGTTCCATCAATGGAAAATGAGCGGTGCATTTTACCAGCAGATAGTAGGAGATCTGGTTCTGATGGCTCGTGCAAAAGTTGGTTTCTTAGGGAAATACAGCAGCGAAATACAGGTTACACCTTTCAACCGTTACTTTATGGGTGGTGATGGAATGTCGGGTTATTCGGCTATTGATGGCAGACAGCTCGTTGGTTTCAGAGGATATACCAACGAAAGTCTTACTCCTTTGTATGGTCTTGTATCGAGGCCTCCTGGTGGTATTATCTATAATAAAAGTACATTGGAGTTGCGTTATCCACTCTCCCTTAATCCCAATTCAACTATTTTCGGATTACTGTTTGTGGAAGCCGGAAACGACTGGGGCGAATTCAGTGATTTCAATCCATTCGATGTGCGCCGGTCAGCCGGAGTTGGTGTAAGGGTATTTCTGCCAATGTTTGGATTACTGGGTCTCGACTGGGGATATGGTTTCGATGACATACCTGGTTCGCCTAATGCCAATAAAGGCCAGTTCCATTTCTCAATTAATTCGTCAATCGATTAATTGTTTGGCAGGTTTTTTGCAATCACTTAAAAATCAACAAAAATATTCTCCACTCCTATAACCTAATAAAGAGTTTAGAACATGAAAAAGATCATAATACTTTCAGCAATCATTTTTGCGATTGGTTTTGGTGTTTCGGCCCAGAAATTCGCCTATGTAAATACCGATTATATTCTCGACAATGTACCCGAATATGCTGATGCTCAGGCTCAGCTCGATGAACTGTCTGTTCAGTGGCAGAAAGAGATAGAGGTGAAATTTGCTGAAATCGATAAAATGTATAAAAACTTCCAGAACGAAGCCATTCTTTTACCTGAGGATATGAAAAAGAAACGGGAGGAAGACATTATAAAAAAAGAAAAAGAGGGAAAAGACCTGCAGAAAAAGCGTTTCGGAAAAGATGGCGACCTGTTTAAAAAACGCCAGGAACTTATTAAACCCATTCAGGAAAAAGTGTATAATGCAATCGAAGAAATTGCTTCGACTGATAACTATGCCGCTGTATTTGACAAAGCAGGGAATGCCACACTCATTTACACCAATCCCAAATACGATATCAGTGAGCAGGTACTTGATAAACTGGGCTATACCTATAAACCTCAGCAGCCTGCCAAAGGTAAAAAATAGAATGAGCATGTTTTCGGTATTGCCTTTTTTTTACCTTTGCGGCTTATTTAAAGTGAAAACAATTAATCCCCATACTTAAAATGATGAAGAATCTCGTAAAAGTTTTAGCAGTTGTAGTTCTTATTGCCCTTGCAGCAACCACCAATGCACAGAAAGCCACAAAAATTGGTCATGTTGACTTTGGTAAATTATTGGAAATGATGCCTGGTCAGGATACCGTTAAAGGTGTTATGGAAAGTTATGTACAGTCCTTGCAAGGCGAATTGCAGACCATGAATGCAGAGCTGGAAATGAAAGTTACCGATTACCAGAAAAATGTTGCTGGTTTATCAAGTATAATAAAAGCCACAAAAGAAAAAGAAATTACTGACCTTCAGGGACGTATAGAGTCGTTTCAGCAGGTAGCCCAGCAGGATATTCAGGCAAAACAAACTGAGCTTATTACGCCTTTTGTTGACAAAGCCCGCGCTGCTATTAAAGAAGTTGCTAAAGAAGGTGGATTCGCTTATATTATGAATGCCGTTGAAGATATTCTTCTTTATTCGGAAGGTGGCGAAGATGTAATGCCACTTGTTAAGAAAAAACTCGGAATTACACAATAATAGTATTCCTTTACAAATTGAATTTAACTCCGGCCATGGTCGGAGTTTTTTTTTGCATTTTTACGAAAATTGACCTGTTGGATAGCTGAACTACTCCAAATCTAAAAAATTCTGTAGTTCTTTCGGATTTGTTCTCTACATTTGCCTCGAACCTTTATTTTTTAAGTATGAAATTCTTACGTGTATTATCACTGTCTTTGATTTTAATTCCATTTTCACTTAGCGCACAATTAGTGAAAGGTAACTGGATAGGTAGTATAAATGGTAATTATTCGACAACTCATAATAATGATATTTGGGGTGTGGTGCTGAGTCCGCAGTTGTTGGAAACGGTTGCACCAAATTTTGCAGTTGGACTGTTGGTTGATTATGGATTTTTAAAATCGAAATTCTCAACCGGTAATGGCTATATTGAGAATGGATATGTGAGCCATATGGTTAAGGCCGGCCCTTCCGCCAGGAAATATTTCGGCAAAGGTTCATTGATGCCTTTTTTAGGTTTGACTACCGGGTTACAATTTTCAAAAGTTCATGAGTTAGATTCCGGGAGTTCTGATTCTGACATAAGTGAATATAATTTTTTTGCCATGCCTTCAGCCGGTCTATATTATTGGTTAACCGGAAGTGTTGCAATAAGCATCGGCGCCGCATACACTTTCAGGATTGGCGATACCAGTGAATTTGATGGCATACAGATTGGTCTAAATTTCTTAATTCCACGCCCTGTTAAACCATAAATAGAGTATCAGAAATAGAAATGCCGGAAATCGTATAGATTTCCGGCATTTTTAATTTCTCCCCTTCTCCTTATCTCCCCTTCTCCTTGTCCCTAACTTGTATAAGCATACGTTGCTTAGGAACTTAATCCCTGCGACCCATAAAAATCATGATGTAGTACAGCAGAGTTGCTAAGGATGATAAAGCTGCTACCACATAAGTATAAGCGGCCCATTTAAGTGCATCCTGTGCTTTTGGGTGTGTATCGTAAGTGGTGATTCCACTGTCGTTTAACCAAAGCAACGCACGTCGGCTGGCATCAATTTCAACCGGTAAGGTTACAAAACTGAAAAGGGTTGTAGCTGCAAACAGTATTATGCCGGCAAGAAGTAATTGCGGAAAAGTATTCACAAGCAAAATACCGGCCAGTAAAACCCATTGAACCCAATTGGAAGCAAAGCTTACTGCAGGTACCATAGCGCTGCGCATTTTCAGAAATGCATATGCTTCGGCATGTTGTACTGCATGCCCGCACTCGTGCGCAGCAACAGCAGCGGCTGAAATGCTCGACTTGTAATACACATCCTGACTCAGGTTAACGGTTTTGGTTTGTGGGTTGTAATGATCAGTTAACTGTCCTTCAACCGAAACTACCTTCACATCGAAAACTCCTTTGTCGCGAAGCATTTTTTCAGCAATATCCTTGCCTGTATAACCGCTTCCTATTGGAATGGCTGAGTACTTTTTAAATTTCGATTTTAATACCTGGCTTACAATCAGGCTGAGGATCATAAAGCCAATAAAAATTACGATGTACATTGTTTTCTTTTTTTTGATTTATAGTAAGAACACAAATTTCCTGCCATTTGTTTATTTGCGACAATGTGACAGGAAATCTCAGATGAGCTGAAGTGAAAGTAAAATATAAATAACCCGGATGGGATTAGTGTAACTGGCTTTTCAATTACTTATTCTCCAACCGGAACAATGTTTTCATCATGCCAGCTTGCATACATGGTATAGCTTTTCGATATGCGGTTAACCTGTCCTTCGAGCAGTTGCGGGTCAATGGATTTGATTTTTCGTGCCGGAACACCTGCGTAAACACTTCCGGATTCAACCAGCGTATTTTGCGAAACAACAGCTCCGGCTGCTATTATCGAGTTGCTTTCGACAATAACTCCATCCATTACAATGGCTCCCATGCCGATAAGTACATTGTCGTGAATTGTGCATCCGTGCACAATGGCAGCATGTGCAATGGAAACATTGTTTCCAATGTTTACAGGCGCTTTCTGGTATGTGCAGTGAATTATCGCTCCATCCTGTATGTTGACATTGTTGCCAATGCGGATAAAGTGCACATCGCCACGGATTACAGTATTAAACCATACACTGCAATTATCACCCATAACTACATCGCCTACTATGGTAGCATTTTCGGCAATAAAAGTATTTTTTCCGATGGTGGGGGCTATCCCTTTTATAGAATATATGAGAGGCATGTTTTTGAGTTTTGGGATTTACGATTTACGAGGTACGATTTACGATTGACACGTTTTTACCTTTGAATGATGAGATTTTTCCAATTCGTAAATCGTACCTTCTTTTTAGTCTTCAGGGCTAAATGAATGCATTGCCTGTTCGCTGGTTTTCGGATAATCGATGGAGAAATGTAAACCGCGGCTTTCCTTGTGTTCAAGTGCCATTTTTATTATTAAAGTAGCAACTTTTATCAGGTTACGGACTTCGCAGATTTTATCAATCAGCACCGAGCGTTTATAAAGATCCTCAGTTTCACGTTCCAGTATATTCAGGCGGTCGGCAGCACGTTTTAAACGAAGGTTTGATCGCACAATGCCTACATAATTCGTCATAATACCCTGCAACTCTTTCATGGTTTGGGTAATAAGAACCATTTCTTCATTCATTACAGTACCTTCGGCATTCCAGTCGGGAATATCGTTGCAGTAACTGATATCTTTTAATTTTTGCGAAGAATGAACGCAGGCGCGGTGCGAATAAACAAGCGATTCGAGCAATGAGTTGCTGGCAAGACGGTTAGCACCATGCAAACCAGTGGAAGAACATTCGCCCGAAGCGTACAGGTTAATAATAGAGCTTTCGGCCCATTCGTCAACTTTTATTCCTCCACAGGTGTAATGAGCTGCCGGCACGATGGGGATCATTTCTTTGGTCATATCAATACCAATGCTCAGACACTTGGCGTAGATAGCCGGAAAATGATTGATAAGCTCATTGCGGTTCAGGTGACGGCAGTCGAGATATAAGTGGTCTTCGCCACTCACTTTCAACTCGTTATCAATCGCACGGGCAACAATATCGCGCGGGGCAAGCGAAAGCCGCTTGTCGTATTTCTGCATAAACTCGTTGCCTTTAATATCCTTAAGTATCCCTCCGAAACCACGTAATGCTTCGGTTATAAGGAATGAGGGTTTTTCGGTTGGATTGTACAACGAAGTAGGATGGAACTGAATAAATTCCATTTTTTCGATAGTACCTTTGGCTCGGTAAACCATTGCAATTCCATCACCGGTTGCGATTGGTGGATTTGTAGTTGTAGCATACACATTTCCGGCACCACCGGTCGCCATTAAGGTTATTTTAGCAAGTATGGTGTCGATACTATTGTTTTTAACATCAAGCACATAAGCGCCGTAACAGGTAATATCTGGTGTGCGGCGGTTTACATATTCGCCAAGGTGGTGCTGGGTTATTATTTCAATTGTAAAATGATTTTCGAGAATCTCGATGTTTTCATTCTCCCGTGCTCTTTCCAGAAGCGTTTCTTCAATTTCCAAACCGGTTTGGTCCTTATGATGCAAAACCCTGAATTCGGAATGTCCGCCTTCTTTGGCAAGGTCGTATTGACCGGAGGCGTTTTTATCAAAATCCACACCCAACTCTATAAGTTCTCTGATTCTTTCGGGAGCTTCGGTAATAGTTATTCTTACTGCTTTTTCATCATTCAGATCATCGCCGGCAATAAGGGTATCCTGTATGTGTTTTTCGTATGTATCAGGAGTGTACATAACGGCCGCAATTCCGCCCTGGGCGTATTTTGTGGCAGTTTCGTCAGCATTGTTTTTGGCTACAATACAAACTTTTCCGTACTTCGCAGCTTTCAAAGCAAAACTTAATCCTGCAATACCTGTTCCGATTACCAGGAAATCAACATGTCGTCGCATAATAGATGAAATTGACTGCAAATTTAACAATTTAAAAGCTGTGATTGATTGGTGAAATAAGTATGCTCGCTAATTTTAAACAGAGTCTGATTTTATGGTTACCAATTGGATGAATTGGATTCACTACAAGATTTTATCTTTCGGTTTTAAAAGTAGCCTGATTTGATTCTTGTGTACAGCGAACCTAATAAGAGTAGGGTTAAGAAATGTTAAATCAGTGCGTTACAGGCTTTATGGAAATAATATTGCTCAGCCTGATGCGTTTCACTTCAAACTAAATCTAAAAACATATGTCAAACTCCTCCACATTCGGTAAAATCAATCAATGGGCCCGGAATTCCATCAGCCTGAAACTTTTGGTTATTGGTATTTTTGTATTGATCCTGCTTATTCCATCTGAGATGGTGCAATCGCTTATTCGCGACCGTGAAACTACCCGCAACGAGGCTATTTCTGAAATCTGGCGAACCTGGGGCGACCGGCAGGTGCTGGCTGGCCCGGTTGTAAGTGTTCCTGTAATTACTTACAAATCATTGGCTAACGGCACTGTTGAGTCAAACACACGTTACTTGCATTTCCTGCCCGAAAATTTATCCTTTACGGGAGATATTGTACCTGTGATCCGCTACCGCAGTATTTATGAAGTAGTGCTGTATTCGGCCAACCTGTCAGTAAAGGGCAATTTTAAACCAATGATACCAAAAGGCCTCAATGTGCAGGCTGCTGATATTAAATGGGATAAAGCGTATGTTACCTTTGGAATTTCCGATATGAAAGGGGTGAAGGAAAATATTGACATGGCCTGGAACGATTCAGTTTTCCGCATGCAGCCGGGTGTGCCGGTTCATGATATTATAAGGGGCGGAGTGAGTTATCCGCTTGCCATCAATCCGGCTATTGATAACAAATTCAGTTTTAAATTGCAGCTGAACGGAAGCAGGCTGCTGTCATTTCTGCCGTTTGCCTCTGATATGAATGTGAACCTGACTTCTTCATGGGCTAATCCGTCGTTTGAAGGTGCTTTTATTCCGGCTGACAAATCGGTTACCAATGCTGGATTCACAGCAAAATGGAAAATATTGGAACTGAACCGCAACTACGGGCAATTCGGGTTTGATGATTTCATAACAAACAATAACGATGATGAGATGCCTAACCGCTTGTTTGACAATGACCGGATTGCACCCGATAATGCCATTGGCGCATTTGGTGTAAACCTGATAATGCCTGTTGACCAATACCAGCGTACAACCCGGGCAGCCAAATATGGTGTTCTGTTTGTGATTCTAACTTTTGTAACCTTCTTTTTCTTTGAATTACTGCGTAAAAAATATGTTCATCCGCTGCAATACCTCATTGTGGGATTTGCCATTATGCTATTCTACCTGTTGTTGCTTTCATTAGCTGAATACCTGTTATTTGATCTTGCTTATGGCATTTCGGCTGTGGTGGTCACGCTTATGGTTATGCTGTATGCCGGTGCTATTTTTGCCAACCGGAAATACGGAATTATTGTCGGGCTAATACTATTTATGCTGTATGCATATTTCTACACGCTGCTGCAATTGCAACTTTACTCATTGCTTTTTGGTTCAATTGGTATGGCTGTAATGCTTTCGGTGATAATGATACTTACGAGGAATTTGCACAGGGAAAGGCAGGTTGAGGAGGTTGAATCAGAAGAATGACTTGTGTATGAAAGAAAATAATAAGCCCTGCCGGAAACTTGATTCTGGCAGGGCTTGTTTTTTTATCGAATGAAACTTCGGGCTGTATTCTTGTTTTTACAATCCCAGCAACACTTTCACTGGTTCATTCCCTTCAAAAAGCATTCTTGACGGGTTCTCAAGTAATTCCTTAACCATAACCAGGAAACTTACCGATTCGCGGCCGTCAATTACCCGGTGGTCGTAAGACAGTGCAACGTACATCATTGGTGCAATAACAACCTGGCCGTTAACGGCAATCGGTCGTTCAATAATATTATGCATCCCGAGTATGGCACTTTGCGGTGGATTAAGTATTGGGGTTGACATCATTGAACCAAATACACCACCGTTAGTAATGGTAAAAGTTCCGCCGGTCATTTCTTCGAGGGTGATTTTGTTTTCGCGGGCTTTGCCGGCAAGTTCTTTAATCCGGAGCTCGATTTCGGCTAACGAAAGTGATTCTGCATTCCGGATAACAGGAACAACAAGTCCTTTGGGTGCGCTAACGGCAATACCAACATCGGCATATTTATGAAAAATCAGCTCGTCGCCGTCGATCATGGCGTTAACCTGTGGAAATTTTGCCAATGCAATAGTTATTGCCTTGGTAAAAAAAGACATAAAGCCGATACCTACTCCGTACTGCTCTTTAAATTTGTCGTTGTACTGCTTTTTCAGGTTCATTATCTGGCTCATATTCACCTCGTTGAATGTGGTGAGCATAGCAGTTTCATTTTTTACGCTTACCAGGCGCTGAGCAAGTTTTATGCGTAAGGTCGAAAGTTTCTTACGTTCCGTTTCGCGTAAGTTTTCAACAAAAGCCGGTTGAGCCTTCGGCGTCAGCATTGTTTTTCCTGAACTTGCATTAAGCACATCCTGGCGGGTTATGCGTGTATGCCCGAGTTGTTCGAGCACATCGCGACCGGTAAGCTGCTTTTCTTCCATTATTTTCCGCGCCAGCGGAGTTATTTTAACTTCAGCGTCGTCAGGAACAGTTGCTGTAATATGTTTAATTTCAAGGTCAATCGGTTTTGCAGGTTCAGCTTTTGTTTCGGCCACAACCGTTTCTACTGGCTGTGGGGCAGCGGTATCGCTGTCAATCTGTGCAATCACAGTACCTATGCTCACGGTTTCACCGGCTTCAACCAGAATTGTAACTGTTCCGGCTGCTTCGGCATTTACAGTAAGAGTAGCTTTATCAGAGTCGATTTCAGCAATTTCAGCATCTTTTGCAACATAGTCGCCATTTTTCACCAGCCAATTGGCAATCTGAACTTCGGTAATGGATTCGCCAGGGGTTGGGGCTTTAATATCTATGATCATAATTTTTTATTTTCTTTTTTCAGATGACTTCGTCGTTTAAGGGTTCAATTGCTTCGCGTTCGATTGCCTGTGGCGTTCAATTTCTTTGCGTTTAAGGGTTCAATTGCTTCGCGTTCAATTGCCTGCGGCGTTCAATAGGTTCAACGTACTTTGTCGTTTTTTACTCTCTTTCTCATATCAACTCGTTTTGAACATTGAACCTTTGAACCTTGAACTTTTAACTTTTCCATTCTTTCGGAGCACAAAGCATCTTACAGCTAAGGTTACGGTTTTCGCAGGTACAATCACCAAAAGCTTTATCAATAATTTTAGCTTGCCTCTGCACATGTAGTTTTGGCGAACCTGTTGCCGGACTTCCGCTTTCTGGACGGGCAACTAAAAGCAGTTTCACGCCTTTAAAATGTCGGAGTATAAACGACCATGCGCCCATATTGGCTGGTTCTTCCTGCACCCATGCAAAAGTTTTTGCATTTGGATACCGCTTCATAATCGCATGCAATTGCTGAAGCGGGAAAGGATATAACTGCTCAATCCGCACCAGTGCAATGTTGTTGTGCTCACGTTTGCGTCGTTCTGCAACAAGGTCGTAATATACTTTCCCGTTACAAAAATTAACGCGTGAAACTTCTTCAGGGTTTATATCATCATCAATAACTTCCTGAAATAATCCCCTTGTTAAAGCAGGTACCGGCGACATGCACTCAGGATGCCTGAGTAAACTTTTGGGCGTGAATACAATCAGCGGTTTACGGAATTCGCGGTGTACCTGCCGGCGCAGAAGGTGGAAGAAATTAGCTGGGGTGGTGCAATTAGCTACCTGAATATTATTATCGGCACATTGCTGCAGGAAACGTTCCATGCGCCCGCTCGAATGCTCAGGACCTTGGCCTTCGTATCCATGCGGAAGCAACATTACCAGCGAATTCATTACACGCCATTTTTCCTCGGCGCTTACAATATACTGGTCGATAACTATTTGGGCACCGTTCATAAAATCGCCAAACTGAGCTTCCCAAATGGTAAGTGAAAAAGGAGAAGCCAGCGAATATCCGTACTCAAATCCTAAAACACCATATTCGGAAAGGGGTGAATTATAAACCTGAAACGGTGCTTGTGTTGAACTGATATTTTGTAAAGGTGTGTATTTTTCTTCCGAATCCTCAATTGTGAGCACGGAATGACGATGCGAAAATGTTCCGCGCTCCGAATCCTGGCCACTTAACCGAACCGGAATACCTTCTTCGAGTAAGGAAGCATAAGCGAGCAATTCGCCCATAGCCCAGTCAACAGAACCTTTTTCGGTGAATGTTGTCCTGCGTTCCTCCATCAGGCGCAGAAGCTTTTTGAAAAATGGCTTTCCTTGCGGCGCTGTAGTTATTTTTTGTGTTAACTCAAGCAGTTTTTCATAGCTAACGCTGGTGTTTACCGGTTTTAGAAAATCTTCTTCAGTGGCAGGGCGCAGGGTATGCCACGAATTCTCAAGAAACGTAATTACGCGCGCTTTTTCGTCTTCTTTTGATTCGAGTAGCTCTTGTTCGAGTTCGTCGAGGAATGCTTTTTCAATTTCAGCAGCTTCCTCCTGGGTTATTGCGCCTTGTTCGATTAATTTGTTTACATAAATTGTCCGTGGATCATCATGTTTTTCGATAATCTTGTACAAGATGGGCTGTGTGAAACGAGGTTCGTCGCCTTCGTTATGACCGTATTTCCGATACCCAAGCAAATCGACAAACACATCTTTATTAAACCTCTGCCGGTATTCAACAGCAAGTTCCATTGTATAAACAACAGCTTCAACATCATCGGCATTGACGTGAAAAATAGGGCATTGAGTGGTTTTTGCCACATCGGTACAATATACCGAACTTCGCGCATCGAGGTAGTTGGTCGTAAAACCAATCTGGTTGTTTACCACAAGATGAATGGTGCCTCCGGTAGTATATCCTTTGAGCTCCGACATCTGAAGTGTTTCATACACAACACCTTGTCCGGCAATGGAAGCATCGCCATGAATAACAATCGGAACTATTTTTTTGTGATCATTTTTGTAATCGGAATCAATTTTTGAACGTGTTATTCCTTCAACCACTGGGCCTACCGTTTCGAGGTGCGAAGGATTGGGCGCCAACGATATCTGTAAGGTCCGGCCATCACCAGTTGTGCGTTCCGACGAAAATCCCAGGTGATATTTTACATCGCCAAGCAGGTATTCGTCTTCGAGAAGTTTACCTTCAAACTCGTTAAATATATCCTGGTAAGGTTTGCCAAGTGTATTAGCCAGTACATTAAGCCGGCCCCGGTGTGGCATTCCGATAATAAATTCGGTTATACCGGTTTCCGATCCTTTGTTTATAATGGCATCGATGGCAGGGATAAGTGCTTCGCAACCTTCGAGTGAGAATCGTTTCTGGCCGATATATTTTTTATGAAGAAATTTCTCAAACAATACAGCCCTGCTGAGCTCTTTGAGTATGTGCAGTTTCTTTTCGCGGCTGAATGCAGGCGTATTGCGGTTATGTTCCATGCGCGCCATCAGCCATTCGTAAATCTCAGGCCGGCGGATGTAAGCATATTCAATTCCTACACTCTGGCAATAGGTTGTTTCGAGATGTTCAATAATGCTGTTCAGCGAAGCATCACCGATCCCGATTTCGCCACCGGCTTTAAAAACCTGTTCGCGGTCTTCCTCTGTAAGACCAAAGTTATCGATATGAAGGGTAGGGGAGTATGTGCGCCGTGTGCGTACCGGGTTAGTTTTTGTAAATAAATGACCTCTTTTGCGGTATTCGTTTATCAGGTCAATAACTTTAAATTCGCCGGGTTTGGTTTCAGCCTGAGGCATAAGTTTGCCACTGAACTCAAAACCCTGAAAAAATCTGCGCCAGCCTGTTTCAATACTTTCCGGATTCTGTTTGTATTGCCGGTATAGCTCTTCAATGGTTTCGGGGGCGGCATTACTCAGAAAGGATAACTCATCCATATAAGTTTTTTATCAAAAACGTTTACTAATTAGATATGTTCAGTCAAAATTAGCAAAATATTAACACCTGTACACAGGCGTAATGAAAACAATGGCTGATTGGTAAATTCTGAACAGATATACGCTTTCGGCAATATATCCAACAGAAGCTTATTTTTTTATAACAACTGTGGTATAGTGCTCATTATCAGAGTTTACAACTACTACATAACTTCCATGCGGGACATTGCTTCGCTGTTGATTTGTTCCGTCCCAGGTTACTTGCTGCAAGCCGCTATTATTATATGGTTGTGTCGATAGTGTTCTGACTTTTCTTCCCTGTAAATCAAAAATGGTAACATCTGCATGATGAGATGACGGCAATGAAATAGTTGTTTCCTCATCAAAAGGGCAGGGAGCTGCAGTTATAAAATTATCTGATTTTCGATTTTCGGCTGTTCCTCCGAAAATGTAATCGAAATACGAATAGTAAATTGTGCTGTATCCCTGTCGTTCCGACTCCCAGAACAAGTGAACCCTGATGTAATAGGATTCGGGGAAGGATTCAAATAGCTGCGGATTCCGATCCTCGCCGGGCCATTGCGAAATATTCTGAATACCCGGATTATATCCTGTCGGGGCTTCCGCAAAAATTTCATCCTGGGAAAGGGAATCCGAAACATAAGCCAGGAAATAATACATACTGTTTTTAACAGCGATCATATAATCGCATACGGTTGGATCAGTGTAATTATAATCTGCCGATTTTAAATAACTCGTGTTCCATCCATCCGAAACAATTATTCCTGCTTTTTCGCCAGGGCTTTCATGCTGCATGCATTTATTTATCCCAAACAGTTGAGATCCCATATTTAATCCGCTACATGTACCTTTAAATGATGTTGAAGATGAATCCGTAACAATCCAGTTACCCTGAAATTCGAAAATTCGTTTTGAAATCATGTATGTGCTGTCAGAGTTTAAAATCAGATAGGATACTACGTCATTTACGATAACCGGTGAATATCCTCCGTTAGGCTCTATGCAGGCAGTCTGACTGAAAGTGCCGGTAACTGGTTGAAAAACTGAAGCATATATTTTATTGCTGTTTTCCCAAACGATTTTATCCGAATACGGTTCAGCAGAAAGATGAATGTCATCGCCCGAAAGTGTGGATAGGAAAACAGGTTCTGAATGGGTTCCATCGGGTTTTTGAATAATATATTTCAGATCAATATCATCCCCTTCATTGGTTTGGAAAAAAACAACCAAATCAGCGTTTGACGCACCTGCACTTAGTTCTTTAACAACAGGATGCCGCAAGTGAACACCTGCCTGCTCAATAAGTATTTTTGTTTCGGCAAAAGAATCATCCAGCTCTTTGTAGCAAATTCTTGTAGTAGTTGCATCAATTTGCTGATCCCAGAAAAGTGTTCCGTTGTCCGATGTTCCTGTAATAAACCCATTCCGGTTAAAGTGCGACGAATCCGTTACGGGTTTAATTGGTGACCATTCGTTTAATGATACCTGTGCTGAAAGTATTAATGGTAATGATAAGATTAACAGAAGAAC
>Ga0209066_10001577_pt1 | contig 29915 bp, 25 predicted proteins | sample All_14_2_FD_187198 | JGI IMG/M metagenome (GOLD analysis project Ga0209066, IMG submission 187198) | Freshwater microbial communities in response to fracking from Pennsylvania, USA - Allegheny Zone_MetaG_DW_15 (SPAdes) (version 2) ...
AGGCTGCCGGCCGATAGGCCCACCAACAGCAGCGGCACGCTCATGCCGCAGGCCAGCGAGAACAGCGCCAGGCCGCCGATCAGCACGTCCTTGGTCTGGCTGATGAACACCAGCGCACCAGCCAGTGGTGCGGCCACGCAAGGGCCGACGATCAGCGCCGACACCCCGCCCATCACAAACACGCCGGCATGCTGGCCGCCGCGCAGCCGGCCTGACGCTTCATTGAGCTTGCTCTGCCAGGCATTGGGCAACTGCAGGTTGTACACGCCGAACATCGACAGCGACAGCCCCACCAGCAGCAGCGCAAAGGCGCCCAGCACCGCAGGTTGTTGCAGCCGCGCGGCCAGGCCCTCACCCGCCAGCCCGGCCGCCACGCCAAAGGCGGTGTAGACCATGGCCATGCCCAACGCATAGGCCACCGACAGGCTCAGCCCCCGCGCCCGCGACACCGGCTGCTGCTGCCCCACGATGATGGACGAGAGGATGGGCACCATCGGCAACACGCAGGGCGTGAACGACAGCAGCACGCCGGCCAGCAGGAACAGGCCTGCGATGCGCCACAGGCGGCCGGCTTGCAGCGTGGTGGCCAGCAGGTTGTCGGACGGGGCTGCAGGCGCGGTGGGCGTGGCGGTTGATGCAGAGGTGGGTGCTGTAGTCGTTGCTGTAGTCGGTGCGGCGGGTGCTGACAGGTCGAGCCCGATCTGCTGCAGGCCAGCCGCCGTGCTGCGCACCTGCCACACCTGCTGTTGCGGCGGGTAGCACAGGCCGGCATCGGCGCAGCCTTGGTGGTGCACCACCAGCTCGAAGTCCTGCGCCGGGGTGTGCGGCACGGGCAGGCGCACTTGCACAGAGCCGGTGAAGACAGCCATGTCTTTGTCGAGCCCGGCGTCGTGAATCCAGTGGCCTTCGGGCAACTCGGGTGGGCCGATGGGCACGCCAGCGGGCCGCGTCTCGATCAGCAGCCGTTCGCGGTAGAGGTGGTAGCCGGGGGCGACGTCGAAGCGCAGCACCACGGTGTGGGCGTCGGCCAGTTGGGCGCTGGTGGGGAAGGCTTGTTCGGGGGCGAGGAAGTTGTCTTCAGCCCAGGCGGCCCAAGGGAGGACCAGGCTGATCAGCAGCAAGCCGATGGCGCGGAGGAAGGGCGTCATGTGAGGTGGTCTCGTCAATCGTTGTCTTCGTCGTTGCAGGGGTCAGCGCGGTACAGCGAGCCCTGCGCATCAATGGCCAGGTAGGCCACGCCCTGGGCTTGCAGAAAGGGCAGGGCCCGCTCCTGCATCAGCATGGCGATGGTGGTGAGCGCGCCGGCGGCCACGCAGGCCGGGGCCAGCACGCTGATGGCCTGCCAGTGCTGCACCGGCCGGCCGGTGTGCGGGTTGAGCAGGTGGCAGTAGCGTTGGCCGGCGTGTTCGAACCAGCGTTCGTAGTCGCCGCTGGTGGCCAGGGCGCCGTGGTGGATGTCGAGGCTGGCAATCACGCCGTCGGGCTCACGCGGGTGCGTGATGCCGATGGACCAGGGCTGGCCATCGGGTTGCGGCCCGAGCACGCGCAGATCGCCACCCAGGTTGACGATGCCGCTGTTGAGGCCCTCGGCCTGCAGCAGCGTGGCGGCGCGGTCGCAGGCGTATTCCTTGCCGAAGCCGCCGAAGTCCAGCTCCATGCCGGGTTGGGGCAGGCGCACGTCGTGGCCGTGGCGCTGTACCTTGGTCCAGCCGATCAGGGGCAGCAGGGCATCCACCTGTTCTGGCTTGGGCGGGCGGGCGGCCTTGAAATCCCAGGCGCGGCGCAGCACGCCGCTGGTGAGGTCAAACAGGCCTTCGCTGATGTCGTACAGCTGGTCTGCATAGGCCAGCAGTTGCAGGGTTTCGTCGTCCACCTGCACCGGCTCGGGCCCGCCGGCGCCGCCGTTCAGGCGCGACACCACGCTGTCTTCGCGGTAGCGCGAGTACTTGGCTTCGAGGCGGCGCACCTCGGTGATGGCCGCCTCGGCCGCCTCGGCGGCGTGCGCCGCCCGCGCGGCATCCACCCCCGCCAGACGGATGCGGCAGGGGCTGCCCATGGCGTGGAAGTCGAAGACGTGTTCGTGGTTCACAGTGCGGGGTGGGTCAAGGTGGGGTCAGGCTCAGAAGGTGGAGTTCAGGCCGAACTGCAACCACGTGGCGGTGAAGGGCGCCAGGCCCGGCGAGCCCTGGCCGCCCAGGCGCCAGGCGCTGCGTTGTTCGTAGCGTTCCAGCTTCACGTCGGTGCTCCACTGCGGGTTGATCTGCCAGCCCAGCTTCACGCCCCAAGTGATGGCGCCAAAGGCCGAGAGCCGCTGGTCGTTGGAATAGTAGGCCGGGTTGCCCAGCGGGGCGGGGTAGACGGCCGCATCGGCCACGGGGTCGAAGTAGAAGCGGGCGGCGCGCTGGGTGTAGTAGCGCAGCACCGGTTCCACCGTGAGGCTGGGGCTGAGGGCCTGCACCCACACGGCTTCGGCGGTGTGGGCGCGGATGCCGAAGCTGTCCTGGTAGTAGCGGTAGCTGCTGCGCACGGTGGCCGGCACGGCGGTGAGCCGGTGGTTCCAGCGCAGCAGGCCGATCTGCTGGCGGCGCGAGCGCGGGCGCTCGTCGTAGAGCTTGTAGGGGTCGTTGTAGTAGCCGCGGCCTTGGCCCAGCGTGAGGTTGGCTTGCACCAGATCACGCGTGCTCCAGGCTTGCGTCACGCCCACCAGCAGCTCGGTGCTGTGCTTGCGTTCGTTGGTGACGATCTGGTTCACCGGGTCGATGCGGTCGCTGGAATGGCCGATGCCGGCATTCCAGGTGGTGTTGTGGTCTTCGCTGGCCAGGCGGCCATCCATCGAGACGGCACGGGAGCGGTAGTCATGCTCACGCGATTGCGAGATGCCCACACCCACCGCGGCGCGGTCGAAATAACGCGTGAGCTTGGCGTCCACCGCCTGGCGGCTGTCGCGCATGCGGCTGGCGCCCGAGACATCCGAGTAGTAGCGCGGCGAGGCACCCGAGACCTCGTCATGCACGGCCGAGGCGTCGATCGACCACTTCGATGCAATGGGCGCCGAGATCGCCAGTGCCGGGGCGCGCACGCGGATGCGCTTGAGGCCGGGTTGCTCATCCTGGTAGTTCAGCAGCTTGAACGAGATCGTGCTTTTTTCCGGCGGGTTCTCGGCTTGGGCTGACGGCGAAAGCAGCACACCGGGCAGCGCGAGTGCCGCGACGATCAGCCGCGATGCACCGCATGCGGTGGGGTTCTGCGAGCGAACACCGCGGATCCGGCTTTGCCGGTCCACCGGTGTTGCCCCAGGCTCCCGAAGGGGGCCCTTCTCGGGCTCGTGGGGGCGCGCGCAGCGCGTAGGGGGGAGTCAATTGCAGCCACAGCCGCCTCCGCCTACGCCATAGCCACCGGAGGCGTTTTCTTTGCTCGAATAGATGTGCTGCACAAAGCGCTGATCCAAGGCGTCGCTTTCCATCGTCATGTCGGGGCGGGCGAGGGTGCCCTTCTCCCAAGGTTGAGGCGGCTGATAGGTGCTGCAGCCGGTGAGTGCGATCAGGCCTGCGAGGCCGATGCATGACAGAAGACGTTTCATCGGCTGGCCTTGTTCAATGCGTCAACGATGGCGGCTTCGAGCTGGCTGCGCTCATCTTCGCGAAAGCCGCTGTGCTGCTGGATCACCTGGCCATCGGGGCCGATGAGCAGTGAGGTGGGCATGCCCTTGACGGCGAAGCGGCGCGGGCTGTCGCCGCTGGCATCGAAGCCGATGGTGAAGTTGGCCGGGTTCTGCTTCAGGAACTGTTCAGCGTCGTCCCGCTTGGCATCGAGGTTCACCGCGATCACCTGCAGGCCGCGGGCGCCGTATTTCTTCTGCATCTCGTTCATCCACGGGAATGACTGTTTGCACGGGCCGCACCAGGAGGCCCAGAAGTCGAGGTACACCACCTTGCCCTTGGCGGCGGCCAGCGTCACCGGGCCTTGCAGGCCGGCGAGTTTGAGGTCGGGTGCGGGCTGGCCACGCTCCAGTGCGTGGGCGTTCAGGCACAGGGCGCTAAGCAGACCAATGACGGCGGCGCTGCGGCGGACGAAGGGGGTGTGGGTAAGGGACATGCGCGATCTCCTGGAAGAGGTTCTTGGAATGGGTGAGGTCAGTACGTGCGGCCTTCGCGGCGACGCCACCAGAGCACCGCGGCGGCCAGGGCGGCGAGCACCGGAAGCACTGGGTCAAAGCCCGCACCGGGGCGCGCCAATGAGCAGCCACCGCCGCCCTCGTTGCTGTTGACGCTGCTGGTGGTGCTGGCGCCCGTGGTGGAGGAGCCCGTTCCGGACGACGTGGTGCTGGCCGCGGTGGCCGTGCCGCTGAGCGCAATGCTGGCGGGGTTGCCCGCGTTGCTGGCCGTGACCTGCAGCGTGGCGCTGCGGCTGCCCGTGGCTGTGGGCTCGAACTGCACGATCACCGTGCAACTCGCATTGGCTGCCAGGCTGGTGCCGGCCGAGCAGGTGCCGCTGGTGGCGAAGTCGCCCGCATCGGTGCCGCCCAGGGCCACGGCGCTCAGGCTGGCGGCGGCGCTGCCCTGGTTCTGCAGCGTGAGCGTCTGCGTGGCGCTCAGGCTGCCCACCGCGGTGGAGGCGAAGGCGAGCCCGGTGGGTGCGCCGCTCCAGCTGAGCAGGCCGGTGGCGGCTGCGGTGCCGGCGCCGCTGAGGCTGATGGTCTGCGTGCCGCTGGCGGCATTGGTGCTCACGGTGGCGCTGCTGTTGTAGGCCGTGGCCGCCGCGGGCGTGAAGGTGAGGCTCAGCGTGCAACTGCTGCTCACGGCCAGTGTGGCCGGGCAGTTGTGGGTGAGCGTGAAGGCGCCGTTGTTGCTGGCGATCGTGTTGATGGTGAGCGCCGCGGTGCCGCCGTTGGTGAGCGTCACGGTGCGTGGGGTGCTGGTGTTGCCCACGGTCACCGAGCCGAAGGCGATGTTGGTGGTCGACAGCGTCGCCAGGGGCGCGCTGGCCACCGCCAGGTAGCTGGCGGTGCCACCCGCGGTGCTGGCGATGTACGCGGCCAGGTCGTTGTATTGCGCATCGGTGAGGTGACCGCTGAGAAAGTTCATCTCACCGATGCTGCTCACCGCCGCTTTGGTGGTGGCCGCGCTGATGCCCATCTGGATGCGGTTGCGCCGGGCGCTGGGGCTGCTGCCGTGGCAGGCGCTGGCGGCACAGCTGTTCTGGCCGGTGACGATGATCTGGTTGTAGAGCGTTTGGCCGTTGGCGGCGCTCTGTGCTTGGGCAGGCCCCACCAGCAGTGCGCTGCCCGCGAAGGCAGCCAGGGTGAGGACGGCGCGCAGGGAAGGTGACAAAGGCTTCATGAGGCGAGTGCGGGGTGGAGTGAGCCGAGGAAAGCGGGCCCGAACATCAGCCAGCCAAGGTTGAAGACGGCATGCACGGCGATGCAGCCCGCCACGCGGCGCTGCCGCTGGTACAGCCGCCCGATCAGCCAGGCCGGCAGCAACACCGCCAGGCCCAGCGCTGGCCCGCGGGTGAGGGCATGGGCCAGGCCGAAGGTGAGCGTGGTGAGATGGGTGGCCCGGGCCGGGCCGTTGTCAGCCGGCCAGCGGCGCAGCAATTGCTCGTGCAGGCCGCGGCGAAATACCAACTCCTCCAGCACCGGAGCGGCCAGCAGCAGCACGCCGATGGCCGGCACAGAGCCGGTGAGGGAAGGGGAGAAGAAGGCAGCCGGTGACATGGCTGCGCATCTTGCTGGTGCACTTGTGAAGACCAGGATTCACAGTGCAAGTGCCTGTAAGTGGCTGTCGCGACTGACGTTTTTCAGATCAGGGCAGGTCGCCCAAGGGCGGGGGCTCAAAAACCCTCTTCGTAACCCGGGGTACTGGTTACAGCCTTAAGCCTCGTGACAAGCGGTGACTTGACCCGGCGCAAGCTAGGCGCCTCGGATCAAGCGATCACGCAAAGGCAATTGCCTGGACAACGTCGCCTTGGAGCGCTTCTTCGGAATGCTCAAGCCCGAATGCTTCCATCTCGCAAAATTCTCTGACATCAAAGACTTGAGGGTGGGGCTACGCCGCTATATTCAAGACCACAGCCATCAACGCACCAGCCTCAAACTCAACGGGCTGAGCCCGGTGCAATACCGAACCCTGGCCTGAAGCCGCTAGCTACCAACCGTCCAACTTCTGGGGGTCAGTTCATCCCCCCAGGGCGGTTCACCTTCATGACCCTCACCTGCATCCTCGTCGACCTCGAAAACGTCCAACTCAAAGCCCCCGAGCTGGCCGGCCTGAAGCGTGGTGAACACCTGCTGAAGATCTTCCACGGCCCCAGCCAGAACAGCTTCACGGCCGCCATGGTGCGGGCGCTGCAGCCGTTGGGGGATGCGGTGGAGTACATCCAGTGCGAGAAGGCCGGCCCCAATGCGCTGGACTTCCATCTGGCGTTTCACCTGGGCCGGCTCACTGCCAGCCAGCCGGCGCTGGACTACCGCATCATCTCGCGCGACAAGGGCTTTGCCCAACTGGTGGCGCACGCCACGCGGCTGGGTCATCGGGTGAGCCAGCACGCCTCGCTGCATTGGCCGGGGTTGTTTGGCGCTGCGGCTGCTGCAGCGCACGTGGCCCAGGGGGGTGTTGCCGCCAAACCTGAACGTGCAGCGCGCTCCGTGGTGGCCAAGAAGGCGGCCGCTAAGACGAGGGGAGCCACGGCGTTGGATACCAAGGCGGCGCCCGCCAGCAAGAAGGTCGCAGCGGCCAAGTCGCCACGTGCCGCTGCCAAGGCGGCTGCCGTGCCAGCCGCGGCACCTGCAGCGCCCGCCACAACGGCAGCCAAGAAATCACCTGCCCGCAAGGCCGCTGCCAAGAAGGCCGCGGTGGTGAAGCAGGCGGCGCCCGCCGCTGCACCGGCCAAGGCCGGCCCGCGTGATGTGGCCACCGCGGCAGATCAACACAAGGCCCTCGCCAGCCTGCGCAAGCTGGGCGGCAAGCTGCCGGTGAAGCGCCCGGCGCTGGAACACTACCTGGAATCACACCTGCGCAATGACCTCACGCCCGCTGGCGTGCAGGCATTGGTGCAGTGGCTGATGGCCTCGGGCGTGCTGCAGATGGTGGGCGGCAAGCTAAGCTATCAGTTGCCGGGGTGATTGCAGGGGTGATGGCCGGCCGCCGCCGAGGCGTCAGACGTCTGACGCAAAGCGCAGCCTGTTGCCATCGGGATCGGTCAGCGCAAACTCGCGCGTGCCCCATGGCGTATCGGCCAGGGCGTTGGTGGCGGTGACGCCGCGCGCAGCAAAGTCGGCCAGGCACTGGGCGGCGTCTGGCACGATGAAGTAGACGGCGCCGCCCGTTTGGCAGTCGCCAGCGTGCTCGGTCAGGAACAGGGTCTGGCCTTGCCGGGTGAGCTGGGCAAAGAGCGGGAAGCCGGGCTCAAACCGATGTTCCCAATCGACCGTGAAGCCCAGGCCGTCGACATAGAAGCGAAGGCTTCGTTCGGCGTGGGTGATGCGCAGCTGGGGAATGACGGTTTGGGGCATGGAACGATGGTGTCGTTGTTTTGGTGGGCGCCGGTGGGCCGTTGCTGGGCACGGCCCACCGGCTGAGCCTGGGGCTCGCAACGCATCAAGCCAGATCAAACCGATCCAGGTTCATCACCTTGTTCCACGCCGCCACGAAGTCGCGCACGAACAGGGGTTGCGCATCGCTGCAGGCATACACCTCGGCCAGGGCGCGCAGTTGCGAGTTCGAGCCGAAGACGAGGTCGACGGTGGTGCCCGTCCACTTCAGCTCGCCGGTGGTGCGGTCACGGCCTTCCAGCACGCCGGGGGCGGTGGCTGATTTCTGCCAGGCGGTACGCATGTCGAGCAGGTTGACGAAGAAGTCGTTGCTCAGCACGCCGGGGCGCTGGGTGAACACGCCGTGCTGCGTCTGGCCGGTGTTGATGTTCAGCGCGCGCAGGCCGCCGATCAGCACCGTCAGTTCGGGTGCGGTGAGTGTCATCAGCTGGGCCTTGTCGATCAACAGTTCGGCGGCAGCGCCTTCCAGGCCAGGGCGGGTGTAGTTGCGGAAGCCATCGGCCGCCGGCTCCAGCACGGCAAACGATTCGACATCGGTCGCTTCCTGCGAGGCATCGGTGCGGCCGGGCGAGAAGGGCACGGTCACGTCAACACCTGCCTGCTGGGCAGCGGCTTCGATGGCGGCGTTGCCACCCAGCACGATCAGGTCGGCCAGCGAGACTTGCTTGCCGCCGGCCTGCGCGGCGTTGAACGCGCTTTGGATGGCTTCCAGCACCGGCAGCACCTTGGCCAGCTCGGCGGGCTGGTTGACGGCCCAGTCCTTCTGCGGTGCGAGGCGGATGCGGGCACCGTTGGCACCGCCGCGTTTGTCTGACCCGCGGAAGGTGGCGGCGCTGGCCCAGGCGGTGCCCACCAGCTGCGAGGCCGACAGGCCGCTGGCCAGCAGCTTGGCCTTGAGTGCGGCGATGTCTTGCGCGTCGATCAACGGGTGGTTGACGGGCGGCACCGGGTCTTGCCACAGCAGCACTTCCTGCGGCACCAACGGGCCCAGGTAGCGCGCGCGCGGGCCCATGTCGCGGTGGGTGAGCTTGAACCAGGCGCGGGCGAAAGCGTCAGCAAACTGGTCGGGGTTCTCCAGGAAGCGGCGGGCGATGGGCTCGTAGGCTGGGTCGAAGCGCAGCGCCAGGTCGGTGGTGAGCATGGCCGGGGCGTGGCGCTTGGCCGGGTCATGCGCGTCGGGCACGGTGCCTGCGCCCATGCCGTGTTTGGGCTGCCACTGGTGGGCGCCGGCGGGACTCTTGGTGAGTTCCCATTCGTAGCCGAAGAGGTTCCAGAGGAAGTTGCTGCTCCAGCGGGTGGGCGTGGTGGTCCACGTCACTTCGAGGCCGCTGCTGATGGTGTCGGCGCCCTTGCCGCTGCCGTAGGCGTTGGCCCAGCCAAAGCCTTGGGCGTCGATGCCAGCGGCTTCGGGCTCGGGGCCCACATGCTTGGCATCGGCGGCGCCGTGCGTCTTGCCGAAGGTGTGGCCGCCGGCGATCAGGGCCACGGTCTCTTCGTCGTTCATCGCCATGCGGGCGAAGGTGTCGCGGATGTCGCGTGCCGCGGCCAGCGGGTCGGGGTTGCCGTTTGGGCCTTCGGGGTTGACGTAGATGAGGCCCATCTGCACAGCGCCCAGCGGGTTCTCCAGCTCGCGGTCGCCGCTGTAGCGCTCATCGGCCAGCCATTTGCCTTCGGCGCCCCAGTAGATGTCGTCTTCGGGTTCCCAGATGTCGGGGCGGCCACCGGCAAAGCCGAAGGTCTTGAAGCCCATCGATTCCAGCGCCACGTTGCCGGCCAGGATCATCAGATCAGCCCATGACAGGCTGCGGCCGTACTTCTGCTTGACGGGCCACACCAGCCGGCGCGCCTTGTCGAGGTTGACGTTGTCGGGCCAGCTGTTCAACGGTGCGAAGCGCTGCGCGCCCGAGCCGGCGCCGCCGCGGCCATCGGCAATGCGGTAGGTGCCGGCGCTGTGCCAGGCCATGCGCACGAAGAGGGGGCCGTAGTGGCCAAAGTCGGCCGGCCACCAGTCTTGCGAATCGGTCATCACCGCGTGCAGGTCTTTCACCACGGCATTCAGGTCCAGCTGCTTGAAAGCTTCGGCGTAGTTGAAGTCGTCACCCATCGGGTTGGCCTTGGCCGAATGCTGGTGCAGGATCTTCAGGTTCAGCTGGTTGGGCCACCAGTTGGCATTGCTGGGGCCGCCGGCCTGGGTGGGCTTGCGGGCAGCGCCCGCGAACGGACACGTCATTGCGTCGGACATGGTTTTCTCCTTCAGGTGGTCTTACTGTGACACGCCGGAACGGAGTCTAGGTTTTGGCGCTGAATTGGACAAAGCAATTCACGCAATCCATCTGATAGCCATGCACTTGGCGCAAAGGCCGCGCCGTCTGCGGCCCTGTCCTACGCCGCAACGCTGGGCTGGCTGACGGGTGCGCAGCGGCGAGCGAAGCACGATCGGTCACCTTGTTGGCCCACCCAGGCCATGCCACCCTCAACCTGACAGGTGATCTCATGAACCAACGCAGACTCTTCATCCTCTCGTGCACCGCCAGCCTGATGCTCGCCGCCTGCGGCGGCGGCGATGATGACAACTTCAATGACCGCACCAACACGGCTGATCCGCGCCTGCGCCTGCTGCATGTGGCGCCGGCCAGCCCGGCGCTCACGCTGCGCCGCAATGACGTGGCCGAGCCCGAGTTCACCTCGGTGAGCTACAAGTTCAACGGCACCTACAAGAACATCATCACCGGCACCACCAGCCTGTCGTTGCGCCTGGCGTCCACGGACACCCAGTTGTCGAGCACATCGTTCGACAGCCAGCGCGGGCGCAAGTACACCGCGCTGGCGATCACCGATGGCATCTCGGCCAAGCTGCTGCTGATCGACGACCCCTACAACAAGAACCTGACCAGCGAGAAGGCGCGGCTGCGTCTGGTCAATAACGCGGTGAATGCGCCTACGGTGGATGTGTATGTCACGTCACCCGGTGCCAGCCTGACGGCCCTGTCGCCCACGCTCAGCGGGCTCGCCTACCAGCAGGCACTGCCGGCCAGCGGCAATGATTCGCTGGAATTCGATGCCGGCACGTACGAGGTTCAGATCACGCCGGTGGGCAGCAAGACGCCGTTCTTCCGCAATACCTTGGTGATCGACAAGAACGCCGACTGGCTGCTGGTGGCCGTGCCCAGCGATGGCATCGGGATCACCAACCCCAATGACATCAAGCTGCTGCGCGCCTTGACGGACGACACCACCCTGACCGCGACCGAAGTCTCCACGCTGTGACCCCGCGCAGGCCCGCCATGGGCCTGCCGCAGCAGGGTTTCATGTGGCGCACCTACAGTGCGTTTGACGGCACCGCCGGGCGGTGCGTTTTGACCAGGAGGCTTTCATGCAAGGTTTGCGGTTGTTGGTGGTGGCGGGCAGCGCGCGCCAGGGTTCGTTGAACGTGCAGCTGGCACAGGCGGCCGCAGCGTTGGCCCGGCAGGCGGGGGCCGAGGTGAGCACGCTTGATCTGCGCAGCCTGGCCTTACCGGTGTACGACGGTGATCTGGAAGCGGCCTCGGGCGTGCCGGCCGGGGCGTTGGCGCTGCAGCAGGCCTTGCTGGCAAATGACGCGCTGCTGCTGGTCACGCCCGAGTACAACGGCTTTCCCACGCCGCTGTTCATCAACGCCTGGGATTGGCTGTCGCGCATTCAGCCGCAGGGCGAGCCGGCGCGGCCTGGCGGCCTGGCTGCCACGGCCAATAAGCCGGTGGCGCTGCTCTCGGCCTCGCCGGGGCCGATGGGCGGGCTGCGTGCGCTGAACTATGTGCGCCAGTACCTGCAGATGGCCTTCGCCATGATCGTGGTGCCGCAGCAGCTGGCGCTGGGCAAGGCCAACGAGGCCTTCGAAGCGGCCGGCGCATTGAAAGACCCGAAGACCGCGCAGGCCGTAGCGCAGGTGGTGCAGGCCGTGGGCAGCCTGGCGTTGGCGCTGAAGTCGGCGCAGAAGTCGTCACCGACCGCGGCTGCGAAGTAGGGCCCGCCGCCATCGCCTTGAGCGGCGCAGTCAGCGGGCTGTTGTGTGCGGCAACAAGGCCTTCGCGGCTTCAATGCGCAAGGCCAGCGGCACGCTCGCATCGTTCATCACGGCCTGCAGAAACGCCTTGGGGTCGGGCGAGCCCGTGGCGTCCATGCGATGGGCGCTGGCACGGTCGTCCCGGTTCGCGCGGTCAGTGGCGGCCGGCTCGGCCACGTTGACCGGCGTGAGCAGCGTCAGGGCGTTGGCCAGCAGGGCCGGGCTGATGCTGCTCAGGCCCGACAGCAGGTGTGCCTGGCCGTCATCGCCCGGGGGCACGTCGAGCCAGGGGGTGTCGGCAAACAGCGGTGCCAGGTCAGACGCTACAAAGGCTGACCAGTTGCCGCTGGCCTCCATCAGCATGGGTACCGGCTGGGCATGCCGCACGCCAGCCGCTTCCTGCGCCGGCCACAGGCGCACGCGCCGCGCGGTCAGCTCGGGCAGATAGCGGCGGCGCAGGGCCTCCAGGAAGGCCTGCGCGGGCGCCACGGCCAGCGGCTCGCTGAGCGAGAACCACAGCTGCAGCCCATCGGTGCCCGAGGCGGCAATGGCCGGCGGGGGCAGCCCCAGATCGGCTTGCACGCCACGCCACACCTTGGCGAGCTCGTCCCAGTCGGCCGGGGCGGCCACCTCCAGCACCAGCGCGCGCACGCGGCCGAGGTCATCGATCAGGCCGGCTGGTGGCGTGTCGTCGTCGTGGGCGGGATGGGGGACGTAGAGGCGATGGAACTCGGTCTGCAGACGGGTCATGGCGAGGCGGGGAAAGCACAGGGGCCTGACTCTACTGGAGGGGCAGGCGCCTAAGCTGCAACTCGGCCAGTGTGCTGTAGAGCGGGCGGCTGATCAGCCGGGAGACGGCGCTGGCCACCAGCGAGCAGGCCATCAGGCTCAGCACCAGGGCATGGCCGTCCACCATCTCCATGACGATGATGAAGGCCGTCAGCGGTGCCTGGGTGACGGCAGCCAGGAAGCCTGCCATGCCCAGCGCGATCAAGGTGGGTGCACTGGCGTGCTGGGTCCATTGCGCGATGTCGTTGCCCAGCGCGCCGCCGATGGCCAGCGAGGGGGCGAAGATGCCGCCCGGCACGCCCGAGAGGGCGGTGATCCAGGTGGCCAGCCACTTCATCGGCGCATACCAGGGTGAGGCGTCGACCGTGTTCTCCAGCATGGCTCGCGTGTGCAGGTAGCCGCCGCCGAAGACTTCACCCTGGCTGACGATCCCCAGCAGCGCCACGGCCAGGCCGCATGCGGCCGCAAAACGCAGCGGTGCGCGCTCGCGCCACACCATCCAGACGCGCAGTGCCTGGCCGGCCTGTGCCGCGGCCAGTGTGCGCGCAAACAGACCGCCGGCCACGCCGCAGCTGATGGCCACCAGCAGGCCCGGCCAGAGCAGCGGCCAGCTCAGTGCCTCCACCCGGATGGTGCCGAAGTGGGTGGCATTGCCATGCAAGGAGACGGCCATCAACCCGGCCAGCACGATGGCCGCGAGCACCAACCCGTTGTTGCGCTGCTCGGGGCGCCGTGAAAGCTCTTCGATGGCGAACATGACACCACCCAGCGGGGTGTTGAACGCCGCGGCGATGCCGGCCGCGCCGCCAGCGATCAGCAGCCCCTGATCCGAAACCTGCGACGGCTGCGGCAGCCACCGACGGGTGTGATGCATGACCCCGGCGGCGATTTGCACCGAGGGGCCTTCGCGCCCCAGCGACAGGCCGGCCAGACAGCCTGAAGCCGTGAGCAGCAACTTGCCCGCGGTGAGCCGCATCGACACAAACAGCGAGCGGGCCTGCGGCGGCGTCTCGGGCGCCAATGCGGCCATCACCTGCGGAATGCCGGAGCCGGCCGCGCCCACGAACCAGCGGCGGGTGCACCACACGATGCCGGTGGTGAGCAACGGCGTCCACAGCAAAGGCGCCCACCAGGCGGCGCGCTCCAGTGCGAAGAACAGCGCCAGGGCCTGCTCGGTGAGCCAGGTGAGCAGCACCACGGTGAGGCCGGCCAGCATGGCAAATGCCAGCACCAGGGCGCGACCTGCCCACAGGCGCCAATCGTAGAGTTCTCGCCGCAGCGAGGAGGGAACGTGGGGGTGCGGGCTCATGGCATGGACGGGGCGATGTCTCTGCGGTGCGCCTTATGACCGTGCGCGGTTCCGCTGGTTTGTATTTCACCAAATATAAGTGCAGCGTTCCAAGCAATCGCCGTGCCTCGCACCCTATGATGAACAACATCGTCGCCACCTCGCCCAGACATGCCAAAAGTTCGCCCCGCTGCACCTTCCGGGCAGGAGCTACCCGCCCAAGTGCTGCGCCGCTTCCGCGTGGTGTTCAACGCCGTGCGCAGCCACTTCCACCAGGTGGAGCAACAGACCGGGCTCGGCGGGGCCCAGGTGTGGGCGCTCGACCTGATTCGCCGCGTGCCCGACATCGGCGTGGGCGAGCTGGCGCGGCGCATGGACATCCATCAGTCCACTGCCAGCAATCTGGTGAAGGCGCTGCAGCGGCGTGAGTTGGTGGTGACGGCCCGTTCGGCGCAGGACAAGCGCAGCGTGCAGCTGCGGGTGACGCCTGCCGGGAAGGCCGTGCTGGCCCGGGTGGTGGGGCCGTTTGAAGGGGTGCTGCCCAGTGCGCTGGGCGAGTTGCCACCTGACACGCTGAGCCGCCTGGACCACGACCTGGGCGAGTTGATTCGCTTGCTCAAGGCCGATGAAGCGGCTGGTGGCGTGCCGCTGGCGCAGCTGTGAGGGGCGTGCCGGTGGCCGGTGTCAGTCACCGCCTTGCTGGATGAGCAACTGGTGCAGGTGCTGCAGCAGCGGTGCCAGTTCGGCCTGACTGCCCACGAAGTACTTGGCCCGCGAGCTCGGGGCGTCGTTGCCGATGCGGATCGTCAGCCAGTCGGGCTGGGCGCGTTCAAACACGGCCTCGTCGTTGAGGTCGTCGCCCACGAACAGCAGCGCGGTGGCGCCGGTGCTGCGCAGCAGCGTCATCACCGCGTCACCCTTGTCAGGCGCTGCGGCGGGGATGATGTTTTCCACGCACTTGCCGCCAAAGCGCCTCAGCCCGTCGGCCAGCGGCTGCAACACCTGATCGATGGTGGCCAGCGCCTGCGCACGGTCATGCGCCAGGCGGTAGTGCAGCGCCAGCGACAGGCCCTTGTCTTCCACCTGCACACCAGCCGCATGCAGCGTGGCGGCCTGGTGCACCAGGGTGGCCCGCAGCGGGTCCAGCAGGGTTCGCGACCATGAGGGCGGGGCGTCTTGCGTGTCGGGCGTGTCGGGCGTGACGAGCTGGGTTTGGGCGCCATGGTTGCCCACCAAGTGGTGAGGCTGGAAACCCAGGCGGGGCTGGACGTCTTCGATGCTGCGCCCGGTGATGATGGCCACCGGCCAGCGCTCGGCCAGTTGGGCCAGGCGTTGTGAGATCGCCAGCGGCACGCGGGCGTCGTCGGGCCGCGCCACGATGGGCGCCAGGGTGCCATCGAAGTCGAAGGCCAGCAGCGGTTGGCTGTGCGCCAGCCGCTGCAGGGCGGCCTGGCCATCGGGGCTCCAGAACGGTTTCATGGTGATCATTCGGTGTCGTGGTGGCGTTGCACACGGGCTTCGACGCGCTGGCGCATGCGCCAGCGGGCGGCGTCCGACAACATGCGGCCGGCCCAGCGGAACACGTTGAACTCACGCACCGTCATGCGCAGGCTGGCCATGCGCTCGCGCTGTTCGGCCTCGGGCATCGACAGGGCCTGATGCAACGCATCGGCTGATTCTTCAACGTGATATGGGTTGATGATCAGCGCTTCGGGCATTTCGCGCGCGGCACCGGCGAAGCGGCTGAGGATGAGCACGCCGCGCTCGTCGTCGCGTGCGGCCACGAACTCCTTGCACACCAGGTTCATGCCGTCGTGCAGGCTGGTCACCAGGCACACGTCGGCGGCGCGGAACAGCTCATTGACGGCGTCGTGTTCATGGTGCTCGGCCAGCAGGTGAATGGGCTGGTAGCCGGCCGAGCCGAAGCGCAGGTTGATGCGCTCGGCCTGGTCATGGATGCGGGCCTGGAACAGGCGGTATTCCTCCAGCGTGCTGCGTGACGGCGCCGCGACCTGCACGAACACGAAGTGCCCGCGCCATTCGCTGTATTTTTCCAGCAGCCGTTCGACGGCATGCAGCCGCTCCAGGATGCCCTTGGTGTAGTCGAAGCGGTCCACACCAACGGCCAGCCGGGTGTGGGGTAGCAGCCCCAAGCGCTGGAAGACCTGCTCGCGGCAGGTGGCCGGGGCGGGCCAGTGCGCCTGCGCCGCCTCGTCTGGCCAGGCGATCGAGATGGGATAGCTCTCCACCAGGGTCTCGTCATCGTGATGCGAGATGGTGGCGTGTTCATGCTCGATGCGGGCTTCCAGGTAGCGGTCGACGGTCTCGATGAAGTTCTTGCAATGGAAGCGGGTATGGAAGCCCACGATGTTGCTGCCCAGCAGCCCCTGCAGGATCTCGCGGCGCCATGGGCAGATGCCAAACGACTCGGGATTGGGCCAGGGGATGTGCCAGAAGGTCAGGATGGTGGCCCGCGGCAGGCGCTTGCGAATCAGGGCGGGTAGCAAGGCGAGGTGGTAGTCCTGCACCAGGATCACCGGGTCATCGGTGCGTGCCTCTTCGGCTACCGCGTCGGCAAAGCGCTCGTTGACGGCCTGGTACTGGCGCCAGTCGGATTCGCGGAACACCGGGCGCACATGCGCCACGTGGCAAAGCGGCCACAGGCCTTCGTTGGCAAAGCCGTAGTAGTAGCCCTTTTCTTCTTCGGGGGTGAGCCACAGGCGGCGCAGGGTGTAGTCGGGGTGTTCGGGCGGTACCCGCACGCGGTCTTTGCTGTCGACCACCTGCCGGTCGGCACTGCCGCTGCCATGGGCGATCCAGGTGCCTGAGCAGGCGCGCATCACCGGTTCCACCGCAGTGACCAGGCCGCTGGCGGGGCGCTTGACGACGATCCCTTGCCGGTCTTTCTCGTGGATGTAGGGCTCCCGGTTCGACACCACGATCACCTCATCGCCCCGCAACTGCGTTTGCAGCAATGAGCGCAGGCGTTCGGGGCTCCAGGGGGTATCCGGGCCGAGCGAGCGGCGGTATTCATCTTCAAGATCGCGCAGCCGCGAACGCAGCTCGGCGGCCAGTGGCGCCAGCTCGGGGGCTGGCGAGATCAGCGGGCGAATCAGCCCTTCACCGCGCAACAAGGCGCGTGCGCCTGATACCCAGCCGCGCCAGCTGAGCTGGGCCACCGCCACCGTGATCAGCGCGATCACCACGCCCAGGCCGGTCAATAGCACGATCAGGTAGCGCTGCGTGTCTTCGCTGCGCCGCTCGATGAAGCTCAGGTCGTGCAGCAGCACCAGATCGGCCACATGCCCGGCTTCGGCCTGCACGGGATGCAGGCCCACATGCACCGAACCGCTGGTCAGACCCAGGGTGGGGTAGGGGTTCTCGCTCAAGCGGGCGGCCTCGGCACAGCTTAAGGTTTCCGGGAAAGCGGCCGTGCGCTGCAGCAACTTGCCCGAAGGCGAGCACAGCCCCATGGCCACCAGGCGTTCGTCCTGCACGGCCCGGTTGAACAACAGCATCATGCGGCGCGGCGATTCGGTCTGCAGTGCCTCCACCACGGCATCCGACAGCGTATTGGCCACCAATGAGCCTCTGAGGTTCAGGTCGCGGGAGAACCATCGCAGGGTCTGGCGATCGATCCAGGGTGCGGCGAGGTAGGCCGCGGTGACCAGGGTGATCAACAGCGGCACGAGGAATCTCAGTTGGAGGCGAAACGTGTTCATCCGTGGAGGGAGCCCTTCATTTGAAGCTGCAACAAAAGGCCAAGTATATTTGGCCAAATGAAATCACGCGACGCCCTGCCTTTTGGCGGGCCAGCACACAGGAGCAGTGACGATGAGTTCAACGCACGCAGGGGGGGCAATGGCGCGCGCGGCCAGCCTTGACCTGGCACTGATCGGCAATTGCGCCATCAGCGCCCTGATCGACACGCAGGCCACCATCAGCTGGTGTTGCATGCCGCGGTTTGATGGCGACCCGGTGTTCTGCGGGTTGATCGATTCCGCTGAAGGCGTGCCCGAGCGCGGTTGCTTCAGCGTGATGCTGGAACACTGCGTGCGCAGTGAGCAGGCCTACGACCCCGGCACCGCCGTGTTGCGCACCCGCCTGTTCGATGCCGAAGGCCAGGGCATCGAGGTGTGTGATTTCGCGCCGCGGTTCATGGAGCTGGGGCGCTCGTTCCGGCCCGCCCAGCTGGTGCGCCGGGTGCGTCCCCTGAAGGGCCACCCGCGTGTGCGGTTCTCGGTGCAGCCCCGCGCTGAATGGGGCCAGGCCGACCCGATGGTGACGCGCGGCAGCAACCACCTGCGCTTCCTGATGCCTGCTGACACGTTGCGCCTGACCAGCAACGCGCCGCTCACTTACGTGCAAGAGGGCACCTGGTTCTCGCTCTCCGGGCCGGTGAGCTTCCTGCTCGGGCCCGCTGAGACTTTGAGTGGCGGCATCGAAGAGACGGCGCGCGATTTCGAGGAAAAGACGGTGCGCTACTGGCGCGAGTGGACGCGCCGGCTGGCGCTGCCGCTGGAGTGGCAGGACGCCGTGATTCGTGCCGCCATCACGCTCAAGCTCTGCCAGTACGAAGAAACCGGCGCCATCGTCGCTGCCATGACCACCAGCATCCCCGAGGCCCCGGGCAGTCAGCGCAACTGGGACTACCGCTTCTGCTGGCTGCGTGATGCCTTCTTCGTGGTGCGGGCGCTTAACAGCCTGTCGGAAGTGGGCACGATGGAAGACTACCTGCGCTGGATGCACGACGTGGTGCATGGTGCGGCCGGCGGGCATGTGCAGCCGTTGTACGGCATCGCGCTGGAGCGGGCGCTGCCCGAGCACATCGTCGGCTCACTGGCGGGCTACCGCGGCATGGGGCCGGTGCGTGTGGGCAACCAGGCGCATGAGCACTTCCAGCACGACGTCTACGGCAACATCGTGCTGGGCGCCGCGCAGGCCTTCCATGACCACCGCCTGTTCCGCCGCGCCGATGCCAGCGACTTCGCTGCACTGCAGGCCGTGGGTGAGCGCGCCTGGCAGCTGCATGACCAGCCCGATGCCGGCATGTGGGAGCTGCGCACCCGTGCGCGTGTGCACACCTCATCGGCGTTGATGTGCTGGGCTGCCTGCGATCGCCTGGCCAAGATCGCGGTCAGCCTGGGCGATGGCGCCAGCGCTGCGCGGTGGCGCGAGCGGGCGCGCATCGTGCACGACAAGATCACCTCGTTAGCCTGGAACGAACAACGCCAGGCCTTTGCCGAGAGCTTTGGCGGCAGCGACCTCGATGCCAGCGTGCTGCTGATGGCCGAAGTGGGCTTCCTGCCGCCGCAGGACCCGCGCTTCGTGCGCACCGTCGAGGCACTGGAAACCAGCCTGTGCGACGGGCCCTTCATGCGCCGCTACGAGGCCGAAGATGATTTCGGCCGCCCGGAGACGGCCTTCAACGTGTGCGCCTTCTGGCGGGTGGATGCGCTGGCGCGCATCGGCCGCATCGACGAAGCACGGGCGCACTTTGAGGCGCTGCTGGCGTGCCGCAACGCGGTGGGGCTGCTGTCGGAAGACATCGCGCCCGCCAGCGGCGAGATGTGGGGCAACTTCCCGCAAACGTATTCGATGGTGGGCATCATCAACGGCGCAGTGCGGTTGTCGCGCCCTTGGGATGCCATGGTTTGAGAGGTGGTGGGTTGATGGAAGCGTCGCTTCAATTCTGGCATCAGGGCCTGGGTCATCTGGGGCTTGCCGCCACGGCGAGTCTGCGCATCGTGGGCATCCTGCTGGTGGCCTGGGTACTGGTGGTGGTGTTGCAGCGGGCCATTCGCACGCTGCGCATCCGCATTGCCAGTCGCATGGATGATCGTGAGGCTGTCAAACGCGCTGAGACACTGGGCCGCGTGTGTCGCTACCTGGTGGCCGTCATCGTCAGCCTGGTGGCCGGTATGTTGGTGTTGGCGGAACTCGGTATCTCCGTGGCGCCCATCCTGGGGGCTGCCGGCGTGGTGGGCATTGCGGTGGGCTTCGGTGCGCAGAGCCTGGTCAAAGACTATTTCACCGGCTTTTTCATCCTGATCGAGAACCAGATTCGACAGGGTGATGTGGTGAAGCTGGGCGATCATGCCGGCGCGGTGGAAGAGGTCACGCTGCGCTATGTGCAACTGAGAGACTACGACGGCCATGTGCACTTCGTGCCCAACGGCATGATCACCACGGTGGTGAACATGAGCCGAGGCCATGCGCAGGCAGTGGTCGACATCGGCGTGGCGTACAAGGAAGACCTCGACCGCGTGATGCGGCTGATGCGCGCAGTGGCCGATGAACTACAGGGCGACCCTGCCTTTGCGCCTCGCATCCTCGCTGCCTTCGAGCTGGCGGGAGTGGAGCGCTGGGCAGACTCGGCCGTGGTGATCAGGGGGCGCTTCAAGGTGGCGCCGCTGGAGCAATGGACGGTACGTCGCGAGTACCTGCGGCGCCTGAAGTATGCGTTTGACCACCACGGCATTGAGATCCCGTTCCCGCACCTGACGGTGTTCACTGGTGACGCGGGTGGCGCCCCTCCATCGACCGCGCTGGCCGGTTAGCGCTGCCGCTGCCATGTCGACAACGCTGCGCGTGCAGCCTGCGGCCTCTTCAGGCGGTGTGGTGCGCCTGTCCCTGCAGACGGCTGGGTTGCATTGCGGCAAATAGAATAGGGCTGTTGCTCGCGTTTCAGCGAACCGGGCAATGGAGTGACTTCACGAGCCCTTCGGGGCTCTTTTTTTGCCTCGCCGTCCCGCGGGGCAAGGCGACTGGCACCCGATCGGTCTTCGCTGGAAAGGTTCCCCGCCTGAGGTGTCGGTGGCGCGCTGCTTGCGAATGGTCAACCTGTGCGGGCAGGCAACTCGTCGTTGTCGTCTTTCGTTTCTACGATGGGCGTTTGACACACCCTGCTTGGTTGGCACTGCGCACCATGAGTACCTCTCGGTTGCCTGACATCGATCGCCCTGGCCCATCCCGCGACTGGCACGCGCTCAGTGCGGCCGAAACCCTGCGGGCCTGGCAGACTGACGCCCGACACGGGCTGGCGGCTGAGGCCGTGGCGCAGCAGCGCGCCCGTTGCGGCCCGAATGCCTTGCCCGAGCCCCCGCCACGGCCGCCGTGGCGCACGGTGGCGCATCAGTTCAAGAGCCCGCTGATCTACATCCTCTTCGTGGCAGCGCTGCTGGCGGTGTCGCTGGGGCATCACGGCGATGCGGCGGTGATCCTCGCCGTGGTGGTGGTGAATGCGCTGATCGGCGCTTACCAGGAGGGGCGTGCCGAGCGGTCGATGGCAGCGCTGCGGCGGCTGTCTGAATTGCGCGTGCGGGTGCTGCGCGAAGGCGCTGAGCAGATGGTGCTCGCGCGCGATCTGGTGCCGGGCGACCTGCTGTTGATCGCTGCGGGGGATGCGCTGGGAGCCGATGCGCGGCTGGTCGAGGCGGCCCAGCTGCAGGTGGCCGAGGCGGCGCTCACCGGTGAGTCGGTGCCGGTGTCGAAGTCCTTGGCCGTGCTGCCGCCATCCACCGGCCTGGCTGATCGGCACAACATGGTGTACGCCGGCACGCATGTCACCGCCGGGCGCGCCCGCGCGGTGGTTGTGGCCACCGGTGCGCACACCGAGGTGGGCCGCATTGCCGGCCTCACCGAGCAGGCGGTCGATCCGAAGACGCCGCTGGAGCAGCGCATCGAGCAGTTCGGCCGCGGGCTGGTGGGGGCCGCGCTGGGCCTGTTTGCGCTGGTGCTGCTGCTGGGGTTGTGGCGTGGGCTGCCGCTGTCCGAGGTGCTGATGGTGGCGATCAGCCAGATGGTGTCGATGGTGCCCGAGGGCCTGCCGGTGGCCATGACCATCGCGCTGGCAGTGGGCATGCAGCGCATGGCTGCGCGCGGGGCCATCATCCGGCGGCTGTCGGCGGTGGAAACGCTGGGCTCCACCACGGTGATTTGCAGTGACAAGACGGGCACGCTGACGCGCAACGAGATGACCGCCGTGGCTCTGTGGCTGCCCGGCGATGGCGCATTGCCTCGTGAGATGGCCGCCAGCGGCATCGGCTACAGCCCTGGCGGCGGTCTGACTGAAGCCGGCACCCCGGTGAGCGCAGACGACCCCGCCCTGTACCCGCTGCTGCTGGCAGCCGTGCTGTGCAACGACGCCCAGTTGCTGCCGCCCGAGGAGGAGCAGGCGGCGTGGACCGTGCTGGGCGACCCTACCGAAGGCGCTCTGCTGGTGCTGGCCCGCAAGGCCGGCCTCGACATTGATGCCCTGCGCCGCCAGCTGCCGCGGCAAGCCGAGTTGCCCTTCGATGCCGATACCAAGCTGATGGCCACACGCCACCCGGCCGGCCCGGCCTCGCCGCGCGTGTTCATCAAGGGTGCGCCCGAAGCGGTGCTGCAGCTGTGCGCCGGCGCCGGCTGGATGGAGCAGGCACAAGGAGCCCGTCAGGCAGCCGAGGCCATGGCTGCACAGGCGCTGCGCGTGCTGGCCTTCGCTTGCGTCGACGATGACCCGCTGGACCCAGACCGCGGCTTCGACGCGCTGCGCTGCCGTACCCGGCTGCTGGGCCTGGTCGGCCAGATCGACCCGCCGCGTGACGAGGTGAAGCACGCCGTGGCCGCCTGCCATGGCGCGGGCATGCGCGTGGTGATGGTGACGGGCGACCACCAGCTCACCGGCCTGGCGATTGCCCGCGCGTTGGGCATCGCCGGCCCGGGCGACCGGGCTGTGGATGGCACGGCCCTGGAGCGCATGGGCGAGGCCGACCTGCGCGACGACCTCGATCGCATCGCCGTCTTTGCTCGGGTACAACCGGCCCAGAAGTTGCGCATCGTCGAAGCCTTGCAGGCGCGCGGCGAGGTGGTGGCCATGACAGGCGACGGCGTGAACGATGCACCGGCCCTGGCACGCGCCGATGTGGGCGTGGCCATGGGCATCACCGGGACCGAAGTGGCCAAGAGTGCGGCCAAGATCGTGATCACCGACGACAACTTCGCCACCATCGTCAATGCGGTGGAGCAGGGCCGCGTGGTGTACGGCAACCTGAAGAAGGTGATCCTCTACCTCTTTGCCACCTCATTGGCCGAGGTGCTGGTGCTGGTGCTCGCGCTGATCGGCGGCTTCCCGCTGCCGCTGGCCGCGGTGCAGATCCTTTGGATCAACATCGTCACCGAAGGCACGGTGACCGTGAACCTGGTGATGGATCCGCCAGACGGACACGACATGCGTCGCGCACCCGTGCCGCGCCACGACGCCCTGCTCAGCCGCGAACTGCTGATGCGTGTGGCGTTGATGACGCCGCTCATCGCCGCGGTGACCTTTGGCTGGTTCGCCTGGCGCCTGGCCAGCGGTGCGCCCGAAGCCGTGGTGCGCACCGAGACCTTCACCGTGCTGGCGATGTGCCAGTGGTTCAACGTGCTCAACTGCCAATCGGCCACCGCCTCGGCGCTGGGATTGGGCATTCTTCGCAACCCCTGGCTGATCGGCGGGCTCACACTGTCGGTGCTGCTGCAGGGCTTGGTGCTGTATGCGCCGCCGATGAACGCGCTGTTCCATACCGTGCCACTGCCACCCGCTTCGCTGCTTCCCTTGGTGGGGTTGGCCAGCCTGGTGCTGTGGGCCGAAGAGCTGCGCAAGGGGTGGGTGCGCGGCCGGCTCGGTCGGCCATGACGCTTGCGGCGCTGGCGCTGCAGTTCCTGCTGTGCGCCGCACTCATCGCACGGGCCGGCTTCGTGCTCAGCCGCAGCGCCGATCGGCTGGCCGACATGCACGGCTGGGGTCGCGGCTGGGTGGGCCTGGCCCTGCTGGCCACGGTGACCTCGTTGCCCGAGCTGGCCTCGGGCATCAGCGCGGTGGCCTGGGTCGACGCGCCCAATCTGGCCGCAGGCAATGCGCTGGGGGCCTGCGTGGTGAACTTGGCCTTTCTGGTGGTCGTCGACACGCTGCAACGGGATCAGCCGATGTACCGCCAGGCCAGCACCACCCACTTGCTGTCTGCCGGCTTCGGCGTGGTGATGCTGGGGTTTGTGGCGCTGGGCCTGGTGTTGGGGGAGCGCGCGCCTGCCGTGGTGCACGTGGGGCTCACGAGCCCGTTGTTGCTGGGCCTGTACCTGCTTGCGCTGCGTGGCGTGCATGCGCACGAGCAGCAGGCCCGCACGGCCGCTGTGGAGGCGCTGCAAGTGGCACCGACCGCGCGGGCAAGCCTGCAGCGTGAGTGGCAGCGTTTTGGCCTGGCGGCAGCGGTCGTGATCATCGCCGGCAGCTGGCTGCCCGAGGCCGCCGATGCGCTGGCCCAGGCGCTGGGCTTGTCACGCAGTTTCGTGGGCACGGTGCTCATGGCCGTGGTGACCACGCTGCCAGAGATGGCCGTCACGCTGGCCGCCCTGCGGCTGGGCGCGTTGGACATGGCCTTGGGCAACCTGCTGGGCAGCAACCTCTTCAACGTGCTGGTGCTGGCGGTTGACGATCTCTTCTATGCCAAGGGGCCGCTGCTGGCGCACGTCGCGCCGGTGCACGCGGGCACGGCGATCACGGCCATGGTGATGAGTGGCCTGGTGATCGTGGGCCTGGTGATGCGTCCCCAGGGACGCGTGCTGCGTGTGGCCAGCTGGGTGAGCATCGGCCTGGTGGCAGCCTACCTGATCAACGCGTCGCTGGCCTATCTGTCGAGGTCGTGAATCGGCTCGCAGGTCTCGCTCGACCGAGGCTCAGCGCCCGCGCACCACCATCACGTCACATTCAAGGATGTGCATCAGGGCCTGGGCGGTGCTGCCGAGCAGGGCTTTCATCAGCCCGCCATGACCGTGTGTGCCGAGCACCACCAAGTCGACCCCCTGATGGTCGACATAGTCCGACAGCAACGCACCGGCATACCCGCGTTCAATCACCTGCGTGAGTTGCGGGCGGGCTGACGCAGCCAACCCGGCGCCATCCAGGTAGGCGGCGCACTGTTGCTCGAGCGCTGGCCGCCACGCCGCGTCGGGCGGGGCTTCTCCGCCCAGGCCTGCGCGAGCTGTTTCGTAGGCGTGGAACACCGTCACCTGCGCATTCGGGCACCATTGCAGCGCGGCCAGCAAGGCCGGGCGTGAGATGGGAGAAAAGTCGGTCGCCACCACCACGCGCCGGTAGGGACCGCGCACCCTGCGACGCACTGACAACAGTGGCGCTGGCAGATCGCGCAACAACGCATCGGCCGTGCTGCCCATCTGAAGACGTGCCATCGGTTCGTCCCTGGCCAAGCCGGTCACGATCAGATCAGCGGGCAACGTGCGCGCCACTCTCAGCACCGCTTCTTCGGGCAGGCCCTCGACGACATGCACCTGCGCCTCACGACCCTCGTCGCCAAGATCTTCGCGCAACCGGCGGGCAGCCGCCGCGCGTGGATCGGCCGGGCGCCGCCAGGAGGGCAGTGCCTGGGTGACCCGCGCGGTCACCGTGGGGGTTGGGTCGAGGGCATGCACCACATGCAGCTCACCAGGCAGATCGCGGGCGAACTGCAGTGCCCGATCGTGGGCACGATCGCATCGTCCGCTCAGATCGGACGCCAACAGGATGCGGGGCAAGTGGGGTGGCAGGCTCATGCGTTGCTCCTTCAGTGTGAAACGTGTGAGCAGCCATGGATAGTCTGGGTCGCCGTTGGTTCCCCTTTGGGTGAGGTCGAGTGACTCGCTTTTGCGTCAACGCAATGTCTGCCTGCCCGGGTGCCGAAAGGCATCAAAGCAAGCGGAACGCAAGCACCGCCACCAGCGTGGGGGGCAGCGCGGCGACCAGCAGGCCCAGCGGGTGGATCGTCTGGTCGTCAAACTTGCTGCGCAGAATGGCCACTCCGGCCGGGTTGGGCGCGTTGGCAATCACTGTCAGGCCGCCACCGGTCACCGCCCCGGCCACCAGTGCCACTTTGAACTCCTGCGAGAGGCCTTCTACCAGCGAGCCCAGGTAGGTGAGCGCCGCGTTGTCGGTGATGGCCGTCAAGGCGGTGGCACCGAAGAAGACGGCAGTGGCATCCATCCCCATCAGGATGGGCTGGAGCCACCACTGCTGCAGGCCGCCAAGGACCACCAGTCCAGCCAGGAAGAAGGCCACCAGCAGCGCCTCCCGCAGGATCAGGGGGTTCTGATGGCGCTCATAGGCGGCGGCCACCCCGAGGAAGAACAGGAACAACCCCATGAACACGGCCGGGTGGTGTGCAAACACCACCACCAGTGCCAGGAACAGCAGGTGAATGAAGGTCAGCATGCGCGGCACCGGTTGCTCGGCAGTGGCTGGCGCATCGGCCATGTGATCGATCTCGCGCCGAAACAGCAGCATCGCGCAGCCGGCGTTGATCAGCACCGCGATGGCCGCCTTCCAGCCGAAGTTGGCGATCATGAACCAGATGTCCCATTGCCACTTGCCGGCCACCATCAGCACCGGCGGGGCTGCAAATGGCGTGAGCGTGCCGCCGATCGAGATGTTGACGAACAGCACGCCGATCGTCACGTACTTGAGCTGGTTGGACACTTGCCGATTGAACAGCGTGTCGCGCAGCATCAGTGCGGCCAGCGTCATCGCCGCCGGCTCGGTGATGAATGACCCCAACAGCGGCACGAAGGCCAGCACCAGGAAGTACATCGCCATGCCCTTGGGCAAGGGCACGAAGGTGGCCACCAGCCGCACCAGGGCGCCGGCAAATTGCAGGATCGCCCGCGTGCCGGCGATCACCATGATGGCGAACACGAACATTGGTTCGGTGAAGTTGCGCGACTCCAGGTAGGCCGTGGCCTCGGGCTTGCCGGCCAGGGCAAACATGAACAACATCAGCACCATGGCCCAGAAGCCGAACACGATCTCGACCTCGCCCAGCAAATGCCACAGCCCGGCGTGACGCGGCTGGGTGTGGGCCAGACGTTCGAAGAACTTGGTCGAGAAGGTGTGGATGACGGCGAGCGCAAAGAGGATCGCACCGATCCATTGAAGGGCGGTTGGTTCGTTCATGATTCACACCATAGCGGATGAGCGAATTCCCCAGGCAGCCGGGTGACGCGAATCCGTGTGGAGGCTCGGCGGCTCGCGGTCTGTGTTGACGCTCTGTCACGCGCGCCGCGCTGCGATCCACGGCCTGAATTGGGTGTGGGCCTTGGGGTGTTTCATCGGCTATGGTGGCGCGATGATGGGCACACGCAGATGCTTTTTGGAGTTGACCGCATGACCACCGCCATGAGACTGGCGCTGTGCCTGGTGCTCTGCCTGTTGACCTGGGCTGCGAATGCTGCGCAGCCCGAGGCGCTGCGTGCGGGGTTGAGCCTGCTGGTGTTGATCGGCAGCTTGTGGGTGACGCAGGCTTTGCCGCTCGCCGTCACTGCGTTGGCGGTGCCGTTGCTGGCGGTGCTGGCGGGGTTGCAGTCGCCGCGCCAGGCGCTGGTGGCGTTTGCCAACCCGGTGATCTTCCTGTTTCTTGGCGGCTTTGCGCTCGCGGCGGCGCTGACCCGCCATGAGCTCGATCGCGCCTTGGCCGGCATGGTGCTGCGGCTGGCGCGCGGGCAGCGGCTGGCCGCGGTGTTGTGGATGGCGGGCATCACGGCCGTCTTGTCGATGTGGATGAGCAACACCGCCACCGCGGCCATGATGCTGCCGCTGGCGCTGGGCCTGCTGCGCAGCGACGCAGGAGGGCCGGCGCCAGGCCCGCGTGAGCAGGCCTTTGTGCTGCTGGCCATGGCCTACAGCGCCAGCATCGGCGGTATTGGCACGCTGGTGGGCAGCCCGCCCAATGCCATGGCGGCGGCGCAGGCCGGCATCGGCTTTGCACAGTGGCTGGGCCTGGCCTTGCCGATGGTGGCGCTGTTGTGGCCGTTGATGCTGGCGGTGCTGGCCCTGGTGCTGCGACCGCGCCTGCGCGGGCAGGTACCAGCCGCTGCTGAGCGTCTGGTGTGGACTCGTCCGCGGGTGCTCACGCTGGCCATCTTTGCCCTCACGGTGGCGGCCTGGATGGGCAGCGCGCCGCTGGGGCGTGCGTTGGGCGTGGCCACCGACATGGACACCGTGGTGGCCCTGGCGGCCATCGTGCTGCTGGTGGCCAGCGGCGTGTTGAGCTGGCGCGAGGTGGAGCAGGCCACGCAGTGGGGCGTGCTGCTGCTGTTTGGCGGCGGCATCGCGCTGGGTGAGGTGATCACCCGCAGCGGCACCAGCCGCTACCTGGCGGAAGCCCTGATGGGCCAGTTGCAGGGGGCGCCACCCGTGCTGCTGGTGGCGGGCCTGGTGGCCTTCATCGTGCTGCTCAGCGAGGTGATGAGCAACACCGCCTGCGCCGCATTGCTGCTGCCCATGGTGATGCCGATGGCGGCGGTGATGGGGCTGTCGCCGGTGGCCGTCGCCACCCTGGTGGCCCTGGCGGCTTCATGTGCGTTCATGCTGCCGGTGGGCACACCGCCCAATGCCATTGTGTTTGCCACCGAGCAGGTACCGCAGGCCACGATGATGCGTTGTGGCCTGTGGCTCAACCTGGTGAGCATCGCCCTGATCACGGCGATGGCAATGTGGGCTTGGTGAGGGCCGCGATGTCAACGCCGCTGTACACCGGCGCAAAGCCGCCGCCGGGGGTACGGAAGTTGGTGGTCTGGCCCTGGTAGAGGCGCGCGGCCACCCACTGCACCTCGCCGCCGTAGGCGTAGGCGCGCAGGTCGAACTTCATGGCGGGGGCGGTGGCCTCGTCTTGCATCTGCCGTTCGCCCGGTGGCACGATGGCTTGCGCCACGTAGTCGCCGGCCAGGATGTCTTGCCAGACCCGGCGCGTCAGCTTGTCGCCCCGGTAGGCTGCGCGGCTGCCATAACCGGCCACGGGTTTGAAGAACAAGCTGCGGCGCTGCGCCCACAGGCGGTCGGCATGCCGGGGCTGCACGACTTCGGTGTGGGGGATGTGTGCCAGCAGCGTTTGCCGGGTGGCTTCGGGCACGCCCAGGGCTTGCAGCTGCTGGGCATCGCTGAACAGCGCGAGCAGGCGCTTGTCGGCATACAGCGCGTGGGCCTGCGGGTGCGGGGTGAGCACCACCCCCTGCTGGGCGTGGGCCTGGCGCAGCGCCGCGCTGCTGGCGTCTTGCAGGTAGAAGTCGGTGAGGCGGTTGTAGACCAGGTCGATGGCCTGATCCCCCAGCCACAGCCTGCCATCGCGCCATTGCAGCGCGGCCGGGTCGGCGATGACAGCCTGCAAGCCATGGCGCTGAAACAGCCGCTGGAACAGCAGGAATTCGGGGTAGAGGTACTGCTGCTCGGGCGCGGCATCAACGATGGCGATGCTGGCCAGCGGCCGGGTGTGCCCGGCCAGGCGCCATTCCTGGCGAAACATGTCGACCAGGCGCTGCTCGAAGGCCGTCACACTGGCTGGGGTGGGCACCACCATGTCCATCGCGGGGCAGCAGCTGCGTTGGGCCCGCGCCAGCACGGCGTTGAGCATGGCACCGCCGGCGTTGGTGTTGATTTCGATGAGCCCGAGGCGGCCTTCGTCAAGGTGGAAGTCGTAGCCGAAGAACACCCCTTGGGGCCCGGCGAGGCCCGCGCGGGCGATGGCCGGTGCGGCCGCCAGCACCTGCTCGCGGTAGGCGGGCAGCGCCACCACAGAGTCGACCGCACGCACCACCTGCGCGATGCGCTGCAACTGTGGCGCCGCCACAAACACCGGCTGCGCGGCAAAGACCGATGGGCAGCGCTCGCGCATCAAGGCCGAAAGACCCGGCTGCTCTAACTGGGCGTCCAAGGCCTGCGCCAGCGCGTCGCGGTCAAGACTGAGGCAGAAGCAGGCGTGGTTCAGGTCGTTGAGCATGGCACTCATGGGCCTCGTGTGGTGGGTTGGTGGGCGCTCAGAGGCTGCGTTGGTTGACCCGCTGGGACAGCGCCTCGGCGCTTTCCTTGCGTTCGCTGTAGCGGTCGACCAGGTAGGCGCTGGCATCGCGGGTGAGCAGGGTGAACTTCATCAGCTCTTCCATCACGTCGACCACGCGGTCGTAGTAGGCCGAGGGTTTCATGCGGCCGGCGTCATCAAACTCCAGGAAGGCCTTGGCCACCGACGACTGGTTCGGGATGGTGAGCATGCGCATCCAGCGGCCCAGCACGCGCAGCTGGTTCACGGCGTTGAACGACTGCGAGCCACCGCACACCTGCATCACCGCCAGCGTCTTGCCCTGTGTGGGCCGCACGGCGCCGGCGCTCAGCGGGATCCAGTCGATCTGCGCTTTCAGGATGGCGCTCATGGCGCCGTGGCGTTCGGGCGAGCACCACACCATGCCCT
>Ga0209066_10001578_pt1 | contig 29913 bp, 26 predicted proteins | sample All_14_2_FD_187198 | JGI IMG/M metagenome (GOLD analysis project Ga0209066, IMG submission 187198) | Freshwater microbial communities in response to fracking from Pennsylvania, USA - Allegheny Zone_MetaG_DW_15 (SPAdes) (version 2) ...
CGCCCCCTCCCCGGCCAATGGCGGCAAAAAGGGTTAACCCTGGCACGGCCCCCATGGCGAACCTAAATCCCAAGGGGACGGCAGGAGAAACAGCGTGAACACCCACATCACCATCATTCCGCCCGGGCAGGACATGGACCCCATGCGCCAGCCCGAATTGTTCAGCGGCATCACCTTGAAGCGGATATTCGCTTACCTCGTCGATCTGGTGGTGATCTCCATCCTGGTCGTGGTGGCATGGGTGGCCACCGGCCTGCTGGGGGTCTTAAGCTTTGGCCTGCTGTTGCCGCTGCAAGCCGTGGTCGTTGTCCTGCTGCCTTTGGGCTATCACACCTTGCTGATCGCCAGCCAAGCCTCGGCCACCTTGGGCATGCGCGTGATGGGGATCCAGGTTGCCACTGCCGCCGATGGGCTGCCGCCATCGCCGTTGCAGGCCTTGATTTTGACGGTGGCGTTTTTTGGATCGGTGGCGCTGACCGGCTTTCTGGTGCTGATTATCGCCTTGTTCAACCCACAAAGACGGACCTTGCACGACTTCCTGGCCGGAACAGTGGTTATCAACGCTAAAACCCGCTTATAATAGGCGCTCGCCCTGGCCGAGACCGGTTTCGATGGATCACATTCCGCTCAAGCGTCCACATTTCTTCTTCACGACGGCGGCTTTGCCCTGCCCCTATATCAATGGTCGGCTGGAACGCAAGATCGTTACCGAGTTGAATGGGCCGGATGCCGAAATTCTACATGAGGCCCTGTCGCGCGCGGGCTTTCGCCGCTCCCATTCCATCGCCTATACCCCGGCCTGTCCGGGATGTTCGGCTTGTATCCCGGTGCGCATCGCCGTCCGCCGCTTTCAGCCGGATCGAACCATGCGTAAGGTCTGGCGCCAAAATCAGGATCTGACAGCCGGCATGGTGCCGGCGCGGGCGACAGCGGAACAATACAAGCTGTTTTCTCAGTATCAGGAATCCCGTCACAGCGGCGGCGACATGGCGCTGATGGGATTCTATGACTACCGATCCATGGTCGAAGACAGCCCCATCGACACGTCCTTGCTGGAATTCCGCCAATCCGACGGCACTTTGACCGCCGTCTGCCTGACCGATCGCATGAGCGACGGCCTGTCCGCCGTCTACAGTTTTTATGCCCCCGACATGGACAGGCGATCGCTCGGCACCTTCATGGTGTTGTGGCTGATCGATGAGGCGCTGCGCCTGGGGCTCCCTTATGTTTACTTGGGCTATTGGATCGCCGAAAGCCGCAAGATGGCCTACAAATCCCGCTTTCAGCCGCTGGAAGCCTTTGGCGTCAACGGCTGGCAATTGCTGGAAGGGGATGACTTCCCCAATCCGGTTCCGCAATTCCGCTGATCCCTATTACGGAAATCCGTAATGCATGGGCCATCTGGCCTTCGTATTGACACCATGTCATAGTGCGATTGTCCAAGAGGTAATACCGGTACAGGTTCTAGGGAGGTTCCATGACGCTGCTGCTGAAACTCAGCGGCCTGATCGACCGTCTGAATACGATGGTCGGCAAGTCGGTATGTTGGCTGATCCTGCTGGCGGTCATCGTCAGTTCGGGTAACGCCGTGATCCGTTATGCGTTCAACGCCAGTTCCAACGCATGGCTTGAAGTCCAGTGGTATTTGTTCTCGGCAGTGTTCCTGCTGGCTGCGGGCTACACCTTGCTCCGCAATGAACATATCCGCATCGACGTGCTCAGCAGCGGTCTCAGTCAGCGGGCCCAGGCCTGGATCGACATTCTGGGGGGCCTGTTCTTCCTGTTCCCCATGGCGATCATGATCATGTGGCTGTCGATCCCCATCTTCGTTGATTCGTTCGTCACCATGGAACATTCCAGCGATGCCGGCGGCTTGATCCGCTGGCCAGCCAAACTGCTGATCCCGGTGGGCTTCGCCCTGCTGGTGCTGCAAGGCTTGTCGGAAATCATCAAGCGCGCCGCCTTCCTGAGCGGACATATTGACTCATACGGCGCCCCTGCCGCCGGCCATCACGGAGGGGCCAAGGAATGACCGCCTTCATTATCGCCAATATGGCGCCGTTGATGTTTGGCGCCCTGGTCCTGTTCCTGCTGTGCGGTTATCCGGTGGCTTTCGCCCTGGGCGCCAACGGCCTGCTGTTCGGCCTGCTGGGCATGGAACTGGGCCTGTTCCATGTCGAACTGTTCCAGGCACTGCCTGAACGCGTGTTCGGCATCATGCGCAATGAAACCCTGCTGGCCATTCCGTTCTTCACCTTCATGGGGTTGATCCTGGAACGCAGCGGCATGGCCGAAGACCTGCTGGACACCATCGGCCAGTTGTTCGGCCCCATCCGCGGTGGTCTGGCCTATGCGGTCATCTTCGTCGGTGCCCTGTTGGCCGCCACTACCGGTGTGGTCGCCGCCAGCGTCATTTCCATGGGTCTGATCTCGCTGCCGATCATGCTGCGTTACGGCTATGATCCGCGCCTGGCCACCGGCGTCATCGCCGCCTCGGGCACCTTGGCCCAGATCATCCCGCCGTCCTTGGTGTTGATCATCATGGCTGACCAGTTGGGCCGTTCGGTCGGCGACATGTACCAAGGCGCCATGTTCCCCGGTCTGGTGCTGACCGCCATGTATGCCGGCTTCATCGCCTTGACCACCATCTTCCGCCCCAATGCCGCCCCGGCCCTGCCGCTGGATGCCCGTACCCTGCGCGGCTTCAAGCTGGTGCAGAAGGTTTTGTTCTCGCTGGTGCCGCCGCTGGTACTGATCTTCCTGGTCCTGGGGACCATCTTCATCGGCGTGGCGACGCCGACCGAAGCCGGCGCCATGGGGGCCGCCGGTGCCCTGATCCTGGCTGTCATCCGCCGCCGCCTGTCCGTGGATTTGATGAAACAGGCTATGGAAAGTACCGCCAAGCTGTCGTCGTTCGTGCTGTTCATCCTGATCGGTTCGACCGTCTTCGGTTTGGTGTTCCGCGCCGTCAACGGCGATTTGTGGGTCGAGCACCTGCTGACCGGCCTGCCCGGCGGCGTGTTGGGCTTCTTGATCGTCGTCAACATCCTGGTCTTCGTCCTGGCCTTTTTCCTCGATTTCTTCGAACTGGCCTTCATCATCGTCCCGCTGTTGGGGCCGGTGGCGGAAAAACTGGGTATCGACCTGATCTGGTTCGGCGTGTTGCTGGCGGTGAACATGCAGACCTCGTTCATGCATCCACCCTTCGGCTTTGCCCTGTTCTTCCTGCGTTCGGTCGCGCCCAAGGATGATTACGACGACAAGGTGACAAGGCGCCGCATCAAGGGCATCAAGACCACCGATATCTATTGGGGCGCCATCCCCTTCGTCTGCATCCAGATCATCATGGTTGGCTTGGTCATCGCCTTCCCGTCGCTGGTGGAAGGCGGATTGGGCAGCCGGACCAAGGTGGATGTGAACACCATCCACCTGGAAATCGATGCCCCCGCCTATGGCGCCCCTGAAAGCAGCGACACCCCGTCGGAAGAGGGAGCTGCGGAAGATGCGCCGGAAGACCCGATGGAGGCATTGAAACGCCAGTTACAAGAACAGAAGTGATCTCGGTTCTCTCCCTTGGGTCCGCGCCCAAGGGAGAGGATTAGACAACAAAAAAGCCCCGCCGAAATGGCGGGGCTTTCCTTTTGGGCGCTGCCCTTACTTCTTCTTCTTGCCACCCACCGGATTGGACAAGACGAACGAGTCGTAATTGAACTCGGCCACCCGCCACCACAGGTGGATGTCCTCGCGGAACTTCTTCCAGTTGGCCAGGATGGCGGCAAAGCCGGGGTTTTCCTTGGCGATTTCGTCATAAAGCTCGAACGCGGCATCCTGCGCGGCGATCATGACGTCCTTGGGATAGGCCCGCAACTGCGCACCTTGGCCGACCAGACGCTTGATGGCATCGATGTTGAGCACGTCGTACTTGGCCTGCATGTCCAGATTGGCTTCGGCGCAAGCCGCCTCGAACGCAGATTGATAGTGCTTGGGCAGCTTGTTGAACTGATCCAGGTTGCAGTACTGGGAAATGGTCGGACCACCTTCCCAGAAACCCGGATAGTAGTAGTACTTGGCCACCTTGTGGAAGCCCAGCTTTTCATCATCGTAGGGGCCGACCCATTCGGCGGCATCGATGGTGCCCTTTTCCAACGACGGATAGATGTCGCCGCCGGCCAATTGCTGCGGCACCACGCCGATCTTGGCCATAACGCGACCGGCAATGCCGGCGATGCGCATCTTCAGCCCCTGCATGTCCTTCAGCGACTTGATTTCCTTACGGAACCAGCCACCCATCTGCACGCCAGTATTGCCGGCGGGGAAATTGATGACGTTGTACTTCTTGTAGAACTCGCGCAGCAGCGGCAGGCCGCCGCCATGATAGAGCCAGGCATTGTTCTGGCGGGCGTTCAGGCCAAACGGCATGGCCGCTTCAAAGGCGAAGGTCGGATCCTTGCCCACGTAGTAATAGGAAACCGTGGCGCCGCATTCGACGGTGCCGGCCTGGACGGCGTCCATGACCTGCAAACCGGGAACGATTTCACCGGCGGCGAAGACGCGAATCTGGAACTTGCCGTCGGTCAGTTCGGCAACGCGCTTGGCGACGAATTCACCACCGCCATAGATGGTGTCCAAGCTTTTCGGGAAACTGGACGCCATGCGCCACTTGACCTCGGGATTGGTCTGCGCAATCGCCGGGGCGGCAATGGCGGAACCGGCGACGCCGATACCGGCAGCCTTCAGAAAGGAACGTCTTTCCATGCTTTCCTCCTGGTTATGGCAAGGCCATTAAACCTGCGGCCCTGCCTTAGTAATTACAGATGGGGCGATCCTGGCACGAAAGAACTGGTCTGACCAGTCCTCAGGTGAATTTATTGGCTCTCGGAAAACCCGTAGGCGGCAGACGACCAACCGAAGCCCGCTTGCCCAGCCACGGGGTCAAGTCTTGTTCGGTACGGGTGCGTTCACCTGACTTCCACGACAAGCCATCGGCCAGGGTGAATACCTTGATGTCGGCGACGCCACCATCGCGATACTTCTGCAAAAGCACGCCCCTACCCCGGGCCATGACCGGGATTTCCTCGGCCATGAACACCAGAAGCTTGCGGTTGTCGCCGATAATGGCCACCGCATCGCCCTCGGCCGGCAGGCAGAAGGCGGCCTTTTCGCCCTCGTCACCCAGATTCAGCACCATCTTGCCGGCCTTGGTCTGGGCCAGCACCTCGGCCTCATCGACGATGAAGCCGCGCCCGCCCGACGACGACAGCAGCAACTTGCGTCCCGGCTTGTGGGCGAAGACACACAACACCTCGGCGTCGTTGGCCATGTCGATCATCAGCCGCAAGGGTTCGCCGAAGCCGCGCCCCGACGGCAGCTTGTCGCCGCCGATGGTGTAGAAGCGGCCATCCGAGGTGAAGACCAGCAGCTTGTCGGTGGTCTCGGCCTTCAGCGCCAGTTTCAACTGGTCGCCTTCCTTAAACTTGACGCCGTCCAACTGGTCCACATGGCCTTTCATGGCCCGGATCCAGCCCTTTTCCGACAGCAGCAAGGTGATCGGCTCGCGCTCGACGAAGGCTTCGATGGGGACCACCACCGCCGACGGCGCATCGGCCAGTTGGGTGCGGCGATCACCCAAGGGAGTGCCGGGACCAAAGGCCTTGCGGGTAGCGGAGACCTGGGCCGCAATGGTCGACCAGCGCCGCGATTCGTCGGCCAGCAAGGCCTCAAGGTCACTCTTTTCCGCCGAAAGCTGGTCGTGTTCCTTGCGGATCTCGAACTCTTCCAGCTTGCGCAACGAACGCAGGCGCATGTTCAAGATGGCTTCGGTCTGCACCTCGGTCAGGCCGAAAGTGCGCATCATCACCGCCTTGGGTTCGTCTTCCTCGCGGATGATGCGGATAACCTCGTCCAGGTTGAGATAGGCGACCAGATAGCCTTCCAGTACCTCCAGCCGCCTTTCGATCTTGTCGAGACGGAAACGCGAGCGCCGTTCCAGCACCTCCATGCGGTGGTCGAGGAAGGCTTGCAGCACCTGCTTCAAATTCATGACGCTGGGCACCGCGTCACGGTCCAGAACGTTCATGTTGAGGCTGACGCGCACTTCCAGATCGGTCTGGCGGAACAATTGCTCCATCAGCATCTCGGCTTCCACCGTGCGATTGCGCGGCTCCAGCACGACGCGCACGTCTTCCGCCGATTCGTCGCGGATATCGGCCAACAGCGGCAGCTTCTTCTCGTTCAGCAACTCGGCGATCTTCTCGATCACCTTGGACTTCTGCACCTGATAGGGGATTTCGGTGACGATGATCTGGTAAAGCCCATGCGACAGCTTTTCCACTTCCCATTTGGCCCGCAGGCGGAACGAGCCGCGCCCGCTGCGATAAGCCTCGTGGATGGAAGCCTGGCTCTCCACCAGCACGCCGCCGGTGGGGAAATCGGGACCGGGCATGTGGCGGACCAGATCGTCCACGGGGCAATCGGGGGCGGCAATCAGATGGGTCAGCGCGTTGCAGATTTCGCCGACATTGTGGGGGGGGATATTGGTGGCCATGCCGACCGCGATACCGGCGGCGCCATTGGCCAACAGATTGGGGAAGGCGGCGGGCATCACCACCGGTTCCTCTTCCGACCCGTCATAGGTGGGGCGGAAATCCACCGTGTCGTCGTCGAGATTTTCCATCAAAGCGGCGGCGACGGCGGTCAGCTTGGCTTCGGTGTATCGCATGGCGGCGGCATTGTCGCCGTCGATATTGCCGAAATTACCCTGCCCCTCCACCAGCGGATAGCGCACGGCGAAATCCTGGGCCAGACGGACCATGGCGTCATAGACCGACATGTCGCCGTGCGGGTGGTACTTGCCGATGACGTCGCCGACGACGCGGGCGCATTTCTTGAAACCGCCCTCGGGGTCCAGCTTCAACTGGCGCATGGCGAACAGCAGGCGGCGGTGTACCGGCTTCAATCCGTCGCGCACATCGGGCAGCGAACGCGAGACGATGGTGGACATGGCATAGGCGAGATACCGCTCACCCAGGGCTTCGGACAGAGAGGTATCGCGGATATCGCCGCTGACGGCAGGTTGGGTCATGAGGTTCCTTCGATCTCTAGTCCAGATATAGTAGACGATGACCGCAAACGGTCAACCAGTCGCAAACGCGCCGGCGGCATGGCGATGTGCCGTTGATGCAGAAGATGGCGTTCGATGAAATAGCCGGTCAGGGTCAGACCTGCCGCGATGTCGGTGGGATCGCCTTCACTTTTGCCCAGCAGAAAGGCCGGCAAGGGCAGCAGCTTATGGGCATGAGGCTGCCCCGCCTGGGCACTGACGGCACGGGCCGATTTGGGGCTGACATAAATCAGGTCGGTGGTGGCGCCGGTGGCTGCGCAGGCCGAAAGATCCAGGCCATAGCCCAAGCCACGCAGCAAGGCCAGTTCCCAATGCACATAGACACTGGGCCAGGACGGCGCCGTCAGGCTGACCAATAGCGCGGACAGGGCATCGAACAACGGTGCGTGGGGCTGACGCTCGGGCAGCAACGCCTCGCACAAGGCACACGCCGAAGTCAGGGCGGCCAGACACCCGGCATCGTCCAGCGCCTTGGCCGAATGGGCCTCGGCCAGTTCCAGCCGATAGGTGCCCAATTGCTCGGGCAGCCGCGCCCGCCATGATGCCTGCACCAGATTGCCCGGTTGCAGGGCGGCGCGGTTGGCTCTGCCCGCCCCGCCGGGCACCATGCCGGGATGGCGGCCATGGCTGCGAGTGAACAATGAGGCGACGATGCCGGCCTCGCCCAGGCGACGAACCGCCAGAACGATGCCGTCATCGGTCCAGTCCATCAGACGAAGCTCCACATGACCAAGCCCGCTCCCACCGCAGCCAGGATCATGCCGATGGCGGCGAGTGGCACCGCCCAACGTTCCACCGGCGGCGGATTCTCCAAGGCCTCCTGGCTCCAGGCGCCGGAACGGATGCGCTGTTGCAGCACCATTACCAGGGCCAAGGTGCCCAGCCAGATCAATCCGATTCCGATGGCACGCAGGCTCATGGATGGAAACTCCCCGGCGGCGCTGGATCAGGCGTCGAAATCCAGGCCCATTTCATTGTAATGGCCGCGCTTTTCCTGCCAGTCCTCACGCACCTTGACGTGCAGGAACAGATGCACCCGGCGTTCCAGCAGAGCTTCCAACTCGGTGCGGGCGGCGGCACCGATGGTCTTGATCTGATGGCCGCCCTTGCCGACGACGATGGCCTTTTGCCCATCGCGCTGCACGTAGATGACCTGATCGATGCGGGCGGAGCCGTCCTCGCGCTCTTCCCACTTTTCCGTTTCCACGGTCAGGGCGTAAGGCAGTTCCTCGTGCAGCTGGATGAAGGCCTTTTCGCGGGTGATCTCGGCGGCCAGCATGCGTTGCGGCAGATCGGAAACCTCGTCCTCGGGGAACATCCACGGGCCCAGCGGCACCCGGTCGGACAGCACCTTGGACAGATCGGCCAAGCCGTCACCCTTCAAGGCCGAGACCATGAAGACGTCGGTAAAGATGCCTTCTTCGTGTAGGCGGGCGGTCAGATCCAGCAACCGTTCCTTTTTGACCATGTCGACCTTGTTGAGCACTAGGATCGCCTCGCGCTTGGCCCCCTTCAGCTTGTCGATGATGGCACGGGTATCGTCATCCAGGCCGCGATGAGCATCGACCATCAGGCAAATGATCTCGGCATCGCTGGCACCATGCCAGGCGGCGGCGACCATGGCCCGGTCCAAACGGCGCTTGGGCTGGAAGATACCGGGGGTATCGACCAGAATCACCTGGGCCGGACCGGTCATCAGAATGCCCAGCACCCGGAACCGGGTGGTCTGGACCTTGGGCGAAACGATGGAAACCTTGGTTCCAACCAAGCCGTTGGTCAGGGTCGACTTGCCGGCATTGGGGGCGCCGACGATGGCCACGTAGCCGCAGCGTTTCTCGTGTTCAGGCACCTCGGTCATGCTTTTACCTTCTCCAACAGCAAGGCGGCGGCGGCCTGTTCCGCCACCCGCTTGGACGCCCCGGTCCCATGGACCGGATCGACGCCCTCAACGGTCACCGATACCACAAAAGTGGGATCATGGGGTGGTCCATCCTGTCCAACCACGGTATAGACAGGCAACGGTTTGCCCAAGCCTTGCGCCCATTCCTGCAGCGCGGTCTTGGCATCCTTGGGCGGCTGGGCCGCCGCATCCATCAACGCCGTCCAGGCGGAACGGACAAAACGGGCCGCCACCTCGAATCCGGCATCGGCATAAAGGGCACCGATCACCGCTTCGCAGGCGTCGGCCAGCAAGGCGGGATTACCGCGTCCACCGGCATCTTCCTCGCCCTTGGACAAGGTCAGGCAGGGCGGTAATCCGATCTGGCCGGCGACCACGGCCAAGCTTTCACGCCGGACCAGGGCGGCATGACGCCGGGCCAAGGCCCCTTCCGCCTCGGTCGGGAAACGATGAAACAGCATGTCGGCAACCACCAGCCCCAACACGCGATCACCCAGGAATTCCAGGCGTTCGTACGGGGTGTTGCGCCGAGGGGCGCGGCCTTGTGCCACCGACGGGTGGGTCAAGGCCTGGGTCAGCAATTGCGATTGGGCGAATTCATGTCCAAGCCGCTGGCACAGATCGTGGATCGGTCCGGCATCCATGGTCTATTCGATGCCGTCGAGCAGCCGTGAGAAACGGACCGCCCACGGCCACTTCCACACTTCCCACAGGGCGGCGGAGCCGTCACCGGAGAAGAAGATCACCTCGGCCCGACCGACCAGACGGTTGGCCGGCACATAACCCACTTCGTCAAGGAAACGGGAATCGGCGGAATTGTCGCGGTTGTCGCCCATCATGAAGTAATGGCCGGCGGGCACGATGTATTCCGGCGTATTGTCGGCCAAGCCGTTATCACCTTGGAATTCGATGATGCGATGGGTGCGGCCCTCGGGCAGGGTTTCCACGTATTGCGGCGCCCGCATGATATTACCCTCGCGGGTCAACTCGACAAAATCCTCGATACGGTCACGCTTCACCGCCTGACCGTTGATGTGCAGAATGCCGCCCACCACCTGGATGCGGTCGCCGGGCAGGCCGATGACCCGCTTGATGTAATCGACCATGTCCTTGATCGGGCGGCCCTGGGCATCCAACACCGGACGGCCCAAGCCGTCACGCTTGGAGACGAAAACCTTGAACACCACCACGTCGCCACGGTCGGGGATGCGTTCCAACACCCGTCCGCCCTCTGGCCCCATGCTGAACGGCATGGAATGGCGCGAGAAACCATAGGCGTACTTGGAAACAAACAGATAATCGCCGATCAGTAAGGTCGGGATCATCGACCCGGACGGAATATTGAAAGGCTCGAAAGCGATTGTGCGGACAAAGCCCGCGATCAACATGGCGACCACGACCGTCTTGATGGTTTCCCAGGTTCCGCCGCTTTTCGCTTTCGACATGAAAATTATCGCCTAATGTGTTGAGTTTTTTACAAAACAAAAAAAGCGGCGCTGCCGCTATATGGCGCGAGAAAACCAGCCCAGGGGCCGGCTGTCAAGTTCGATCCCGGTGCTCAGGCCGTGCCGCTCCGCCGCGCCTCGTCCATCAAATGGCGCATATGGCGGATCGAGGCCTCGAAGCCGATGAAAATGGCCTCGCCGACCAGGAAATGGCCGATATTCAGCTCGGCGATGGAACCTATGCCGGCGATGGGCTTGACCGTATCATAGGACAGGCCGTGGCCGGCATGGCATTCCAGGCCGATGGCCTGAGCATGGGCGGCGGCGGTAACGATGCGGGCCAATTCCCTGTCACGGTCGGCACCGCCATGTTCGCAATAGGCGCCGGTGTGCAGTTCCACCACCGGGGCGCCGATTTCCGCCGACGCATCCAATTGCCGGGGATCGGCCTCGATAAACATGGAGACGCGGATACCCGCCTGGGTCAGGCGTGCCACCATGGGACGCAGACGCTCCTTGGCCCCGGCCACATCAAGCCCCCCCTCGGTGGTGCGCTCCTCGCGCCGTTCGGGAACGATGCAGGCGGCATGGGGGCGATGCCGGAGCGCGATGGTCATCATTTCCTCGGTCGCCGCCATCTCGAAATTGAGCGGCAAGTTGATTTCGTTGGCCAGCCGCTCGATATCGCGGTCGGATATGTGGCGGCGATCCTCGCGCAGATGGGCGGTAATGCCGTCGGCACCGGCGGCGGCGGCCATGTGGGCGGCACGGACCGGGTCCGGATGCTGGCCGCCACGGGCGTTGCGGATGGTGGCCACGTGGTCGATGTTGATGCCAAGACGCAGGGCGGGCATGGATTTTTCCTGTGATCGGGTCAGTTGCGGGCCCGTTCCACCGACGAGATGGACGGCGTTGCCCGCAGGGCGGCGATGACGTTGGTCAGATGCTTGACGTCGCGCACTTCGATGTCGATGAGCATCTCGAAGAATTCGGTGGTGCGGTTGGTGATCTTCAGATTGGTGATGTTGCCCACGTTCTTGGCGATCACCGTGGTCACCGTCGACAACGCCCCGGGTTCGTTGGCGACCACCAGATCGACCCGACCGATATGGGCGGCACCGTCGGTTTCTTCCCACGAGATATCCAACCAGCGTTCCGGCGTTTCGGCATATTGTTCGAGGTTCTCACAATCGATGGTGTGGACGGTGACGCCCTTGCCGGTACTGACGATGCCGACGATGCGGTCACCGGGCAGCGGATGGCAACAGCCGGCGAAATGCATGGCCATGCCGGGGATCAACCCCTTGATCGGCACGGCGTTGGCCTTGTCGCGCTTGGGCTGCGCCTTGTTGACGCGCCCCAGCAGGACGATGTTGTCGGCATGCTGGGCCGGGCTGGTCTTCAGCTCGGGATAAACCTGCAGCACCACGTCCTTGCCGGTCAGAACCCCCTCGCCCACATCGGCGATCAGATCGTCGACGCTGGGAGCCTTGAAGATCTTCAAGACGCCTTCCAGCGCTTTCTCGGTGAGATCATAGCCTTCCTGACGGAAGGCGCGGACCAGGATGGCGCGCCCCAAATCGACGTATTGAGCCCGCTGCTGGGTGCGGACGAAGCGGCGGATACGGGCCCGCGCCTTGCCGGAAACGACGAAGCGTTCCCAGGTCGGGTTGGGCGTCTGCGCCTTCGAGGTGATGATTTCCACCTGATCGCCGTTATGCAGGCGCGACCGCAGAGGCATGATGCGGCCGTTGATCTTGGCGCCAACGCAGGTGTCGCCCACCTGCGAGTGGACGGCATAGGCGAAATCCACCGGCGTGGCGCCCGACGGCAACGAAATCAGGTCGCCCTTGGGGGTGAAGCAGAAGACCTGATCCTGGAACATCTCAAGCTTGGTGTGTTCCAGGAATTCCTCGGGGTTCGAGGCGTGTTCCAGGATATCCAGCAATTCCCTGAGCCAGCGATATTGCCGGCCATCGGTCTGACGGCTGCCACCTTGCTTGTATTTCCAGTGGGCGGCGACGCCCAGTTCCGACACTTCGTGCATCTCGTGGGTGCGGATCTGCACCTCGATACGGTGCCGCTCCGGCCCGAACACGCCAGTATGCAGCGACCGGTAGCCGTTGGGCTTGGGCGTCGAGATGTAATCCTTGAAGCGGTTGGGCACCATCGGATACTTGGAATGGATGACGCCCAAGGCCCGGTAGCAATCCTCGATACTGCCGACGGCGACGCGGAAGGCCATGATGTCGGACAATTGCTCGAAGCCGACATTCTTGCGCTGCATCTTCAGCCAGATGGAATAAGGCGTCTTTTCCCGACCCGACACGGTGGCCTGGACGCCGGCATCTTCCAGCGTCTTACGCAACTCTTCCAGGATGCGGCCGATCAGGTCGCCGCCTTGCTCGCGCAGGAAGTTCAGGCGGGCGATGATGGAGCCGCGGGCGTCACCGTGCAATTCGGTGAAGGCCAGGTCCTCCAGCTCCATCTTCATTTCCTGCATACCGATGCGTTCGGCCAGGGGAGCATAGATTTCCATGGTCTCAAGCGCGATGCGGCGGCGCTTGTCGGGATTCTTGATGAAATGCAAGGTGCGCATGTTGTGCACGCGGTCGGCCAGCTTGACCAAGAGGACACGGATATCCTCGCTCATGGCCAGCACCAGCTTGCGCAGGTTTTCCGCCTGCTTGGCGTGGTCCGACTGCATTTCGATGCGCGAAAGCTTGGTTACCCCATCGACCAGTCGCCCGATTTCGCTGCCGAACATGCGGTCGATGTCGTCTTGCGTCGCCGGCGTGTCCTCGATGGTGTCGTGCAGCAGCGCGGTGATGATCGAGGCGGAATCCAGACGGTATTTGGTCAGGATGCCGGCAACTTCGATGGGATGGGAAAAATAAGGGTCGCCCGAGGCTCGCAATTGCGAGCCATGCATCTTCATGGCGAAGACATAGGCGCGATTGATGGCGTCTTCGTCAGCGGCGGGATCGTATGACTTGACCCGCTCGACCAGTTCGAATTGACGCATCATCGGGTTGACACCTCCAGCCGGCGGCAACCCTTGATGGCAAGGTGCGGCGGCTCATGGCGCGGGTTGCTCGCCATGAGCACCACTCCTGGTCCTTACTCGTCGCCGTCGGGCAGATCGCCGGCGAAGTCCATGGGATCATCGGTGACGGTCATGCCGCCATCTTCCAGGTCTTCATCGGAAGCGATGTTCTCGAAGCCCATGTCGTTTTCCGGCATGAAGGCTTCCAGTTCGTCTTCCTCGGGCTCGTCCACTTCGACATGCTTTTGCAGGCCGGTGACCAGGGCGTTGCGCAGATGGTCCAGTTCGACCGTGTCCTCGGCGATTTCGCGCAGGGCGACCACCGGATTCTTGTCGTTGTCGCGTTCAACCGTGATGCGGCCACCGGTCGAGATGTCGCGGGCGCGCTGCGCCGCAATCAAAACCAGCTCAAAGCGGTTGGGAACCTTAGTGACGCAATCTTCAACCGTTACGCGGGCCATGGACCGTCCTTCATTTCATCAATGTGCATGCGCAAAAGAGTGTAGTTTATATAGCGGTGCTGACCCTGAAAGCAAGAGCGTAACCAATCGCCCCTTTCCGCTTTGTTCTTGCGGCGAAACCAAGCACCCCCTACCTTGTCCGCATTGTCGCAAAAATCATTTTCATGATCGGGTACACCATGCATTTCTATGATTCGGAACGGGTCGGCCTGTTCATCGACGGCTCCAACCTTTATGCCGCCGCCAAGGCCTTGGGCTTCGACATCGATTACAAGCGCCTGCTCGACCATTTCGCCACCAAGGGCCGGCTGATCCGTGCCTTCTATTACACTGCCCTGGTCGAGGATCAGGAATATTCCCCCATCCGGCCACTGGTGGATTGGTTGGATTACAACGGCTACACCATGGTGACCAAGCCGACCAAGGAATTCACCGACGCCGCCGGACGCCGTAAGATCAAGGGCAACATGGACATCGAGCTGGCCATCGACGTCATGGAGATGGCCCCGCATCTGGATCACGTTGTGCTGTTTTCCGGCGACGGCGACTTCCGCCGGCTGGTCGAGGCGATCCAGCGCAAGGGTGTGCGCGTCACCGTGGTCTCCACCGTGCGCTCGCAGCCGCCCATGGTCGCCGACGAATTGCGCCGCCAAGCCGACAGCTTCCTGGAATTGCTGGACCTGGAAAGCATCATCGGTCGCGGCGGCCATCACCGCGACGACCGCCATTACGGCGACGACCAGTGACCCTTTTTACCGGTCCGGCGGCCGATTGCTGCCTTTGTCCGCGCTTGGTCGAGTATCGCCGGGCCAATCAGGCCGCCTTCCCCGACTGGCATAACGCCCCGGTGGACTCGTTCGGTAGCCTGGATGCCCGCATCCTGTTCATTGGTCTGGCTCCGGGGTTACGCGGCGCCAACCGCACCGGGCGCCCGTTCACCGGCGATTATGCCGGCGACCTTTTGTATTCCAGCTTGTTGAAATACGGTCTGGCCCAGGGCGAGTACCGTGCCGATCCTGACGACGGGTTTGAACTGGTCGGTGCCCGTATCTGCAACGCGGTACGCTGCGTGCCGCCCGAGAACAAGCCATTGCCGTCAGAGTTCAAGGCCTGCCTGCCATTCCTGAGCCAGGAACTGGCGGCCATGCCCCATCTTCGCGCCCTGTTCGCCATCGGTCGCAGCGCCCACGAAGTGGCGCTGACCACCTTGGGGCTGAAGAAAAGCGCTTACCCCTTTGCTCATGGCGCCATGCACGAATTGGGCAAAGGACTGATCTTGGTCGATAGCTATCATTGCTCTCGCTACAACACCAATACCGGACGGCTGACCGAGACCATGTTCCATCAAGCGCTGGAGACTTTGCTGGATTCCATCAAGTCTTAAGTATTTTGACCCATAATGGCCACATCTTTGGATGATTGGGGGGCAATCATGGCTGTATTCCTGCAATGGAACAGTGAATACGAGTTAGGCGTTCCCGCCATGGATGCCGATCACCGCGACCTGATGGAAATGTGCAACCATTTCCTCACCCTGGTCGAGAGCCAATCATCCCCAACCCTGCTGGCCGACAGTCTTGACCGCCTGATCCTGCGGACCCGCGCCCATTTCCTGGCGGAAGAACGCATGCTTGATCGCCACGGCTATCCGGCCCTGGTGATCCACAAGGCGGAACATGAACGACTGATCCGTGAGGCCGAATCGCTGAGCGATGGATTGCGTACGGACGATGGAGAAAGGGATTTGCCCACCATCATCGCCGAGACCTCGGATTTTCTGAAATCCTGGCTGCTGGAGCACATCCGCAACAACGACCGTCCCTACAAACCGTTCCTGCGCAGTTTGAATTAGCCGGATCTTACGCGAATTCGAAGCTGTTCTTGCCCCGGCGCTTGACCCGGTACATGGCCTCGTCGGCCATTTTCAGCAATTCCGCCCCATCAGCGCCATCATCTGGATAAAGGGCGATACCGACCGACCCCTGAACATGGGCGGGATTACCGTCCAGGTCGAAGGGAGCGGCGAGACGTTCCAATATCTTGCGCGCCACCATGGAGGTGTCTGTACTGTCGTGCACGCCCTGAACGATGCAGGTGAATTCGTCCCCTGCCAAGCGGGCAACGGTATCGGACGAACGGACGCAATCGACCAGACGCTGCGCGGTCTGTTGCAGCAACAGATCGCCGGCAGCGTGCCCCAGACTGTCATTGACCTGCTTGAAACCGTCCAGATCGATGAAAAACAGAGCGAACTTCTTGCCATCGCGCTTGGACTGACGGATGGCCTGACTGAGACGGTCGACGAACAGGGCGCGATTGGGCAAGCCGGTCAGAGCGTCGAAATTGGCCTGCCGCCACACCCTTTCCTCGTCTTCCTTGCGATGGGTGATGTCCGAGAAAATGGCGATATAGTGGCTGACGACACCGGCATCATCCTTGATGGCGACGATGGACAGCCACTCGGCATAGAACTCGCCCGACTTGCGGCGGTTCCAGATTTCACCGCGCCAGCGCCCTGCATCGTTCAGAGCCGCCCACATGCTTTGATAAAACTCGGCATCGTGACGCCCAGAGCGCCACAGCGCCGGATTTTGTCCCAAAACTTCTTCCGCCGTGTATTCAGTGATGGCGGTAAAGGCCGGATTCACATATTCGATTTCGTTATAGGCGTTGGTGATGACCACCGCTTCGCTGGCACTTTCCACCACTTTGGCGGTCAGCTTCAGCTTTTCTTCCGCCGCCTTCATGGCGGAAATGTCGTAAATCCAGGCCAGATTGACCGGCTCGCCCTCAAAATGCGACGCCTTGACCGTCAGCAGGCTGTGAAACGGCTCGCCGTCGAAGCGGCGGAACTCCACCTCGGCATCATTGATCTCGCCCTTATCCTTCAACTCGTGGACGATGTCGGATAATTGCTGATTGTCCACGTACAGATTGCGAGCCCGCTGGCCCAACAAATTCTTCGCGTCGGTGCGCAGGATTTCACAAAACCGGGCATTGGCGAAGACCACCAAGCCGTCCTTGCGGCGCGAGGCGGAAACGCCGACGGGGCTTTCCTGCAACATGCGCCACAGGCGATCTTCCGATTCGCGCAGATTTTTCTCGATGTGCAGACGCTCGCCCAGATCGTCCCGAATACGGGTGACCATGGGGCGAAACACCGCCGCCGCCGACAGCACCAGCAAGAAAAGAACCAAAGCGACGACGGCAGCGTGATAGCCGAACATATGTCGCAGCCGATCCAGATTCTCTTGCTGGTAAAGCCCGGTCAGAGCGTCCAATTGCTGGCCCAGCCGCCCCTTCACCGCCTCGACCATGGCCGCCACGTCGCCAGCCATGGCCGCATCACCACGGCGCGAGACCAGCACGCCACGGCCATGTTGCAAGAACAGCCGCAAATCCGCATCCAAAGCACCATCGGGACCATAATACAAGGCCTTGACCCGACCCACGGGCGGTTGCGGGCGCTTCAATTCAGGCATGCCTTGCAGTAAACCCAAATGCACGGTTTCCAGGCGGTCCAAGGTGGCGTGCAAATCCTGCTCGATCTTGCCGGCCTGGACAGCGCCGGCCTGCACCTGCACCGCCAGATCGGCAGCGCGCTCGACCAAGGCCCGCTGCCGGGCCGAAGCGTTGACGATGGCCGTGCCGCTTTCCGCGTCCATCAGAACCCGTACCAGCCCCAGGAACGAGCCGACAGCCAGCGCGCCGATGATCACCAGCACGGCGACATAGCGAATGGTCAAAGCCCTGGTCAGGCGTTGGGCAAAATCCGACACGTGGCCTCCCCGGCCTTTTATACTCCGCCACCAGCGGTTGGGCTCGGTGATATCACGACCGACGCCTCGAGGCGACAGCGTAAATGAAAAGAGAGGCCGAAGCCTCTCTTTCCTGGGTATGTCACGCCCCCGACAGGCGCTGCAAGGCTTCTTGCAGCTTGGCTTTGGCGGCGGCCCATTCCTCGCGCCGTTCGCGATTTTCCTCGACCACCTCGGGGGCGGCCCGGGCGACGAAGTCAGGATTGGCGAATTTCTTATCGACCTTGGCGATTTCGCCATCGACGCGGGTGACTTCCTTTTCCAGGCGCTGACGCTCCTTGTCGACGTCGATGACGCCGGCCAAGGGCAAGACCAGCGTGGCTTCGTCCACCACCATCTGCGCCGCCCCGTGTGAAAAGGCCTGAGCCACCCGCTGCGGATCGGCGGCGGTTTCCAGCACCGCCAGACGGGCCAGACGGTTGATCAGTTCGGCATGGGTCTTGGCCCACTGCTTTTTGGTCGCGGTCAGGCCGGTGGCGAGCAAATCCACCTGGGTCGACGGCGGCACGTTCATTTCGGAACGAACGCCGCGAATGGTGGAAATCATCCGCACCACCCAATCCATTTCCTCTTCCGCCGCCGCATCGTGCAGGCCGGGCAGTACCGGCCATGGGCGCAGCATCAGCTTGACGTCGCGGCCATCGCCCATCTGCGCCCACAGCTCTTCGGTGATGAAGGGCATGAATGGGTGCAGAATGTGCAAGATGGTGTCGAAAACCCAGGCGGCGGTGGCGCGGGTCTCGGCCTTGGCCGCTTCGTCGCTGCCGCTGAAGATGGGCTTGGCGAATTCCAGGTACCAGTCGCAGAAAGTTCCCCACACAAACTGATAGGCGGCACCGGCGGCGGCATCGTAACGATAGCCGGACAAGGCTTGGGCCACCTTGTCGGCGGTCTCCGCCACCTTGCCGATAACCCAGCGGTTGACGATTTCCGTGACCCCACGGGGATCGAAACCATCGACCGGGGCACATTCATTCATCTGGCAGAAGCGGGCGGCGTTCCACAGTTTGGTGGCGAAGTTGCGATAGCCCTCGACCCGGCCCTCGGCCAGCTTGATGTCGCGGCCCTGGGCCGCCAGGGCGGCCAGGGTAAAGCGCACGGCGTCGCAGCCGTACTTGTCCATCAGATCCAGCGGGTCGATGACGTTGCCCTTGGACTTCGACATCTTCTGGCCCTTTTCATCACGGACCAGGGCGTGGATGTAGATATCCTTGAACGGCACGTCACCCATGAAATGGATGCCCATCATCATCATGCGGGCGACCCAGAAGAAGATGATGTCGAAACCGGTGACCAGCACGTCGGTGGGATAGTAACGGGCCAGTTCGGGCGTCTGCTCCGGCCAGCCCAGAGTCGAGAACGGCCAAAGCGCCGACGAGAACCAGGTATCCAGCACGTCGGTATCGCGCACCAGTTCGACGCTGTGGCCGTAATGGGCGGCGGCGGCGGCGTTTGCCTCGGCCTCAACTTCCTCGACGAAGACGTGGCCATCGGGGCCGTACCAGGCCGGCACCTGATGCCCCCACCAGATCTGGCGCGACACGCACCACGGCTGGATGTTGCGCATCCATTCGTAATAAGTGTTTTCCCAATGCTTGGGATGGAACTTGGTCTTGCCGGTTTCCACCGCTTCCAGCGCCGGCTTGGCCAAGGTAGCGGCATCCACGTACCATTGGTCGGTCAGCCACGGCTCGATGACGACACCGGAACGATCACCATAGGGAACGGTGTGGGGATTGGGTTCGATTTTGTCCAGCAGCCCCAGTTCTTCCATGGCCGCGACCACCTTTTTACGGGCGTCGTAGCGGTCCATGCCGCGATATTCCTCGGGCACCGCGTCGTTCAGCTTGGCGTCACGGTCCAGGATGTTGATCTGCGGCAGGTCATGGCGCTTGCCGACCTCGAAATCGTTGAAATCGTGGGCCGGAGTGATCTTGACCGCACCGGTGCCCTTGGTCGGGTCGGAATATTCGTCGGCGACGATGGGGATCAGGCGACCGACGATGGGCAGGCGCACCATCTTGCCGACCAGATGGGTGTAACGCTCGTCCTCGGGGTGCACGGCGACGGCGCTGTCCCCCAACATGGTTTCCGGGCGGGTGGTGGCGACGGTGATATAGGTGTCGGCCATGCCCTCGACCGGGTACTTGAAGTGCCACATATGGCCCTTCACTTCCCGCTGCTCCACTTCCAGGTCGGAAATGGCGGTGTGCAGCTTGGGGTCCCAGTTGACCAAGCGCTTGTCGCGATAGATCAGCCCCTGCTTGTAAAGCGTAACGAACACTTTACGGACGGCGGCGGACAGACCCTCGTCCATGGTGAAGCGCTCCTTGGCCCAATCGGGCGAGGCGCCCAGGCGGCGAAGCTGGCGGGTGATGGTGCCGCCCGATTCAGCTTTCCACTCCCACACACGCTCGATGAACTTGTCGCGGCCCAGATCGTGGCGGGTGATGCCCTTGGCTTCCAACTGGCGTTCCACCACCATCTGGGTGGCGATACCGGCATGATCGGTGCCCGGTTGCCACAGAGCGTCACGACCGGCCATGCGATGATAGCGGATCAATACGTCCTGCAAGGTGAAGGTCAGCGCGTGGCCCATGTGCAGACTGCCGGTTACGTTCGGCGGTGGCATCATGATGGTATAGGGCGATTGGTTGGACTCGGTGCGGGCGGCGAAGGCCCCCGAATTCTCCCATTGCTCGTAATGCTTGGGCTCAACCTCTGACGGGCGATACGTCTTGTCCAGCATGACCGGATTGGTCCTTAAATCCAGGTTTCGGTAGTGATTGATGGCAAGGACAAAAGAATGGCGGCCCGGGAAGCCCGGGCCGCCTTGTCCTCGGACCGGCAGAGACTAAAGGTTCTCTGCGCGATTTACCATCTTCTCGATTTCCTTCTTGACGATCCGCTCGATCATGTACGGCAGGTTTTCATCAAGCCATTCCTTGAGGATAGGGCGCAACAACTCGCGCACCATGTCTTCCAAGGTGACGCCGCCATTGCCAATGCCGATGGCGCGGGCACGCACGATCTCACGCGCCAGATCGGACAGCAACGAGGTGCTGCGGTCAGCCACCGGCGGCGACACCAGATGGTCGTCATCCACCATCGGCGCTGCACGGCGCGGCGGCGGCGGCATGACCACCGGCGGCGGCTCGGGTTCCGGTTCGTAATCGTAATCACCGGTATCGGCGGCAAAGTCATTGATGTTGAAGGCCGGCTCGGGTTCTTCGTCATCCAGAACCATATCATCGGTCAGCTCAAGGATGTCTTCATCCTCTTCCGGCTCACTCAGAATAAGCGGTTCTGGTTCCGGCTCAGGTTCGGGTTCCGGCTGCGGCGCCGCTTGAGCGAACAACGCATCGATATCGTCCTGAGGCAGCGGAGCCGGTTCCGGCTCGGGCTCCGGCTCGGGTTCAGGTTCCGGCATGGGAGCCTTGGCCTGCTCCTCCGCCTCGTCCTCCGACAAAATGCGTCGGATCGAGGCGAGGATATCCTCCATTGAGGGTTCTTGTTGGGCCTTGTCGTCGCTCATGGTTCGACTGTCCGATGATCCCCTGGTCCTAATCTTTAGGGATAATGCCCAACGATTCGGAACAAATCATTAAGATATTCACGCCCCACAAATGAAAACGGGGGCTTTTCAGCCCCCGCCCCATTTTATTCGTCGTATTTTTGATCGATCCCAGTGCCGATCCAGCGTCCGCGAACATCGTTATAGTTCTTGGTCGGGTCGTACACTTCCACCGACAAGGCCAATCCATCGGCGGTCATTTCACCCAAAGCCGACTTCAAGGTATAGGCGCTGACCGTTTCGTCACGTTGCGCCCGCACCAAATTGACGCGGGCCGTGAACAGTTCCTGTTCCGCGTTCAAAACGTCGAGAACGGTGCGCGAACCGACCTTGGCCTCTTCCTCGACACCGGCTAGTGCCAGCTCCGAGGCGCGCAGCTGCGCTTCCAGCGACCGGATCTTGCTGCGGTTGGACGCCAAGTCTTCCCAAGCCTTGGTGGCACTTTCCAGCGCGTCGCGCCGAGCCTTGTCGGCTTCGATCTTGCGGCGGCCATAGGTGTGCTTGGTTTCACGCACCTGCGAATAAACATCGCCGGCTTCGTAAATGGGCACACTCAACTTCAAGGCCGCTTCCAGGGTCTCGGTTTCGTTACCCTGCTGCGAGGTGTTATGCCCGCGGCTGGCTTCACCGACCAGCGAGACTTCCGGCAACAACTCACCGAACTTCAGGTCGATGTCGTGCTTGGCCGCCTCGGCAGTCCAATCGGAATAAATCACACTGGGGTTCTTGGCTAAGGTGGTCGACTTCACCTCGTCGAAGGAACCGGGCACGGCCACCGCCTGCTTGGGCGCCGCCGGCTTTTCCGCCGGACGTCCAACGACGGTGATGAACTTGGCGCGCGAGTTCTGCAATGCCCCCTCGGCGGCGGCACGGTCGGCGATGGCACCGGCCAAACGGGCTTCGGCCTGACTGACGTCGGTACGGGTGATTTCACCGACGCGGAAACGTTCCTGCGCGGCCTCCAACTGACGGCGCAACACCTGCTCGTTATTGACGTTCAGGTTCAGCACCGCCTCGTCGCGGACCACATCCAGATAGGACGAGGCGGCACTCAGCAGCACGGTTTGTTCGTTGACATGCAGATCGGCCCGATTTGCCAACACGCTGGCTTCGGCCTTGCGCGTTTCCGCCACGGTGCGACCGCCGCGATAAAGCGGCTGGGTCACCAACAAGGTGCCGGTCTCGGATGTACGCCCCTGCTCGCGCCCCTGCGAACTGGTATTGCTTTCGTAACGACCGCGCGCCACTTCGCCGGTGAAGGTCACCTTGGGACGCCAATTGGACAGCGCCTGTGGCACCGCCTCGTCCGAGGCGCGCAACTGGGCGCGTCGCGCCAACAAAGTGGGGTTCGTGGCATAAGCGGAAGCCAGAACCTCTTCCAGCGTTTCCGCCGAGGCGCCCAAGGGAGCAGCCAGACCGACGACGACAGCGGCAATACCCGCCAGCAAATACGCTTTCCTCATTCCGCACCTTCCAGAAATGTCAGCCCGCCCCAACCCTCTGCGGCACCAAGAATCTTCAGGTACATTAGCCAGCCAATCCGAAAGATCAAGTAATATTGCGTATCAAAGGAGCATGAACACCCCAAACCGTTGCGCTTCTGCAACAGGCCCTGAGAATCCAGGAAATCCGCCACGGAATCCCATAGCCGCAAACAAAAGGGCCGGTCGTTCGGCGACCGGCCCGGCAGATTGGATATTTAGGAAGTATTAACTATTATTGCGAAGCCGAGTCAGATCAAAAGACGAATTTAGGCTTGGCGGCAAAACCGGGCAGCAACGGGATGCGGGCGTCAAACAAGTGGCGGCGCCCCCAGGTATCGCCAACGCGAACGATCAGGGTTCCGCGACCGACGCCACGGCCGTTGTCGATGATGGCAACCAGACGCCCGCCTTCGGAAAGCTGGCGGCAGATGGAGGCCGGAACTTCATTGACCGCCCCCGAAAAGATGATGACGTCATAAGGAGCTTGGGCCGGATAGCCCTGGTCCAACGGACCATGGACGAATGCGGCATTGTCGATGCCCAGATCGTTCAGCGACGTGGTGGCCTTGACCGTCCATTCGGCGTCACATTCCAGCGCCACCACGGTTTGTGCCAGCTTGGACAGCACGGCGGTGGAATATCCCGGAGCATCGCCGATATTCAGCACCACGTCGGTGGACTTGATCTTGGCCGCCTCCAGCAGACGGGCCAGGGCCAGGGGCTCAATGATGACGCGACCACCGCCGATATCCAGATCCTCGTCCACATAGGCAAAGCCCCGCATGGGCTTGGGCACGAAGCTTTCCCGCGGAATCTCGGCCAAGGCGCCGACCACGGCGGGGTCAATCACCCGATTGGTACGAATTTGGCTTTCGATCATGTTGTGTCGGGCGGCGGTGAAGTTCATCGCGGGCTCCTTGGTGGGAAACAGGGGCGGATATAAAAATATTACGGATATCAAGCCGCCTTATACCTTCCGAACCAAGGAAACTCAATGCCTCCAGCGGCGATGAAAATTTCCGCAAAAAAATCGCAAACACCCGCTTGACCGACACCGGCGGGGCGCGTATAAGCACGGTCCTCACGCCGGGCACTTCTGGTGACGGCAGGTGGGCCGGATGGCAGAGTGGTGATGCAGCGGACTGCAAATCCGCGAACGTCGGTTCAATTCCGGCTCCGGCCTCCAACGCTTCGAAAGAAGCCGGGCGTGATGAAAGAGCGAGCTTCCAGGTTCCCGCCTTGGCGGGACACCTGATCCGGAGTAGCTCAGCGGTAGAGCAGCCGGCTGTTAACCGGCTGGTCGGGGGTTCGAATCCCTCCTCCGGAGCCAATGCAGGCCGGTCTCGAAAGAGACCGGCCTGTTGCTTTTCCACCCCTAACCACCGCCAATAGAGATGCTGCGTTTGCACAAAACGCAGTGGCCTTTTCGTTTGTTCAGACTGGGCGTAAGCTTACTTTTCGAGAGGGAGAAATTACGTCCGGAGAACCGCCATGATCGAAGTCCGGATACACGGACGGGGCGGCCAGGGCAATGTCGTCGCGGCCTATTTGCTGGCCACGGCGGCGTTCGAGACTGGCCAGCATTGCCAAGCCTTTCCATCTTTCGGTGCCGAGCGGCGCGGGGCTCCGGTCACCGCCTATGTCCGCATCGCCGCCCAGCCCATCCGCCGCCGCTGCCAGGTGGCCAATCCGGCTTTTCTGCTGGTTCAGGATGCCGGCCTGCTGCATATCCCCTCCACCTTGGAGGGACTGAAGCCGGGCGGCGGCATCCTGGTCAACTCCCCCCATTCGTCAACCGAGTTGACGGAAGAATACGGGCGCCCGATGGTTGCCGTGCCGGCCACCGCCCTGGCCCAGGATATCCTGGGCCGTCCTGTCCCCAATGTCGCCTTGTTGTCAGCTTTTCTCGCCTTGACCGGAATGATGCCGGCCAGCGCCTTGGTCAAGGCCTTGGCCCATCGCTTCAAGGGCGACGTGCTAGAGCGCAACACCCGTCTGATCGAAGCCGCCACCACCCAGGTCATTGCCGGGGCGTGGCAGGAGGTGGCCCATGCTTGAAGCCCTCGAGGGATCGGCCGCCATCGCCCGCGCCGTTGCCCGCTGCCGTCCCGGCGTGGTCGCCGCCTATCCGATCACACCGCAGACCCATATCGTCGAGAACATCTCGAAGCTGGTGGCCGACGGCAAGTTGCAAACCGAGCTGGTCAGCGTGGAAAGCGAGTTTTCCGCCGCTTCCGTCGCCTTGGGCGCGTCGGCCGCCGGCTCACGCGCTTATACCGCGTCGTCGTCGCAAGGTATTTTGCTGATGACCGAGGTCTTGTTCAACATCTCGGGCATGCGCCTGCCGGTGGTGCTGACCTGCGCCAACCGGGCCATCGGCGCCCCCATCAACATCTGGAACGATCATTCCGATTCCATGGCGGTGCGTGATTGTGGCTGGATTCAACTGCATTGCGCCGATAACCAGGAAGCGATCGACACCAGCATCCAGGCCTTCCGCATCGCCGAGGCCACCGAATTGCCGGTGATGGTGTGCATGGACGGCTTCATCCTCACCCATACCCTGGAACCCCTGGAAATCCCCGACCAGGATGTGGTTGACCGCTATCTGCCGCCATTTCGTTTCGACCGCATGCTCGACCCGAAAAACCCACTGTCTCTGGGCACCCTTGTGGGACCGGAATATTTTTCCGAGACCCGCCACCTCGCCCATCAGGCCTTGATGGCTGCCACGTCAACCATTGTTGACACTGACCGCGAATGGCAAACCCTGACCGGGCGCAGCGCTGGCGGTCTGTTAACCGTGGAGGGGCCGGAAAACGCCAAGATCGGCGTTTTGGCCATGGGCTCGGTGGTGTCCACCTTCCGCGAGGCGCTGGACACGCTGAAAACCAGGAAGAAAGCCAAGCTGATCAACCTGCGCGCCTTCCGCCCTCTGCCCGATCAGGCCTTGCGCGAGGCCTGCGCCGGCCTGAGCGATCTGGTGGTGGTCGATCGCGCCTTGTCCCCCGGTTTCGGCGGCATCTTGGGCGGCGAGATCAAGGCGGCCCTGTCGGGCATGGCCAAGATGCCTCGCATCCACAATGTGGCCATCGGCCTGGGTGGGCGCGACGTGCCGTTGGAAATGTGGCCGCGTCTGCTCGACGTACCGACCGAGGATGGCGGCTTCCGTATTCTCGACCTGGAACCGGCCAAGCTGGGAGAGGTGCCATGACCCAAGCCAACAACGATCCCCGTGCCCGTCAACCACGGTTTCGCGGGCTCGAGGCCGGCCATCGCGCCTGTCAGGGCTGTGGCGAGGCCCTAGCCGCCCGCTTGGTCACCGAATCCGCCGGCCCCGACGTCATCCTGACCAATGCCACCGGCTGCCTGGAAGTGTTCACCACGCCGTGGCCGCAATCGGCGTGGCGGGTACCGTGGCTGCATTCCCTGTTCGAGAACTCGGCGGCCATCGCTTCGGGCGTCGAGGCGGCGTTGAAGGCGCAAGGGCGGCGCAGCAAGGTCATCGCCATGGGCGGCGACGGCGGCACCTTCGATATCGGCTTCCAGGCGCTGTCGGGCATGCTGGAACGCATGCACAACGTGCTTTACGTCTGCTACGACAACGAAGCCTATATGAATACCGGCATCCAGCGTTCGGGCTCGACCCCGCATGCGGCCATGACCACCACCTCGCCGCCGGGCAAGGAGCGCATGGGCAAGAGGCACCTGAAGAAGGACCTGCTGTCGATCATCGCCGCCCACCACATCCCCTATGCCGCCAGCGCCTCGGTCGCCTATCCCCAGGATTTGCGCCGTAAGGTACGCCGGGCCATGGAAATCGACGGTCCCACCTTCCTGCTGGTTCACTCCCCCTGCCCGCTCGGATGGGGCCATGACGGCAGCGAAACGATCCAGGTGGCCCGCTTGGCGGTGCAGACCGGGCTGTTCCCGCTGGTGGAATTGGAACGGGGCGAAGTGGCCTCGGTGATGCCGCTACGGCAAAAGGTACCGGTCACCGAATATCTGAAGCTGCAAGGCCGCTTCCGTCATCTGTTCGTTGACAGCGACCATCGGGCGCGGGAAGAGCGCGAGCATCTGCAAGCCCTGGCCGATTACAACATGGAACGCTATGGCCTGTTTGGCGACGGTGACGATCCGTTCGATGCCGACGGCGCCGACACGGTGCGCCGTGGCGGCCCGGCCCGAGCCTGAGAGAGGGAAAAGCCATGCCCATCACCATGAATCGCGGCGCCTTTGCTCACGCCGGCTCGTCCCTGGCCTTCAAGACCGGCACCTGGCGCAGCGCCAAGCCGGTGCATGTCCATGCCACCGCACCGTGCCACGGCGCCTGCCCGGCGGGCGAGGATCAGCAGGCCTGGTTGGCGCTGTTGCAGGAAGGCAAACCGCAAAAGGCTTGGGAACAGTTGGTCACCACCAACCCATTGCCGGCGATCACCGGGCGTGTCTGCCCCCATCCGTGTGAAAGCGCCTGCAATCGCGGTCATCTCGACCAGCCCATCGCCATTCACGGCATCGAACGCTGGCTGGGCGACGAGGCCATCCGCAACAACTGGTCCTATCCGCGTCGGGGTGGGGAAATCCGGGCGGAACGGGTGGCGATCGTCGGTGCCGGTCCCGCCGGACTGTCGGCGGCCTATCATTTGACGCAGCGAAAATACAACGTCGTGCTCTTCGATTCATTGCCCGAACCGGGAGGGTTGCTGCGTTCCGCCATCCCGCCCACCCGTCTGCCCCGTGCGGTCATCGACGCCGAAATCGGGCGGTTGTTACGAACTGGCATCGAGTTCCGTCCACGCACCGCCTTGGGCCGGGACGTCACCTTGGATGAATTGCGCTCGGAATTCGACGCGGTGTTCCTGGGCGTCGGTGCCGGCAAAAGCCGTCACTGGGATGTGGACGGCGCCGTCCCCGCCGATCTGCACGAAGGCTTGGCGCTGCTGCGCGAATGGCTGGCGGTGGGGGCTTTGCCCAAACCCAATGCCGTGGTTATCCATGGCGGCGGCAATACCGCCGTGGATCTGGCCCGGGTCATGCGCCGGGCCGGCATCCGCGACGTCCATGTGGTCACAGCCTCGGGCCTGCCCGGCCCCGACACCGACGCGGACGACGTCCTGAACGTGGTGCCGCGCGAATTGGAACAAGCCATCGAGGAAGGCGTCCAGTTCCACCCTCACCGCACCATCAACCGGCTGATCATGCGCGGTTCGAAAGTGGTCGGCGTCGAGATGGTACGGCTGAAAAAACTGCCCGATGGCAGTGGCCGCAAATCCCGCGTGTCGTTCGAGGGCACTGAAACCGTGCTGCATGTGGACATGGTGGTGCCGGCCATTGGTGAAGTGGTCGATGCCACCGGTCTGGAATACATCTTGCGCCAGCGTGACTTTCTGTCGGTGGACATGTTCGGCCGCATCGGGGGACAACCCGGTCTGTTTGCCGGTGGTGACGCCCGCGACCGCCTGAAAGCCTATCCCAACGGCACGGTCAGTGCCGCCATCGGCGATGGTCGCCGCGCCGCCGAAGGGATCGATGCCCTGTTGTCTCGACGCGATCCAGTGGAAGAAAATCGCCCCCCCCTGCCCTATGCCTCCCTTAATCTGTCCTATTACGAGTCCAGTCCACGCATCGACCTGCCGACCCTGCCGTTGGAACAGCGCAACGACAGTGCCGAGATCGAGGGGGGACCGAACAGCGCCCAAGCCATGGCCGAGGCGCAGCGCTGTTTTTCCTGCGGCAATTGCCTGGCTTGCGACAATTGCTGGACCCTGTGCCCGGACAATGCCGTCCTGAAAACATCCGAGATGGCGAAGGACGGCAGCCACTATCTTTTTGATTACGAGTACTGCAAGGGCTGCGGCCTGTGCGCCAAGGAATGCCCCTGCGGCTTCATTTCCATGCAGGCGGAAGAATAGCGGGTTGGCGAAGCGGTCCGCTCGGTGGATACTCAGCCCAGGTATCCACCGAGGATTTTGGGCATGAAAACACGTACCGCCTTGCTGGCCTTGACCTTAGGCTTGCTGGCAACGGATGGCTGGGCAGGAATCGAGGAAGGTCTGAGCGCCTACCAGCGCCGCGACTGGCCCGCTGCCTTGCGTGAATTCCAGCCCCTGGCCCAAAGCGGCGACGCGGTGGCGCAGTCGCGCCTGGGCCACATGCTGCTGCATGGCAACGGCATCACCAAAGACGTGGCGCAAGCGGTCAAGCTGTTGACCGAAGCCGCCGACAAGGGCGATGCCCTGGCCCAGAACACCTTGGGCGGCCTCTATTTCCACGGCAACGGTGTGCCGCGCGACCCAAGCCGCGCCCTGATCCTGTTCAGCCGTGCCGCCGACCAGAACCAGCCCAATGCGCTCAATAATCTGGGGCAGCTCTATTTCCAGGGCAACGGCGTCGCCAAGAACGAAGCCAAGGCGGTGGAATACCTGCACAAATCAGCCGATATGGGCATTTCCGCCAGTTGGGAAACCCTGGGCATCGCCTATTGGCACGGTCGCGGCGTACCCGCCGACAAGGCCGTCGCCCTGCCCTGGCTGAAAAAGGCGGCGGAACGTGGTCATCTGGTGGCGCAAAACCTGTATGGCGCCGCCCTGTGGACCGGCAACGGCATCGCCCAGGACCGGGCCGAGGCGGTGCGCTGGTTCGAGCGGTCGGCCAATCAGGGCGACCCAGCCTCGCTGTTGAACATGGCCCACGCCAAATTCAACGGCATCGGCAGCGCCAAGGACGTGGAAACCGCCTATTACTATTACATCCTGGCCGAACGTCAGGCCAAAGCCAACGACAAGGCCAAATATACCGAGGCCAGGGAAAAGGCCCGCCAGCAAGTCACCCCCGACCAGGAACGCGCCGCCACCGAAAAAGCGGCGAAATGGTCACCGCGTCCGCAGGCGTCCGGCGATGCCGGCGACGCGGCCAAGACCGACAAGGCAGCGGAAAGCGCGCCGCCGCGCCCACAGCGAAACGCCGGCTCGGGTGTGGTGATCAACCGCGACGGCGTCGTGCTGACCAATTCCCACGTGGTCAAGTCGTGCCGCAACATCAAGGTCAGCCTGGGGGAAGGCACCC
>Ga0209066_10001579_pt1 | contig 29899 bp, 18 predicted proteins | sample All_14_2_FD_187198 | JGI IMG/M metagenome (GOLD analysis project Ga0209066, IMG submission 187198) | Freshwater microbial communities in response to fracking from Pennsylvania, USA - Allegheny Zone_MetaG_DW_15 (SPAdes) (version 2) ...
CCGTTACAGCGGTGGCGGTGGTGACCGTTACAGTGGTGGCGGTGGCGGCGATCGTTACAGCGGTGGCGGAAATGACCGTTACAGCGGTGGCGGCGGCGGAGACCGTTACAACAGTGGCGGAAGCTATGGTGACCGTTACAACAACGACAAAGGTGGCGACCGCTACAACGACAGGAACGAAAAGAACGATAAATACAACGATTACGAGGATTAATCGGAAGAATAGCGAAGTGAAAAAGCCCGCCGGAGTTGCTCCGATCGGGCTTTTTCTTTGCCTTTTTTTATTTTAAAGCTTGGCAGTGACCCCATTTTCTGGAGTGCATTTGGCCTAGCCTTCAAATTGGTCGAGTGCCAACCCCTCGAAATCCTCCACAAACTGGACGATATGCTCAAAATGTGCAAACTCTTCCCGCCCGTGCGTCGTGGTAATGATAACGGCGTGTGCGCCCGCCCGACGAGCCGCCTCTGCCCCCGTCACGCTGTCCTCGAAGATGAGACAATCGGCTGTTGAAAGCCCCATTGCGGCAGCGGCTACGTGGAAAATCTCTGGGTCGGGCTTGCCTTTTGTGACGCTTTTTGCATCGAAAACGCCTGTGAAATAAGGGCGCAAGTTCAGGTTGTCCATTACGAAGTCCACGTTCTCCGTGGGTGCGGCGGTGCCGATGGCCATTGGGATGTTGGCGGCTTTCGCCCGTTCCAAAAAGCCTTGCAACCCGGGCACGAGCCGCAGTTCCGGCAGGAAAATTTCCCGATAGGCCGCTTCCTTTTCCCATGAAATACGGCGGCGCTCCTCCACCGTGAAGCGGTCGCCGAAGATGCGCTCCAGAATCTCCTCGTTGATGCCGTGGATTTTTTCTTTGACTTCGTCAATGGACAAGTCTAGCCCAAGTTCCGCCAATTTGCGTTGCCATGCCCGGTGGTGGACCATCATATTGTCCACCATCGTGCCGTCCATGTCGAAGATGATGCCTTTGTACATAAATGGATTTACGATTTTGAGATTTACGATTCACGATTGGATAACTACCTGAATTGCAATTGGTTGCAAAGAACGACCTTATGACTGACCATATTAAATGGAAATGACGGCATGACTAAAAGGCAAGCCGTCATTTCCCATCAATCGTAAATCGTCATTAGTTCAATCCAAAATTCCTTTACCCAACGAAATACAAATAAGCCACCAATATCAGCACGATGACCAGCGCCGAAGCAACATAGTCAACGGTCTGGTAGGTCGCTCTCGTGGCTGCCTTTTGTTCAGCGGAAACAGTACCGAGGGTAAGGCCCTGAATCTGTTTCGGGTCAGGTGCCTCTGAATTGTAGCTCACCAGCAACATTGCGGCGGCAGAAACAAGGAATATCAGTAGGCTGTAGTATTGAAAGAAGATATTGTTGATGACCCAAAAGAACGAGCCTTCCTCATAGTGGAAGCCGTCGCCGAGTGCAACGGGTGTGTCTATGGCGAGGCGGAAAAGGCCCATTGCGAAGCCGACCAACAAAGCGGCCATTGCGCCTTTGGCGTTCATCCGTTTGTTGAAAATGCCGAAGAAGAATACCACGAAAATGGGCGGTGCGAGGTAGCCCTGAACGCTCTGGAGGTAGTCGTACAAGCCACGGCTGCCCTGTATCACGGGAATCCACAACAGGCCGATGACCACCATCACGGCTGTGGCGATACGGCCCACCCGCACAAGGTCTTTTTCGGAAACGTTCTGGCGGAATTTCGGATACAAGTCCATTGTGAACAGGGTGGAACAAGCGTTGAACACCCCGGCCAATGAACTCATCAGCGCCGCCAACAAACCTGCCACCACGATGCCCCGGATACCCGCTGGCAGTATTTTGGCCACCAACAACGGGAACACCTGCTGGGCATTTTCGGTGATGATTTTGCCGTTGCCGTCCAAAAGTATTCCAGCGATTTCCGTGTTTTTACCGCTAATGGCGATGGCGTAGCAAATGATGCCCGGAATGATGAAAATGAAAACTGGGAGCAGTTTGAAGAACGCTGCTGCAATGGTGCCACGGCGGGCTTCGGTTAAGTTCGGCGCACCGAGCATCCGCTGCACGATGTACTGGTCGGTACACCAGTACCACAGGCCGATGATGGGCGCACAGAACAACATGCCCAGCCAAGGGTAATTGCCGTTGAAATACCAAGCCATCTCGGTGCTGGTCTTGACGGGTGCCCATGTGCCTGCCATACCATCGGGAACGAGCGGCTTCCAGAGGTTGAACATTTCAGGGCCTACGATGGACTTCAATTCGCCCCAGCCGCCCAATAAATCAAGGCCATAATAGGTCACCAATGCGGAGCCAATGATGAGGATGACCGTTTGAATGGCCTCAGTGTATGCTACCGCCAATAGGCCGCCAAGGATGGTGTAAATCCCCGTCAAAACCACCACCAGGATGGAACCGACCCAAAAGCTGTTTAAGCCCATGAAGCTCATTTCCGGTAGCAGCACGGCGAACACTACGCCACCAGCAAAGATCCCAACCGCTATTTTGGTCAAAACATAAGCCACCAACGAAATCACCGAAAGCACCCAACGGGCCGTCGGCGAAAACCTTTTTTCCAAAAACTCCGGCATCGTGTAGATTTTGGAGCGCATGTAGAACGGTGCCAAAACCCAGCCCAAAATCAAAAGACACCAAGCGTGAAGCTCATAGTGGGCCATTGCCACGCCGCTCGTAGCGCCTGAACCCGCCAGCCCGACAAGGTGCTCCGAGCCGATATTGGAGGCAAAAATGGAGGCCCCAACGACGAACCATCCAAGGTTCCTCCCTCCCAGAAAATATTCGTCCGTCGTGTTGGCCCCTTTGCGGATGACCCGCCAGGCAATGCCGAAGATGATGGCAAAATAAAGGGCAATGACTACCCAATCAATGGTCGCTAATACTGGTTGCATAGGTTGAAAGTTGGTGATTGGTGATTGGTGATTGGTGATTGGTGATTCGTGATTGGTTGGGACTAAGTTAGCAGTGGGCCCACCCAATCACGAGTCACGAGTCACCAATCACCATTATTTCGTTGAAAATTTAAACGTCGTCTTCGTTTGGTATTTCTCGCCGGGTGCTAATGTAGTAGTCGGGAATGAACTTTGATTCGGTGAGTCAGGAAAATGCTGCGTTTCCAAGCAAAAACCTGTGCGATGGGCATAGGTGCCGCCGCCTGGAATCGGCAAGGTGCCATCCAAGAAATTGCCACAATAGAACTGGATGCCCGGCTCGTCCGTGGAAACTTCCAAGAGTCTGCCCGTGCCAGCGTAGTAGGCGGTGGACACCTTGCGGAAGCCCTGCCCATTCAACACCCAGCAATGGTCGTAGCCTTTGCCCTTAGTCAGTTGGTCGTCCTTCTGCTCGATGTCCTTGCCGATGGTTTTGGCCTGCCGGAAATCAAACGGCGTTTTCTCCACCGCCTTCAGTTCGCCCGTCGGAATGAGGGTCGCATCTACAGGGATAAATTTGTCCGCATCAATCGTCAGCTCATGGTCAAGGATGGGTGTCGTGAAATCGCCGGACAGGTTGAAATAACTGTGCTGAGTCAGGTTCACCACGGTCTTTTTGTCCGTCGTTGCTTCGTAGCTCACTTCTAGCGCATTGTCGTCGGTGAGGTGATAAACGACGGTACTGGTCAAAGTACCGGGATATCCGCCTTCGCCGTCCTTGCTCACGTAGGTGAGTTTCAGCGCTGAACCATTGTCCACGGGCTGCTCGCTGGCCGTCCAAACTACTTTGTCGAAGCCCTTCACGCCGCCGTGCAAGGTGTTCGGGCCGTCGTTGGTTTCGAGTTGGTAGGTCTGGCCATCGAGGGCGAATTTGCCCTTGGCAATGCGATTGCCGTACCGCCCAATCAGCGCCCCGAAGTAAGGCGTCGCCTTTTCGTACTGCGCCAAATTGTCGTAGCCGAGCACCACGTTGGCGTAGTTGCCCGCCTTGTCCGGCGCTGTCCAGGAGGTGATGATACCGCCGTAGGTGATGACGTCCACCTGCATTCCCTGCTTGTTTTTCAGGGAAAACTTGTCCACCGCTTGCCCGTCAGCCGTGGTGCCGAAAGGGTTTTTAGCAATGGCGATGGCAGCCGTGGCGGGCATTTCAGGGGCCTCGGCGGGTGGTGTTTCGTTTTTGCAATTGACCATAAAAATGGAGGTTGCCGCCACGAGGGCGATGGTGAGTTGTCTGAAAATTGGCTTGTTCATTTTGTTATGGATGATAAAGGTTGATATGGGTTGATAAAAGGTTGATACGGGCTGCGTCATGTGTGAAATCAACCCTCATCAACCTTTTATCAACTTTTTATCAACCTCAAAAATGTCACATCCCATGCTGGAACAGGTGATAATACACCTCGTTCGCATTGAGCTGGTTCTTGAAATCCCGGATTTTCGTTCCATCGTCAATCACGACGCACTCGATGCCCGCCATATCGGCGAAATCCTCCAGGTACTCCGTCGTCAGGGCTTGGGTGTAAACGGTGTGGTGCGCCCCGCCCGCCAAAATCCAAGCCGTGGCAGCAGTTTCGAGGTTCGGTTTTGCATCCCAAAGCACACGGGCCACGGGCAGTTTCGGCAATTGCGCCTGCGGCGCAACGGCTTCTACTTCGTTGATTATCAGGCGGAAACGGTTGCCCATATCCACCAGCGAGGCGTTCAGCGTCGGTCCGGTCATGCAGTCGAAGACGAGGCGAACGGGGTCGGCCTTGCCACCGATGCCCAACGGATGAATCTCGCAAGATGGGCGGTGCGATGCAATGCTGGGGCAGATTTCCAGCATGTGCGAACCCAGCACGTATGATTTTTCTGGCGTGAAATGATACGTATAATCCTCCATGAAGGAGGTGCCGCCGTCTAGCCCTTGCGCCATGGTTTTCATGCTCCGCAACAAGGCCGCCGTTTTCCAATCGCCCTCGGCACCGAAACCGTAGCCGTCCGCCATCAGCCGTTGCGAAGCGATGCCCGGCAACTGTTTGAACTCGCCGAGGTTCTCGAAAGTATCGGTAAATGCGCCGAAGCCGCCGCCTTCCAAAAAGCTGCGCAGCGCCAATTCGATGCGTGCCGCTTCCACGAGCGAGTCTCTTTTTTCACCGCCCGCTTTCAGCGAAGCGGTCAGGTTGTACTCGTTTTCGTAAACCTCCAAAAGCGCCTTCACCTCGCCGCTCGTTGCCGAAGGCAAATGCTTCAAAACATCGGTCGTGTCATAGCCATTCACCGAAAAGCCGAAGCGGATTTGCGCTTCCACCTTGTCGCCCTCGGTCACGGCCACTTCCCGCATATTGTCACCGATGCGGGCCACTTTCAGCGTTTGCAGCTCGTGCCAGCCCATTGCCACCCGTGACCATACGGCCAGTTTTTGCTGCACGGACTCGCTTTGCCAATGCCCCACCACGATTTTCCGCTTCTTGCGCATCCTCGACATGAGGTGCCCAAACTCCCGGTCGCCATGCGCCGCTTGGTTCAGGTTCATGAAGTCCATGTCGATGCTCTCCCAAGGGATTTCCGCATTATACTGCGTGTGCAGGTGGCAGAGTGGTTTGCGCAAATTTGACAGGCCCCGAATCCACATTTTGGCAGGGGAAAACGTGTGCATCCAAACGACCACGCCGATGCAATTCGGGTCGGCATTCGCTGCAATGCAGGTCTGGAGGATTTCGTCGGGGGTCTTCACTACGTCCTTGTATTTCAGCGACACCAGCAGTTTGGCGTCCTCGTTCAGCGCCTTCACGATGGTTTCGGAGTGCTGCGCAACTTGCTTCAGCACCTCCGGCCCATACAAATGCTGGCTTCCCGTGATGAACCAGATTTCTTTGTTCTTTACTTTATTCATTTTGTTGGTTTAGTAGATTTAGGGGGGGTAGAAGGTTTAATCCGGTGGCAACGAAACCCACTAAACCTCCTAAACCCTCTAAACCTCATTGTCCATAATAGGCGTTCTTCCCGTGCTTCCGTTCGTAATGTTTTTTAATCAAAGCATCTTTCAGCCTCGGCGCATTGGGGTTGATTTGCAGGGTCAAATATGCCATTCTCGCCACTTCTTCCAGCACTTTGCTGTGATAAACTGCCTTGGCAGCGTCCTTGCCCCAAGTAAACGGCCCGTGGTTGCCAATCAGCACCATCGGCACCTCCTCGTAGTCGAGGCCCCGCTCCTGGAAGCAGTCCGTGATTTGGATGCCCGTGTTGTGCTCGTAGTTACCTTCGATAAGGTCGTCCCGCATGGGTTCGGCGCAGGGGATGTCGCTTGTGAGGTGGTCGGCGTGGGTCGTCCCGAAGATGGGGATGTCCCGCTGTGCCTGCGCCCAAGCCACCGAGTAGGTAGCGTGGGTATGGGCGATGCCGCCGATTTTCTCCCAGTTTTTATAGAGCCAAGCATGGGTTTTCGTGTCGGAAGAGGGTCGCTTGTCGCCCTCAACGATGTTGTTTTCAAAGTCCAAAATCACGATGTCGGCTGGCTTCAAAACCTCGTAAAGCACCCCGCTCGGCTTGATGGCGAACACTCCCGCCTCCCGGTCCACGGCGCTCACGTTGCCGAAGGTGTAAATGACGAGGTTCAGGGCGTTCAGCTCCATGTTGGCCTCGTAGCAGGCTTGTTTTAGGTCTTGATATTTTGACATTTATTGTATTTAAAATAGGCCCTCGTTGCGCAGCCCCTGACCCCTAAAGGGGAACCCACGGACGCACAGTTGTCGGAACTTCTAAAGAATTATTTCAAAGCTTGTCCCCAACTTTAGAGTCCAAGCTGCGGAAGAACGGATTTAGGTTCCCCTTTAGGGGTCAGGGGCTGGAGTCACGAGGGCAAACCCCATTTCAAACACTCCCTGATTTTCACCAAAATCTCCTCCAGATTTGTCAAAACCTTCTGGTTAGTAAACCGAATGATTTTCACACCAGATGCTTCTATTCTCATGGTTCTTTCCTCATCGTATTCTTTTTGGTTAGGTTCAAGATGGTACTCCCCATCCACTTCGATAGCCAATTTTGCTTCGTGACAGTAGAAGTCAACGACGTAGGCACCGATGGCGTGCTGGTTCCTGAACTTGAAACCATCCAGCCTCTTTAAGCGGATGGCCTCCCATAGTGCGGCTTCGGCAGGGGTATTGATTAGTCTATTTTTCCCTGCGTTTAGCTTAACAGACGCTCTTGCCCATTGATGCATTGGTTGTTTGTCATGTGTGTTTTCCATAGTATTTGGTTTTCTCTTGTGGCGCAGCCCCTGACCCCTAAAGGGGAACCCACGGAAGCACAGTTATCGGAATTTCAAATGATGTTTCCAAAGCCAAATTCCTAAACTGTCAAATCAACTTTGGAATGAACGGTTTTAGGTTCCCCTTTAGGGGCCAGGGGCTGGTGTCACCTTTGCCCCTCCACAAACGCCGCCAACCCCTCATACCTCCCCATCAATTTCTCAAAAACCGCCACCTGCTCCGCTTGCGGCTGATACTCCGCCTCGAAGCTGCTGGCCATCTGCTGGCTCGCTTCCAAGACCGTCGGGTAGAGGCCCGCTGCCGTAGCCGCATAGATAGCCGCACCCAATGCCGGGGCATAGTCCGACGAAGCGACGACGATGGGGCGGTTCAGTACATTCGCCAAGGTCTGCATGATGTACGGCGATTTGCGGGCCACCCCGCCAATGCCGACGACCTTCTTGATTTGCACGCCTTCGTCCTCGAAGCGGTTCACTATTTTTTTGGAACCAAAGCAAATGGCGTGTACCAATGCCTTGAAAATATGCGCCGCCCCCGTTCCCAGCGACAAGCCCATGATAGCACTTTTCAGGGCTTGGTTGGCATCGGGTGTGCGCCGCCCGTTTATCCAATCGAGGGCGATGGGCAGGTTTTCGGTGAGTGGGATAGCCTCGGCCTGTTCGGTCAATTTGCGAAGCAGGTTTTGGTCCATCTCCTCGATGAGTTGCTGTTTTTGCTCCGCAGAAATATGGTCGCTGCCTTGAAGCAATTCCTCAAAAGGCCGCATCAGCACGTCCTTGAACCAAGCCAGCACATCGCCGAAGGCGCTCTGTCCGGCCTCAAGGCCAATCATGCCCGGCAGGATGGAGCCATCCACCTGCCCGCAGATGCCACGCACGGTATTAGTGCCGATGACCTCCTTCGGGGCCACCATCATATCGCAAGTGGACGTTCCCATCACCCGCACGAGGCTGTGCTCTTCCACGCTCACACCCACTGCCCCGGCGTGGGCATCGAAGGTACCTACAGCAATGACCGTGTCGGTGGTCAAGCCGAGTTTTTCGGCCCAAGCGGCGCTCAGGGTTCCGGCTGCGAGGTCGGAGGTGAAGGTGTCCCGGTACAGGCGGCCACGCAGGTCGGCGAGGTGCGGGTGCAGTTTTTCCAAAAATGCATTGGGCGGCAGCCCGTCCCAATCCTCGTGCCACATGGCCTTGTGCCCGGCGGCGCAGCGGCTGCGTTTCAGGCTGTCAATATCGTTGTTGCCAATCAAAATATTGGTCATCAAATCGCAGTGCTCGACCCAAGTATGCGCCCCGTTCCGCACGGCCTCGTCTTCCCGGATGACGTGCAGGATTTTTGCCCAAAACCACTCGGATGAGTAAATGCCGCCCTCGTATTTCGTGAAATCCTCGCCGCCCCAGCTCCTTGACAGCGTATTGATTTCCTCCGCTTCCGCAATGGCCGTGTGGTCTTTCCAGAGCACTAGCATGGCATTGGGGTTTTCCTCAAAACCGGGGGTCATGCAGAGCGGCGTCCCGTTTTTTGCTACCGCAATGGGCGAGCTGCCAGTGGTGTCCACGCAGATGCCACGCACTGTTTCGGGGGCCACGCCCGACTCCCGCACCACGGCCTTGATGGTATTTTCCAGCCCCTCGATATGGTCGAGCGGGTGCTGCCGGAACTGGTTGGCGGCGGGATTGCAGTATTTGCCCTCCCGCCAGCGGGCGTACCAATGCACGCTGGAAGCGAGTTCTGTCCCATTGCTGGCATCTATCAAAATGGACCGAACCGAATCGGTGCCGTAGTCGAGTCCTAAGACGTAGTTTTTCATTTTATCAATCATTTATATGCCACCCGCAGCACGTTCACCGACTTTGGCAGCACCGACAGGCCCATCTCTTTTCCGGTGAAACTGACTTCCTTGCTGGTCGGTGAGATTTTTTTTGGGCTTTCAAAAGCGTTCACGGCGTTGCGGTCCTTGCTTTCCAGCACGGTGAGCGTTCCGGTTTTGCCCACTGTTTTTTTGCCAGCCAAATTGATGCTGACGGGTTGCTCAAATGCCGTTGCATTCACGATTTTGAAGACCAGTTCCTTGGCCTTTTCATCCAATGTTGCGGAAGCATAAAGACCCGATTGACCGATGACGGGTTGGCCATCCTCGGTCATTTTCAGCAAATGGGTGCCGGGATTGTTTCCAAATAGCTTTTGCACATAATAATTCGGCGTGCCGTAAGATTCGAGGTTGTTGAACCAGATGAGGTCGGGCGTCCATTGCCAGCCCTCGGCATGGGCGAAGAGTGGGGCGTAGGAGGTCATGTAAACCACGTCGGCGTTGCGCTCCAAGCCCGTCATAAAAGCAGCTTCTGCAAGGGCGCATTCCCAGGTGTTCTTGTTGTCGGGACTGACGGTGGCCACGCTTTGCGCAGCATATTCCCCGGCGAAAATCTTCGGCCCTGTGCGGTCGTAATTGTCGTAGCGGTTGGCGTTTTCCAGGAACCATTGAGGAGCAGAATAATAATGCTCGTCCACAATTTCGGCTTTCATCTCCTTGAGTTCCTTCCAGCCGTACTCGAACATTTCGCCACCGGGGAACGGTCCTGCGCCGGAAACGATGGCGATTTCTGGGTGTTTCGATTTAATCGCCTTTTCAAAAACCTTGTAACGTTCGATATAGGCTGGCCCCCATTGCTCGTTGCCCACACCAATCATTTTCAGGTTGAACGGGGCAGGATGTCCCATGTCGCTGCGCAATTTGCCCCAACGGGAAGTCACCGGCCCATTGGCAAATTCGATGAGGTCGAGGGCGTCATTCACGTAGGGGTCAAGTTCGTCCATCGGGGCCAGCTCGGCGGTGTTGAACTGGCAGGCCATGCCGCAGCTTAGGATGGGCAGCGGTGTTGCGCCGATGTCCTCCGCCATTTGGAAATACTCAAAAAAACCAAGGCCAAACGACTGGAAATAGTCGGGCGTAGGGCGGTGGGCAAATTCTGTGTTCCAGCGGTTGATGAGCAGTTCCCGGCCGTTCGGGTTGCCTACGGTTTTTTTCCATTGGTAGCGTTGCTCCAAAGTGCGCCCCTCCACAATGCAGCCGCCGGGGAAGCGCAGGAAGCCCGGTTTCAGGTCGGCGAGCAACTGCACGAGGTCGGCCCGGAGGCCCTTGGGGCGGTTTTTCCAAGTGTCGGTCGGGAAAAGCGAAACCATGTCAACGTCCACCACGCCCTTGCCCTCGAAGCGGATATTGAGCTTGCCCTTCATGGCACGGACACTGGGCGTTAGGCGGGCGGTGTACTCCTTCCAGTTGTTGCCGCTGAGCGGCAAAGCGGCGGTTGCGAGCACCTTGCCTTGCTCGTCCAAGAGTTCCACTTGGAGCGTGGTACTGCCGCTGTTTTGCTTCGCAAAAATGGAGAAGTCGTAGGCCACGCCCTGCTTGAAGCCCATGCCCCGGAAGCCTTCGTTCACCAAATGGTAGCCTGTTGGGGCGTTGACTTTTACGTTCAGGTAGGTCTTGTTGGTGCCAGGTTCGGCGTAGTTCACGGGGGCAGCAAAGCCCGAATTGTCGTTCATTGAAAAGCGGTTGCTGGCGGGCTGCTCCCATCCCATCATGCGCTCATCGAACTCGAAGGAGCGGTTCTTCACAAGTTCAGCGTAAAGCCCGCCATCCGCCCCGAAATTGATGTCTTCAAAGAAAACGCCGTACATCGTGGGCTGAATGGGCGCCACGATTTGGTCGGTGTTGACCATGAATTGGCTGGCCTTCAATGGCAGTGGGCGGAAGTCGGGTTTGCTGTTTGATTGCAAAAACACATAACATCCCAGCGTAAAAAACAGGAAGGCAAGCAGTCTTGCAGCAGTGATTTTATTTTTCATGTATTCCTTTTTACTACGTGGAAATGCATTTATTGCATTCGCAAAACTGTTGAATTTTCAAGGCGTTGATGCCTGCTCATCGCAAATGTAAAATTGACACTTATCTGAGCAAAATTATTTTTTACAATTAAATGAAAATGAACCACGAAAATGAGGATTCATGGATTTTGAACAATATTTTTTGCAAATAAAGGCAGTAGTCGTGTTAATTTTGCAGCCGTTTTCCAGATTCGCACCTATTTCAACCACAAGCTTTCATGGATTCAAACAACGGGCATAGTATCATCTACAACTACGACCAAGCTGACAAAGTATTACTGGCGGTGGACTGCATCATTTTCGGCTTTGACGAAGAAGACCTTAAAATCCTTTTGGTAAAGCGGGGTCTCGAACCTGAAAAAGGGAAATGGTCGCTGGTAGGCGGGTTCCTCAAAAAAGAGGAAACATTGGAGGTTGCCGCAACCCGTATCCTTGAATTGTACACAGGCCTTGACGATATTTATATGGAACAGGTTTCCACTTTCAGCGACGTAAACCGTGACCCCGTGGAGCGAACTGTTTCTACCGCCTATTATGCACTGATCAATATAAAACAACACAGTAACAGCCTTATCAAGCGGTACTCCGCCAAATGGTTCAGTGTTTCAAAGGCTCCTCAATTGATTTTTGACCACGACAATATGGTGCATCATGCCCTGAACCGCTTGCGGTTGCGAACCACCACGGAACCAATCGGCTTTGACCTACTGCCGGAAAAGTTCACCATGCGGGAATTGCAAAAGCTCTACGAAGCCATTTGGGACACCAAACTCGACAAGCGCAATTTCATCAACAAAATCAACTCCCTTGATATTCTGGAAAAACTGGACGAAAAGGACATGACCACCTCCCGCAAGGGTTCATACCTATACAAGTTTGATGTAGAAAAGTACCGCCAACAGAACGGTAAGTCCTTTGAGATGAAAGTTTGACGAAACGGATTATTGCAAAATCTGGCTAATTAGGCTCGCACTGAAAATCGAAAGCAAGAACCAACCCATCAGCCCCTCCAATACGGCAAGGTAACGAGCCACGCCACGGGCGGGCATGTCGCCATAGCCAAGGGTTACAAAAGCGTTCATGGAAAGGGCGACGGCGTTCACGAACTGCACCATCCCACGGCGCAATTTACTCATTTTCAGTTGGTTGCGGATTTCGGCCATCCATGCTTGCCGCTCTGTTTTACGCCAAAAACGCCAGCCAGGGGGGTGCCAAAGCGCTATACCATCGGAAGGGAAAACAAAATACAAAAGCCCAAAAACAAGGATGACGTACATGCTGAAAATCAGCGCCTTGACGGGGTTTGTGCCGTAGTCGCAGAAGGTTTTCAGGAAGCGGTTGAGGTAGAGGGTGAAGAAGGTGGAGGTGTTCGGGTTATGTTGGAAAGTAAAGGCGGCCTTGCTGGTCACCATGTCCTTCATCTCGGTATAGCAGGCGTTGTAGCTCTCCGAGTCGCCGTTGTTTTTGTAGGCTCGTAGGAGTTGGGAGTAGTTTTTCAGGAGGTCGAGGTAGGCGTCGTCGAACTTGGCGGCATAGGACATTTTACCGTTGAAAAAACTGTCCCTGCTGTATTGCTGCGTCAGCTTGTTGCCAGCCAGTTGTGGCCAGGGCAAAGAGGTGTTGCCTTCTGGGATGTTCACGCCTTTCAGCATCACCTTTCGGTTGAACTGACAATGGTTTGCTTGAAACAACTCCTTGACACTCAAGTCATTGAAAAAAACGTCCATGTTGAAGGTATCCCTGATGAACTCAATTGCAGAAAAGATGGAATTGTTGCCGATGTAAAAATCAGCTCCAGGAGATGATGCCTCAAACCTGCATTTATGAAAAGTGACCTTGCCCGATTTTTCGGAATAAATATAAGTATCCTCCGTTTGAAAAAGAGAATTGCGAACGGTCAGCATCAATTCGTTGTCCACGTTGTACATCGAAAAATTGCCTTGCACAGCGCAATTTTTGACAGAGCAACTGACAGGGTTCATATTCTCCCAAGCCAAGCCTCCCCTGAACTCGCAACGGTCGTAGCCGAAGTAATAGGCGTCCATGATATGCCCGTAATGCATGTATTCAAAAAAACAGCCCCGAAAGAAAAGGTCGCCATAGATCGAAATCCGCTCCAAATGCAGCATCCTTTTGAAATGGATTTTGGGTAGCACCGTTCGCTGGGCAAAATGGACATTGTTGATAAATACCGTTTTATCAATGATAATGGAGTCGTAATGCGCCGAGATACTGTCCCAGTTTTCTTCGCCCCGCACGTCGGTCAGGTAGCGGCTGTCGGTAGCGGGGTCAGCCACGATGTTTAGGTTGGAGATGAAGACCGTATCGCCCGGTATCTGCTGTATCCGCTGGAAAAGTTGGGTTACGGAAATGCTGTTTTCGTACTCCAATTTTTGTTCTTGGGCGGAGGTTGTAATAGAACAACTCAGCAATATGATGAACGGCAATATGATGCGACGAAAAGTAGGCATTAAGTCCAATCGTTTTGTTTTCACAAATGTAGTAAAACAAGGACGGCCTGCATTCATGCAAGCCGTCTATGATGATTCTAAGCCTTTATTGAAAACAAGGAAACCTTACCCTTTCGCCTTCGCCCATGCATCCCGAAGCGTCACCGTGCGGTTGATGACCAATTTTTCCGGCGATGAATCGGTGTCCACTGTGAAATAGCCGAGGCGCAGGAACTGGTAGTGTTGCCCTAATGCGGCATTGGCCAAAGAAGGCTCCAGCCAAGCATTTTCCACCACTTTCAGCGAATCGGGGTTCAGCAGGTCCTTGAAATCCCGGTCGTCGTTAGCCACATCTTCCACCGTGAAAAGGCGGTCGTAGAGGCGCACCTCGGCGGGGATGGCATGCTTGGCGTCCACCCAATGGATGGTCGTTTTTGGCTTCAGACCGCTCACGTCCTCGCCGCTTTTTGAGTTGGGGAAATAGGTGCAACGTAGTTCCGTCACCTTGCCGTCGGCGTCCTTCACCACCTCGTCGCACTGAATGATATAGGCGCTTTTCAGCCTCGCCATCGTTCCGGGCGAGAGGCGGAAAAACTTCGGCGGCGGGTTTTCCATGAAATCATCCTGCTCAATCCAAAGCTCATTCGAGAACGGCATCTTGCGGGTGCCAGCGCTCGAGTCTTCCGGGTTGTTTTCCGTTTCCAGCCACTCGGTCTGGTCGGCGGGATAGTTGGTGATGACGACTTTTATCGGGTCAACCACGGCCATTGCCCGCAGGGCGATTTTGTTCAAATCCTCCCGAACGCAGAACTCCAACAGGCTCAGATCCACGAGGTTTTCCCGCTTCGCAATGCCGATGCGTTTGGCCCAGTCCCGAATTGCGGCAGCCGTATAACCACGGCGGCGCATGGCGGAGATGGTGGGCATACGAGGGTCGTCCCAGCCACGCACATGGCCTTCATTCACCAGTTTCAGCAGTTTCCTTTTTGAAACAACGGTGTAGCTCAGGTTGCGGCGGGCAAATTCGTATTGTTTCGAAGGGAAAATGCCCAGCTTTTCTATGCACCAGTCGTAGAGTTCCCGGTGCGGCACAAACTCCAGCGTGCAGATGGAATGCGTGATTTTCTCGAGGCTGTCACTCTGCCCGTGCGCCATGTCGTACATCGGGTAGATGCACCAGTCGTCACCGGTGCGGTGGTGGTGTGCGAACTTGATGCGATAGAGCAGTGGATCCCGCATAATCATGTTCGGCGAGGCCATGTCGGCCTTGGCCCGCAGTGTTTTGCTGCCTTCAGCAAACTCGCCCTTGCGCATCCGCTCGAACAGGTCGAGGTTCTCTTCCACGCTGCGGCTGCGGTAGGGACTGTCCTTGCCCGGCTCGGTCGGGGTGCCTTTCATCGCTGCGATTTCCTCCGCCGTGCTGTCGTCCACGTAGGCGAAGCCTTTTTTGATGAGGTCAATGGCGTAGTCGTAGAGTTGCTGGAAATAATCGGAAGCGTAGAGGATATTGGCCGGCTCGAAGCCCATCCAACGCACGTCGTTGATGATGCTCTCGACGTACTCCGTCTCCTCGGTCACCGGGTTGGTGTCGTCGAAGCGGAGGTTGCAAAGGCCGTTGTACTTCTTAGCCAGCCCGAAGTTCAGGCAGATGCTGGTGGCATGGCCCACGTGCAGGTAGCCGTTCGGCTCCGGCGGGAAGCGGGTATGCACCCGGCCTCCGTTTTTGCCAGCGGCGATGTCTTGCTCGATGATTTCTTCGAGGAAGTTGAGGGATTCGGTTTTTTCTTCTTTAGCTGTGTTGTCAACACTCATTGTATAAATATTCAATTTGAAAAAGGTCGCAAATTTCAACGAAAAACCCCAACGAATGATTCCTACACCATTATTTTTGAAATAAATCACCCACTTCCTCCCCAACCAAGTCCAGTTTGCCACTGTCTTACCCAGTAAATGCACTATTCACAAAAAATCTAAAGCATGAAATTTCTACACTTTTACCTACTGCTTGGCTTGGGCCTCTTGTTTTCCCAATGCAAAAAAGAAAACAACCAGCCACCCATTGACACCGTGGACTTCAGTTGCAACGACCACCCTACCGTCTGTGAACTGACTGCCGACAATGGCAATTTTGCGTTGGAGGTTTTCAAAAAAATCAACAGCGATGAGCCTTCGGACAAAAACATCTTCATCTCCCCGTTCAGCTTGTCCACGGCACTGACCATGACGACCAATGGGGCAGGTTCCCAAACATTGGAGGATATGCGCAATGTTTTGAAAATCAGTAACTTGGGAATGCAATCAGTCAACGACAGCTACAAAACGCTGCTCGCCACTTTACCAAATTTGGATGCCAACACCAAACTGCAAATCGCCAACTCAATTTGGCCGCAGGAGGACTACCCCGTACTTCCGGCATTTTTGGATGTGAACGCTACCTATTTCGGCAGTGAGGTGGTGCCAGTGGACTTCAAAAATGGGCCTGTCGTGATTGAAAAAGTGAACAAATGGGTATCCAACAAAACAGAGGGTCTAATCGAGGAAACCTTGAGCGAATTGCCGCCAGATGCGGTGATGCTGCTCATCAACGCCATTTATTTCAAGGGGACGTGGAAGACCAAATTCGACGCCGCTGACACGGAAAAGGCCCCGTTCAGCACTCCTAGTGGCTCCGTTCAGGTGGACATGATGCACATAGACCAGAGCAATTTCGATTATTTTGAAAACAACCTGTTCCAAGCCATTGACTTGCCCTATGGCGATTCTATTTTTACCATGAGCGTTTTTTTGCCCAAGGAGGGGCATACGGCCGACGAAGTCATCGCCGAAATGAACCCGACCAATTGGGCGCTCTGGCTCGAGTCCTTCAATCCAAATACTGTGGAGCTTTATTTGCCCAAGTTCAAGCTGGAATATGAACTGAAAATGAAACGGACGCTGTCCGACATGGGCATGTCGTTGGCCTTCAGCGATGCCGCCGATTTCACGAATATGATTGATGGCGGCGGTGTGAAAATTGACGAAGTCATCCACAAGGCCGTGGTGGAGGTAAACGAAAAGGGAACCGAAGCTGCCGCTGTGACCGTCGTAATTATTGCCGAAAATTCCGCTGGTTCCGACCCTGTGGTCAATGTAAATCGGCCCTTTGTCTTCGTCATTCGTGACAATAAGACGAACAGCATCCTCTTCATGGGCAAGGTAGTGAACCCGACAACATAATGTCCTGAATTGGGACGGGTTTAGAAAGGGTTAAGAGGTTTAGTTCCTAGTGAAACTAAACCTCCTAAATTTTTATGCCCCTACAAAACCTACTTCTTCGCAACCCTCGCCGGCCTTACCTCCACCTTGCTAGGCAGCGTCCGTGGGTGCATTTTCAGCAAGTCAACGGTCATTTGGCCAATGTCTTCGGGCTGTATTTTCCAGGCGTCGGCATCGTTGGGGGTGTGGTTGTTGAAATGTGTGGCCACCGAGCCGGGCATGATGGTCGTAACCTTGATGCCACGGTCCCGCACGTCGAGCATGACGGCCTGGGTAAAGCCCACGAGGCCGAACTTGCTGGCGTTGTAGGCGCTGGCTTTTTCAAAGAAATTGGTGCCAGCGAGGCTGGCAATGGTGATGAGGTAGCCCTGCGTAGCCGTCAGCGCATCGAGCGAGGCTTTTACGGAGTAGAAAACGCCCGTCAGGTTGGTATCAATGGTCTCCAGCCACTGCTCCGGCGTCAGGTCGGCGATATTGGCGAAATGGCCGACACCCGCATTGGCCACCATCACGTCGAGGCTGCCGAAAGTGGCCAACACTTTTGAAACTGCGGATTGTTGCGAAGCAAAATCCCGCACATCGGCAACGATGGGCAGTACTTTACCAAATTGCGAAAGCTCGGCGGCGGCGGCTTCCACGGCTTCCGCACTGCGGCCAGTGATGGCCACGTTCATGCCTTCCTTGAGCAGGCTTTCGGCGATGCCGTAGCCGATGCCCTTGCTGCCCCCGGTGATGAGGGCCGTTTTTCCAGTGATGTTCTGCATTTTGAAAAGTAAAATTGAGTGAAACGAAATCCCGTACCAAAGGTCAGGAAGAAAAAAATTTGAATGTAAAAACTGGGAGGTCGTGCTACATTTGCCAGAACGCCAGTATGCCTCAAAGGTTGAGCAGAATTGAGCGTTTGCCACAATTCAATCCATCAATCCTTTTTTTGAATGAAAAAACTCATTTTCCAAAACCACGACGCCATGCCCGCCCTCGGCCTGGGCACTTGGCAAGCACCCAAGGGCGAAGTCGGCGAAGCGGTGCGGGAGGCCATCCGCATCGGGTATCGGCATATTGATTGTGCAGCGGTTTATGGCAATGAGAAGGAAATCGGCGAAGCATTGGAAGCAGCCTTCCAAGCGGGCGACGTGCGCCGGGAGGAGCTTTGGATAACCTCCAAGCTCTGGAACAATCGCCATGGCCACGCCAATGTGCGGCCCGCCATCGAAAAAACGCTGGCCGACCTGCGGCTCGACTACCTCGACCTGTACCTCATCCACTGGCCTGTGCCGATGAAGTATGTGGTGCCGCACGTCCCGAACCAGTTCCTGACGCTGGACGAACAGCCCATCGCCGACACCTGGCTTGGCATGGAGGAGGTGCTGGAAGCAGGGCTGACCCGGCACATCGGCGTATCGAATTTTAGCATCAAAAAACTGGAGAGCTTGTTGGAAGTGGCTCGCCATAACCCTGAAGTGAACCAAGTGGAGATGCACCCGTTGCTGGCGCAAAACCTCCTTTGCCGTTTTTGCGAAGCGGAAAAAATACACATGACGGCTTACACGCCACTTGGCAGGCCCGCCTCAAGCGACCGCCCCGCCAATGCCCCGGAGTTGCTCGAAAGCCCGGTGGTTACTGCTATTGCTGAGCAACACCAATGCACCCCAGCGCAGGTTGTGCTGGCTTGGGCGATGGAGCGGGGCACTTCGCCCATTCCCAAGTCAACCAATCCAAAGCGCTTGCAGGAGAATTTTGCTTCGCAAAATGTGGAGCTAACGGCTGCGGACATGGCAGCGATGAACATGCTTGACCGTCATTTTCGGTACGTGGATGGCTCGTTTTGGGTGGTTGAAGGCGGGCCATACACGCTCAAAAACCTTTGGGACGAGTAGCACGAACCTATGCCATCCATTTTCCCAAAAACAAAAAGCCACCTTCACACGAAGGTGGCTTTTTGTTTTTGGGAACGAGCATTTGTTAGCGTATCAACATCAAATCGCCTAAGAACAGTTTTTCAGTGCCGTCCTTGAAACGAACCAATGCCCGCACCACGAACACAGCGGAGTCAAGTTCCTTTCCTTTGAACTTACCGTCCCAACCGTAGGCGGGGTCGTTCGGCGGGAAATTGTAGTACACGAACTTCATGCCGCCCCAACGGTCAAATATTTTCATTTCAAGCACCTGCTCCACGTCGCCACCTGCGTAGATGGTGAAAACATCGTTGTGACCGTCGTCATTTGGGGAGAAGACATTGGGCAGGTATGCCTCGCCTTGGCCATTTACGTAGATATAAGTCGTATCCGAAGAGCGACACATATTCACATCGGAAATGATGATGGTGTAGCGCCCGCTTTCGGTCGGATTGATGGTCAATTCGCTCACATTCTCCCAGGTTCTGCCGTCAGGGCCAGACCACACAATCTCATCTGGGACGATTCCCGACTGCACCGTGAGGGTGACGGCTTCGCCGGGATTAATAAATTGGTCGTCGCCAATTGAGACCGTAACTTCTTGTGGGTCAACAAGTTGTACTTGTACCTCACCAGTGCAGCCGTTTGCGTCTGTGGTCTCAAGGCTGTAAATGCCAGCACCCAAATTTTGGAAAAAATCACCGCTCAGGGTATCGTTCAAAGTGTAGGTGTAGGGCGCAGTACCACCAGTTGTGCCCAGCACTTTGATGGAACCGTCCATGTAGCCGTGGCAGCTCGGGTCATGCACTTCCACCGATGTGTCCAACAGTGGGTCGGGGCCTTGCACGACCTGGGTTTGGGCTTCGGTGGTACAGCCATTTTGCGAAGCTGCAACCACTGAATAATTGCCTGCCAAACCCGTTTGAAGCAACGAACCGACGAAGGTGGAGCTATCGGGCAAAAGCCAAGTAAAAGTGGCGGAAGGCTCGGTTGAACTGGCAACCAATTCAACAGTGGGTTGGCTACAGTTGATGGTATCTCCAGTGACTTGTAGGCTCGGAGGCGTTCCGTTGTCGGTCACGAATGTAGCGGCATCTGCGGAGCAGCCGTTTGTGCCAACCGCAGTCACGGCATAGGCGCCGGGGATATTGGTGGAAATGGATGCGCCTGTCATCACATCACCCGTTGGAAATGTCCAAGTGTAGGTAACGCCGGGCATTTGCGAAGCAGCTTCCAAAATGGCATTTGGTTGCTGGCAATTGATTTCACTGTTGGTGACGGTGAAAACTGGCGGCGCAATGTCGCTGGCGACAGCCGTGGCGGACTGAGCCTGACAGCCCGTGAGGTTATCGGTAAGCGTGAGCAGGTAGGCTCCCCCGTTGCTAACCGATGGGTTGGCATCGGTGGAACCAAAATTCAGCGGACCAGCCCAATTGTAGCTGAAGTCCCCGCTCCCACCCGAAGCCAAACTACTGATTGTCAGCGTGTTAACAAGGCAAGAAATTGTATCTGTCGGCAGAATTTGCACCTCAGGTGTCGGATAAAAAATGACCGCTTGACCGGGTGCGAAGCTGAAGCAACTGCTGGCCATGTCCACCATGCCACCGAGGTCGGGGCCGACGGCGGGCGAGATGAAATAGGTCTGACCGAAATTCATCAGGCCAGGCACGAAGCTGAAAGTGCCTGTCGTGTTGGTTCCTACAATAGTGCCGAGGGTATTGCCACTATTGGAATGCAGGATGAAAACATGGATGTCGCCAGGAGCCAAGGCTGCATCGTTGTTGTATTCGGCGGTCACCATGCCACCTTCGCACTGGTAAAGCGTGGCGTTGAGGTTGACGGAGCCGGGGCTGTTCAGGCAGGCGCAATTGTAAACCCCATTCAAAGTGACTTCCTGTGGGCTGCAAGTAGCGGCATCGGTAACAGAAAAAGCGTAGGATTGGCCAGATGGAATGAGGCCCGACTGGTAGGTGTTGCCGGGGATTTGGATGCCGTTCACAGCAAAAGGTGGCGTGCCGTCCATGATGCTGAATCCGACGGAGTAGTACAGGTTGGAGGCATCGCAAAATTCGGTTGCAGCGTCGACAACCAATTGATTTTCAACCGTTTGCGTCAGCGTAAAATTATACGTATCAATGCAATTGGTCTGCGTGTTGGTGAATAATTCGGAGTAATTGCCGGGCGCACAGTAGCTGTTTCCTTGCAGGTCGAAGCAGGTGCCGGGGCAAAGTGCAATGGTGCCGATGTCGAAGGTTTCTCCAGTGCAAGGCAGACAGGCAACCTGTCCACTCACTTCAACTTGATAGAAATTGCATTGGCCCAGGTAATTTACCATGAAACTGTAGGGCTGACCGGACGGGATGGGTGCGGATGTGAAGTTTAACCCGTTCAGCGGCTGGCCATTCACAGTGATAAAACCGCCGAAGGAAATTACATCGAAACTGACGGTGTACTCCGTGCCTGCTGGGTTGCAGATTTCCAGCAAATTGGCAATGGTTGGTGGATTTTCAAAAATCACATCCAAAGTCAAAGTGTGGGTACTGATGCAGTTGCACTGGTCCGTTGTGTTGACGGTGTAAATGCCAGGCTGGCAGAAAGTTTCCCCATAAAAATCGTAACACTCACCAGAGCAAATAGTCCCAAAATCATCGGTTGGGTTGGGTTTGCAAACTTTGACCGTCAGTGGTAAAATCGCACATGGCTCAGTGTCGGGCAAGATGGTTCCGCATTGGCTAATGCAATTGTTGATGCAGGTGAAGGTATCCACGGTGATCGGAACAAACTCCACGGACACCACGAAATCCATGCTGCCACCGGGTTGAATTGGCAGCGTGTCTGGGAAGGTGATTTCCACGGTCAAGCCCATGCTGTCGTTGTTCACGTAGATGGTTCCGGCAGGCGTCACATGCCAAATCGTATCGTATTGGACTGTAACGCAGGTATCCAGTTGCGGGAGGCAGAATTGCTGGTTGGCGGGGCAGCCGCCGAGCGGAATCAGGTCGCAGATGGGGCTGGTGAACGTGTAGGTAAAAGTGCCCCCACTGCAAACTGCACTCGGCCCCGTGACTTGGCCGGGGGTGTTGTCTTCCTGGTAGGTAGCACCGTCGCTGATGCCCTGTGTGCTCAACACCTGCCAGTTGCACACATCGCCGCCGATACCGTCCACCATGAGGTAGTAGGTTTCGTTGGGCTGTAGGTTGGCCAAAAGGAGTGTGTCTGTTGCGCCATCTGCGATTTCAAAACAAGCGGTTTTGGCAGTAAATATCTGACAATCAGTTGTTTGTAAAACAAAAAACTCCAAGCCTGTTGCGCCAGCACAATTGTTGACGTTCAGCACGAGCTGCGCCGAATCGGAGCAGGTGACGAAGCTCAGCCACTGGTTGTTTTCAATGGTGCAAGGAACTGCTGAACCGAGGTTCCCCGGAATATCGGCGGTGAAACCTGCATTGGATGAGCAGTACTCGTTGAGGTAGCTTGCGCAAAACGGCGGGGCAGTCGAGCAGGAATCGGACGGGGCAACTGGCAAATTGAAATTTGTGCATGCCTGAGCGACCTGAACCAATGTGATGCTTGCCGTACCCGTACAGCCAGCGCCATTGGTGACTGTGACAGTGTAGGTGCCGGGCTGGTCAACGGTGATGGTTTGCGTGTTTTCACCAGTTTGCCACAAATAACTGGCGAAGCCAGCGCCTGCATCAAGTGTGGCGGAGCCGCCTAAGGGTAAGTCCGTCCCAACGGAGGACACAATGCTCACAACGACAGGTGGCACGACGTTGAAAGCTTGATTCACCGTGCTGTCACAGCCCTGCCAACTTGTTAGCACAACTGAATAATTGCCACTGGAAGTCACGCTTGTTCCATTGAAGTCGTACGGCAAGTCCTCTTGACAAAGGGTGAGCGGTGCCAGTACCATCGTTATCGGTGGCAGCCACGTTAATTGATGGCTATCAAAATCAAAACAACCAAAAGAGTTGTTGACTGTGACAGCGTAATTGCCGGGAGAAACGACAACGATGCTTTGGGTTGTCTGGCCAGTTGACCAAAAATAAGTGTACTGGTTGGGGTTGCCAGAAACACTAGCCGTCAGGGTTGTCGGTTCGCCGAAGCAAACAAGTGTAGGGCCAATAATATTGGCAGTGACATTCGGAACGAGAAGTACATCAATAAAAATTGAATCTGTACAGCCCGTGCTGTCCAATTCCGTTATCAAATACTGCCCGGGATTGCAAAAAATCTGATTATGGGCAAAAGCGCAATCCCCTTGACAAACTACATAAGTTTCAAAAGTCACATCTGGTGCACCCACGTCCACATCCAGTGGCGGTATGTCGCAGGGGTCGTTGTCGGGGCAGATGATGGTGCAGTTCGCAATTCCGTCATTTGTGTAAACGACGGTATCCCATGCAGTGACGACAAGGTCGGCATCAATCTTGAAATGCCCGACGGAATCCCAAACCACGTTCACAGTCTCGCCGATGCTATCGCTGTTCACAAAAAAACCTGCGGCTGGCGGGAGAATATGCCACACGGTATCCCATGCGATTGGATTGTAAATCGTGTCCAAGTATGGGTCGCTGAATTTCTGCGGCGCAGGTGGGCAAAAATCAGGTGCGGGCAAACAGGTGTTGCTGCTCGTGTCGGCGGGCACAATTTTACAATCAGGGGCTGTGGCCTTGTAGCTCACTGGCTGCGATTGGAGGCTGGGCACTTCGAGGCAAATTTTTGTAGGCCCGTCAATGTGGCCCGGAGTAATATCTTCCTGTAAAACCTCCTCACCGCTGACTCCCACCAGTCCAGTTATTTTCCAGTCGCAGACATCCCCGTTTATGCCATCTACCATGAGGTAGTAGGTGTCGCCCGGCACCAAGCCATTGAGCATTAGGCTCGATGATTGGCCATCCAACACCGTCAAACAGGCCGCAAGCGGTGAAAAAACTTGGCAACCGAACGCCTTAAAAACTGAAAACTCAAGGCCGCCCGCACCATTGCAATTGCCGACCTGGAAACTGAATTCAACGTCAGTTTCACAAGCCACGAAAGTCAGCCATTGGTTGTTCTCGATGGTACAGTTCACAACCGAAAGAAGGTTGCCCATTGTGTCAGCCGTAAAGCCGCCGTTGTTCGAGCAGTATCCGTTCAGGTAGGTTTCGCAGAATGGAGGTGCCGTGAAGCATTCATCGCCAGGTGGCACGGGTTGGTTGAAGGATGTGCAATTCAGTTGTGCCCACGCCACCGAATTTAACAGTAGGAATAACAGTGGGAGTACCGCTTTTTTCATAAATGAAATTGGTGTTAGCGCAGGATTACCTTGCCGCTCGCCGCAATATTTTCAGGCGATATTATCTGGAAGAAATATATTCCCGAAGCGAGGCCGTCCCGTTTAAATTGAAATTTGTTTTGGTCAAAGTCTGACTGCCTGACTAACCGCCCTTCCATATCGAACAGGCTGAAAATCAGGCGATTGGCTTGAACATTTTCCAACTCAAACAGGGCTGTCTCTTCAAATGGATTTGGGTAAACGTGCACCGCTGTCTGCGGGAAATCACCGGGCTGAACGCCATTTAAAGGGTCTAATTCTATAAAATTGATACCGATGGAATGGTGTACTGTATTCGTGATGACGGGAGCGTTGAAGTCGAAATAAATACCAGCTCGGTTCTCGATACTGGTGCCGGGCTGGTTCGTTGTTCTTTGTTTCGCCCTGAATTTCACAAAGCCGTGCGAAAGCGGCTCGTTCACATTGCTGTCGGGCAGCATGATGTTGTCAAAACTGAATTTCAGGATGCCGCTGCCGTATATTTCAAAGCGATACGGGTGGCTCGCAGACCCCGGCTCGATGCTTGTCACGTCTAGGAAATGTGAAAGTGTATCTCGGATGACCACATTGAAAGCCGTATCAGTGCCCGTATTTTGGAAGCGAATGAGGTACTCGATGTCGGTTCCAGGTTCTATGAAATGCTGCTCACCGTAGCCGATGGGGAAGCCCTGCTTGTCGTTCGGGTCGAAGCTGCCGATGTTTTCCCGACAGTCTGTGTCCACGAACGGGTCGGCATCGTTCAGCGGGTAGTCCACCACGAAGCCCGTGCTGAAGGGGTTTGCTCCGCAACCCTCCACGCTCACACAAGGCTGGCTGTTGCCGGGGTGGCCGGGGCTTTGGTCGGTCTGCATACGTAGCGTTGTGCCATCGGCTGTGAAAATAAAAGTGGTATCGCTGAACGAAGGCAATTGGAACTGGCCCTGATAGCCGATAATCACCTCTTCGATAACAATCAAATCCAGAGGAGCAGCCATATCGCCACTGCCCACATTTTTCACGGTAAAAAGCACGGAGTCTCCAGCGCAAACCGCTTCCAATTGCACACTTGCGCCATCCCAATTTGGGTCTGGGGCAAAACAAAAAACATCAGGTGAAATATGTGCCTCACTGCAATGGGTCTGCCCCAGCACCGTGGAGTCGCAGTCCAGTGTCACCCAGACTTGGAAGCTGCCTTCGGCAAACGGGTCCACAGCTCCAACGTCGAAAGTGTAGGAATTTCCAGTATGAGATACCCAATCAATGCTGGCGTCGTCCACTGTGAGCCACGGGTCGAAATTGACGGTCACCAAGGTCGTGTCGGCGGTTGCGGAGCCGAGGTTTCGGTAATTTACGGAGTAAGTATTTTGGAAACAGCGGCGTAGTCCCAGCGTTGTCAAGTCCACCTCCATCACAGGGCACTGCACTTGGGCATAAATCGAAAAATTTACTGCCGCCGTATCGAAAACACCTGTCAATGTCACATCAACACTGTCTTCGCAGGCCTGCCAAATGGGCGATGGGTTTATCAGCCGCACATTGTAGTTACCAGCTTCCACTGGTACGATGTAATCACCATTCGAATTGGTGGTTCCGTAGTATTTCTTTTCGCCGACGATTTCCACAAGGTAGTTTGGCACGAAATCGCCAAAATTGTCGGGCTGACAAGTATTGTTGAGGTTGTAGTGAATGTTTCCCGCTATGAAATTGGAGAGCGAAACACCCGTCGCATCGGTGCGGATGAGGTAGCCATCAATGGCACCCGCCCCAAAACTGGCGGTAAAGCCAGCCAACACGTAGCCGTTGTTTGGCGCTGCACAAATGCCGTTGCCACCATCGCCAAGCACCCCACCAAACTCAGCTTGCCACTGAAGGAACCCGTCGGGCGAGGTGTTCAACAGTAAAACCTGACGCTCCGAAGTAGTCATCTCACGGCTGTCGCCCGTCAGCACATATTCGCCGAGGCTGTTTTGCAGGACGGCCCGTGCTGTCTCAATGCCACTCAACGGGAAGCCGTGCCACCAGATTTGCTGCAAATCACCACCTATTTTTGCCAAAAAAACATCCTGTCCAGAGTTGCCGGGGCTGGTCTGCTGGCCAGTGATGGCGAAGTTGCCGTCATTGGTAGCCGCAATGGCGAAACTCAATTCAGGTGCTGCCGTGCCAAGGGTATTGCTCAGGAGGGAGTCGCCTTGAGAATTAGTTTTCAATAAAAAAACATCATAACCACCTGCCCCAAAACTGTTGGTGAAGCCCGTCAAAATCAGGTCGCCATTGGCCATTTCCACTAAGCCGTAACCATCCTCGAAGCCAGTACCACCGTAGTTTTTTGACCAAAAAACCGAACCGTTGGCATCAGTTTTCATCAGAAAAAAATCGCTGTTGGGAGCGCCTGCGGGTGCTGGGAACTGCTTTGTGCCGGTGAGTGCAAAGCTGCCGTCGGACAAGTGTACGACCTGCCTGCCCTGTACAGAATCCGTTGGGGACAGGGTCATCCAAAGTTGGTTGCCAAACTGGTCGGTACGGGCCAAAAAACCGTAGGGAATACCATCGGAAACCGAAGTGCCTCCAATGACATAGCCACCACTTCCGTCCGAAACGATGCTTTTGGGGTACTCCTGCTTCATGCCACTGCCGAAGGAGGTGGTCCATTGGGCATTACCGTCCGCATCCGTTTTTATCAGGAAAACTTGGCGGTCTGGGCCGCCCTCAACTTGTGTAGAACCAACCGTTACGTAGCCTCCATCTGGTGTGGCGAGTACGCCGTTCAAGGCGTCGGAGGCTTCGAAGCCAAAGGTGCGTTCCCAGCCTTGCGCAGCGGCCTGCGTCTGCCAGCTAAGGCAAAGCGCAAGTATCACCGCTGATTTGGCGAAAAATGGACGCATGGGCTTCACTTATGAGGCTTTTGAAAGACACCTGCGCAAAGTGGCAGTGCTAAAAAGTGGCATCTCCAATCCAAGTTCCAGTAACTTGGATGGAGACACCCCTGGTAAAAGCCTGTTAGGTTGAAAAAATATTCTGGTTGCTAATTTCCTTCTAAATCTTCAATCTGTCAAAAACAATTATTGACGATTCTCGGAAATTTCTTGGTGCTAATTTTGGGCTAAATTCTACATTCACAACTTAACTAACCGCACCAATATTATTTTTGTCTAAAAATTGTCATTTGACAATGCCTTTTCGATTCTCGAAAAAAACACCCAATCCAAGTGCATAAAAATAAAGTCGTCGCAGCACTGAAATCCTTAACTGCCGAAGAACTCAGACAGTTGGACAAATTCGTTCGCTCCCCCGTTCACAATCAGCATGAGGAGGTTGTCCGGTTATTCCAATACTTGCGCAAGCACTTGACCGGAGGAGAACGGGCTTTGGACAAGGGGCGGGTCTTCGCCCATTTGTTCCCTGAAATGGAATTTAACATGCAGGAAATCCACTACTTAAGTTCCTATTTATTAAAAGTGGTGGAAGAATTTTTGGCTTGGCAGCAATGGCGGAAAACAACTTCGGAATACCAAATCTCCCTGATGCGGGCTTTGCGGCTTCACCATTTAGAAACCCAGTTTGAGCGAAGTTTTGAAAAAGCTAGGGAAATCTCAAATGAATTAAAACCGTGGGATACTTCAAATATGTTTTTCGACTACCAACTGGAATTGGAGCGCTTCAATCTTGACCGGCTTAAAACAGGCAAACTTGGATTTCGGCTTCAGCAGATGTCCAACAGCTTGGATGCTTTTTTTGTGGCAGAAAAACTCCGCAGCGCCTGCATCCTGTTGAGTAACCAAACCATCACTTCTACTTCGTATGATACTGGATTGCTGAAGCCTGTCCTGAATTTCTTGGAAAACCACTCTTTGTTAGAAAATCCTATCGTCGCAATTTATTACCACGCCTATCGAACATTGGAAAACCAAAAGAATAGTGAATCTTTCCAATCGTTGAAAGAGCTTTTGAATTTTCATCGCAAATCGTTCAATATCAACGAATTACACGATATTTATATTTTCGCCATTAATTATTGCATCCGACAATTAAACAGTGGCGATCAGGCAATTATGGGTGAAGTTTTCGACATCTACCGAATGGGGCTTGAAACAGATGCTTTTGTGCAAAACGGAATCATGACCCCCCGCACTTACAGCAATATCGTCATGTCTGGATTGAAATTGAGCGAATTTGATTGGGTTCGGAATTTCATCCAGCAATACAAGGTTTCACTTCCCGAAAAGCAGCGAATGGGTTTTTACAATTATAACCTTGCTAGGCTTTTTTACGAGCAAAAAAACTACTCGGATGCAATGCCGCTTCTTTCCCAAATGGAGTATGAAGATGTCCTGCTCACCAGCCTCGGAAAAGTTTTACTCGCCAAAATGCAGTACGAACAGGGTGAGTTTGAGGCATTGTCAAGCCTATTGTCATCTTTTAGGATTTATATCCAGCGGAAAAAGATGCCTGGGTCGTACCATGAAAGCCATCTTAATTTTATTCATTTTCTAAGTAAATTGGTGCAACGCCAGCCCTCCACCGTGGACAATTTGGCATCAGATATTGCCTCCACAAAATTGGTGGCCGAAAAGGATTGGCTCATTGAGCGGGCAAATTATCATTGAAAGCCTCATCTCCCTGCCCAATACCCGCTCACATCATCCAGGCATTTTTGGAAAATGAGCTGGCGGTTGGTCATGTCGAGGGCGGTGAGGTAGCCCTTGCCGGGCAGGCGAGTGCCCGCAAAACAGCCCGTATCAACGTCTATAACCTGATGATTGTCAAGGTTTTGCAAAAGTGTTTCGCATTGCTCGATAGTTATTGGCGTATGGCCATGTACGATGCAACGTTTGCCGAGCCAATCATAATTTACATCCTTGTACCAGTCCCTAATGTACATCAGGTCGGCTTTGTTGGAAAACGGGTCGGATAGCTTGAAATTCAACCCTGCATGTACGAGGATGTAGCCGTCAGTTTCCCAAAAAAACGCCAATGATTGAAGGAACTGCCAGTACTTCGGTGCGATGTCGTCCCAGTGTTTGGCATTAAAGCTTTCCAGCGTTTGCTCCCCACCCCACCCGGCCAGCCAATCCACAAAAAAGTGGCGGTTAATTTTGGCCTTCAGCATTGCCTCGTCGTGGTTTCCCATGAGGCATTTTACCTTGTAACCCTTTGATTGTAAGCCGATTATCGTGTCCAACACACCTTTGGAATCTGGTCCACGGTCTATGTAGTCGCCGAGTAGGAACAGCTCGTCAGCGGAAGTGAGGCCGATTTGGTCGAGGAGGGCATTGAAGCTGCGGTTGCAGCCGTGGATGTCGGAGATGGCGAATTGGCGCATTTCACAAAGGTAAAAAGGGGAGCTAAAAATGCTATTTTTGCGCTCCATTTCAAAAAAGGAACATGACCATCACCGACCTCATCCAGTCCGCCGTCATCGCCGCCATTCAAGAACTGTATGGCGAAACCATCCCCGCCGAGCAGGCCGCACCCAGCGTCACCCGAAAGGAATTCGAGGGCGACTACACCATTGTCACCTTCCCCTTCACCCGTTTTGCGAAGAAAAAACCAAGCGAAATCGCCGAGGAACTGGGCACCCATCTGGTGAAAAACGTGTCGCAGCTCACCCGCTTCAATGTCGTACAGGGCTTCCTGAACCTCGTGGTGGCCGACAGCTTCTGGTTGGATTTTCTGTTACAAATCGCTGACAATCAGGACTTTGGCCGTGCGCCAAATAACGGACAGAAAGTGATGATTGAGTTCTGCTCCCCGAACACCAACAAGCCGCTGCACCTTGGCCACGTCCGCAATATCCTGCTGGGTTGGTCTTGCTCCCAGATTTGCGAAGCGGCGGGTTACGAAGTAAAAAAAGTGCAAGTCATCAACGACCGGGGCATCGCCATCTGCAAGAGCATGTTGGCTTGGCAGAAATTCG
>Ga0209066_10001581_pt1 | contig 29848 bp, 24 predicted proteins | sample All_14_2_FD_187198 | JGI IMG/M metagenome (GOLD analysis project Ga0209066, IMG submission 187198) | Freshwater microbial communities in response to fracking from Pennsylvania, USA - Allegheny Zone_MetaG_DW_15 (SPAdes) (version 2) ...
TTGCAGCACGACTCGGTCGCGCCGGCATCGCCGTCTAGAGAGTTCCGCTCGAGACGTATTCGCGCGGCACTCGAGCAGGAACGCCCGTCACGATCTCGTCGCCAATCGTTCCCGCCCACGCTGCCCACTCTTCGGCGCTCGGCTCGCCGCGACGAGGTTCGCCGAAGACAATCGCCTCGTCGCCAGCGCGAGATGAGTCGTCTCGCACGAGTGTGCGGTCGACATCGACACGCTCGACGAGCGCACGGCGGCCGGCGATCACGACCTCCGCACCCACCGCGGAGGCGGGGACGCCATCGCCGTAGCCTGCCGCTATCCAGCGTTGCCCGCGGGGAGCCGGGTCGTTCGTCACTGTCGTGAGCAACGTCATGACGGTGCGTAAGCCGAGGTCAGTGCCGGAGGCGTCGTCGAAGGGTGAGATGCCGTACGCGGCGATGCCGAACCGCACGAGATCGAAGCGCGCCCCAGGTTCGCGCCAACCCGCCGAACTTGCGGCGATGTGGCGCAGCGGAGGCGTCACGCCGAGTGACGCGGCTATCTCGAGTGCGGTGTTGAACTGGCCGAGGGCATCCGCGTCGTCGGAGGGGGAAGCGTCAGCAAGGTGTGACCAGAGTCCCTCGATGCGCACCCTGCCCTCGCCGGCAAGGACGCGGGCGCGCTCGACGAGGGCTGGCCACTGCTCGGGGAGCGCACCGTTGCGGTGCAACCCGGTGTCGATCTTGAGGTGCACGACTGCGGGGTTGGCTGGCGACCCCGCACGTGCCGCCCGCTCGAGTTCGTCGAGGCTCGAGATGCCCAGGTCTATGTGGTGCTCGACGGCCGCGTCGAAGTCAGTACGGCTCGCGTGCAGCCATGCGAAAAGTCTGTGCTCGACGCCGTGCTCGCGGAGGGCGAGCGCCGCCGGAACCTCGAGAACGGCAAGGCTTGAGGCGCCAGAGGCGAGGGCGAGCGGCCCGAGTGCGAGCATCCCGTGGCCGTAGGCATCAGCCTTCACGGCGAGCATGACCTCAACCGGCGCCACGCGATCGCAGAGCACGCGCACATTGTGCGCAAACGCGTCGAGTTCGATGCGCGCAATCGCAGTCACGCGGCGCTCCATTCCCGACGAACCCGCGCGCCGAGCCGTGACGTGAGCGCGGGCATCGACAGTCCGCTTGCCGTCGACCACTCTGAGAGGCTCGCGGCGTCGTCCCACAGTATGGCGACGTCGCCGGGCGCTACCGAGTGTGCACCGAGGTCCACGACGAATTGGTCCATCGCGATGCTTCCCGCAACGAGTCCGCGATGCTCGCCGATGCGCACCGTTGCTCTACTCGACGCCGAGCGTGGCACCCCGTCGGCGTAGCCCAGGCCCACGAGCGCGAGAGTCGACGCCTGCGCCGTGCGGTAGCGATAGCCGTACGACACGGGGGAGCCTTCTGGTACCTGTTTCGTGGCGATCACCTCGCCCTCGAGAGCGAGTAGGGGTTCTCGATCGCCGTCGAGGCCATAGATCTGCATGGCGCCCTCCGTGCTCGAGTCGGCGTCGGCTGACGGCGCGTGCAGCAGGTCATCGTGAGAGCGCACGAAGCGTGTCACGCCTGCAGCGCGAGCACGGTGCTCGATCTCTCGTGCTCCATGCCCGTAGGCGTCGGCTCTCAGATCGACAACGGCGCGGTCGCCGAACTGACGGATGAGTGCGTCGAGGGCCTCGGCGAGCCGGGTGCTCGACAATCGCGCCGTGCGGCGCAGCCCCGTCAGCTCAGTGGGCGAGCTCATCCTGCAGGCGGCTCGATTCGTCGTGCCACGCGAGTGCGCTACCCGAGAGCTTCTCCTTGAATCGCGCAGCGTGGTGCGCACAGAACAGCAACTCACCCGTCGCGAGCGTGACGCGCACGTAAGCCTGTGCCCCGCAGCTGTCGCATCGATCGAGCGCCGTGAGGGGCGCGGCAGCGACATCCGGGTTCTCGGTCGTGATCTGCGTCATGATGTCCTCGCTTCCGTCTGTTCCGTCTGTCTCCTGCACGTGCATGTATTGCATCACACCGAGCGACGCGAACCCTGCCGAACCGCCCCGATTTCGCTGTACGCGTAGGGTGCGGGCGCAGAACCCTCCAGCGGCCGCGCTCGATGCAGGTCGATGCGGAGTGGGAGCGCTGCCAGTGCCGCCGCCCGATCTAGGATCGTCCTTCGTGGCCAGTTCCGATTACTCCGCACGTCACCTGTCCGTTCTCGAGGGTCTCGAGGCCGTACGCAAGCGACCCGGCATGTACATCGGCTCCACCGACTCTCGAGGCTTGATGCACTGCCTGTGGGAGATCATCGACAACTCCGTCGACGAGGCCCTCGGTGGCTACGGCGACACGATCGATCTCATCCTGCATGACGACGGCAGCGTCTCGGTGCACGACCGCGCTCGGGGCATCCCTGTGGACATCGAGCCGAAGACCGGGCTGAGCGGCGTCGAGGTGGTCTTCACCAAGCTGCACGCTGGAGGCAAGTTCGGTGGTGGCTCCTACGCCGCCTCCGGAGGACTCCACGGTGTCGGCGCGTCTGTGGTCAACGCGCTCAGTGAGCGACTCGATGTCGAGGTCGATCGTGACGGTGCGACATGGGCGATGTCATTCCACCGTGGCGAGCCCGGCATCTTCGCCGACGGCCCAGAAGGACCCCGCCCCGATGCGCCGTTCGAACCCTTCGTGTCGGGTAGCGAATTGCGCAAGATCGGCCGAGTGGCAAAGGGGGTCACCGGCACGCGGATTCGTTACTGGGCTGATCCCCAGATCTTCACGAAGGGTGCGAGTTTCCTTGCTGATGAGCTCATGGCTCGCTTGCGGCAGACCGCGTTTCTCGTTCCTGGCATCACGCTCACGGTGACTGACGAGCGGGGGGATGCTCCGCTCACCGAGTCATTCCGCTTCGACGGCGGCATCAGCGAGTACGCCGACTACCTCGCGCCTGACGCGGCACTCACGTCGACGTGGCGCATCCAGGGCTCCGGAACTTTCAGCGAAACCGTGCCAGTGCTGCAAGCAAACGGTCACATGGTTCCCACCGAGGTCGAGCGCGAGTGTGTCGTCGACTTGGCGTTGCGATGGGGCACCGGCTACGACACGGTGTTCCGCTCGTACGTCAACATCATCGCGACGCCTAAGGGAGGAAGCCACCAACTTGGCTTCGAGCAGGGCCTCTTGCGCTTCTTGCGCTCCGAGGTCGAGAAGAATGCACGCCGGCTCAAGCCCGGCAACGACAAGCTCGAGAAAGACGATGTGCTCGCGGGCCTCACGGCGGTGCTGACAGTTCGACTGCCCGAGCCGCAGTTCGAGGGCCAGACGAAGGAGATCCTGGGCACGCCTGCGGTGCGCGCGATCGTGCAGAAGGTCGTGCAGTCGGGGCTCGCCGAGCGCTTCGCCTCGTCAAAGCGCGACGACAAAGCGCAATCGTCACTCGTGCTCGACAAAGTCGTCGCCGAGATGAAGAGCCGAATCTCAGCCCGTGCGCATAAGGAGACCCAGCGGCGCAAGAATGCCCTCGAGAGTTCTGCGCTTCCGGCGAAGCTCGTTGACTGTCGATCGAGTGATGTCGCCAACAGCGAGCTCTTCATCGTCGAGGGCGACAGCGCTCTCGGCACCGCGAAGCTGGGGCGCGATAGCGAGTACCAGGCTTTGCTGCCGATTCGCGGCAAGATCCTCAACGTCCAGAAGGCTTCGGTCAGCGACATGCTCGCGAACGCCGAGTGCGCCTCGATTATCCAGGTCATCGGCGCGGGCTCTGGGCGCTCGTTCGATCTCTCGCTCGCCCGCTACGGCAAAGTCATCATCATGGCCGACGCCGACGTCGACGGTGCCCACATCCGCACCCTCTTGCTGACCCTGTTCTTCCGGTACATGCGACCGATGATCGACGAGGGTCGTGTGTTCGCCGCCGTGCCGCCGCTGCATCGCGTCGTGGTCATGAATCCGGGCTCGAAGCCGAACGAGACGATCTACACCTACAGTGAGGCCGAGCTACAGGGAGTGCTTGCCCAACTCACGAAAGCCGGAAAGCGGTACCAAGACCCCATCCAGCGCTACAAGGGTCTGGGCGAGATGGATGCCGATCAACTCGCCGACACGACCATGAGCCGGGCGCACCGCACGTTGCGTCGCGTGAGAGTGAGCGACGCGGAAGCTGCGTCGCGAATGTTCGAGTTGCTCATGGGCAACGACGTCGCTCCTCGCAAGGAGTTCATCATCTCGGGTCAAGGGCTCGACCGAGACCGTATCGACGTCTGAGTCGAGTCACGTCGAGTCGCAACACGCTGATGCTTGCGCTGGCGGCAGCAGCGCGAGCATCAGGCGATCGGTGCGCCGATCGACCCGACAGGAGAGTCGAGGGGCGTGCCCGAGCCGTCTCGGCGGGCTCCGCCCTCGGGCAGGTTTCGCTGCGAGCCGTCGGCACCGACCGCGAGCGGGTGTGCGCCGACCCAGGCGAGTTGCAGGGCATCCTCTCCCTTGAGGAAGGCATGGCACCGCACTCCACCGGTGGCGCGCCCCTTGCCGGGGAATTCGGCAAACGACGAGACCTTCGCGCGGCCCGGGTCGGCGCCCGCGATCGCGGCGCTTGAGCCCGAGATGGTGACGACCTGCGCGTCTCCAGCGGCGAGGGTTGCCGCCGTCACGACGTTGAAGGCAATGACGCTCGCTCCAGAAGCGAGCTTGATCCCTGCCATGCCGCCCGCAGGGAGCCCCTGCGGGCGCACCTGCTCTGCTGCAAAGTGCAGTAGTTGGGCGTCTGACGTCACGAGCACGAGCTCGTCGCCGTCACCCGCGAGTGCCGCCCCCACGACCGCGTCGCCCGATTTGAGCGCGATGACCTCGCCGTCGGGACGTGCGGGCCAGCCGCCGGGGGAGACGCGCTTGATGACGCCCTCCCGTGTGGCGACGGCGATCGGGATGCTCGACTCTGGGTCGACGATGGCGAGCACCTCTTCGCGCTTGTCGGTGAGCCCGATGTAGTCACGGAGCTTCGCGCCGGCGGCCAACTGAACAGAGTTGAGCGGCACGCTCGGCAGGTCGACGGGCGAGAACTTGACGAACCGGCCACGCGACGTGATGGCAGCGAGAGTGCCGCGGGTGGTGGAGTCGACGGCGGAGAGGATGGCGTCATGCTTGCTGCGGCGCTGCGGAGATGCGAGTTCAGTGGTCTCGGCAAGCTCGATGCGCACCGCACGGCCTGTCGTTGAGAGCAGCACGCGACAGGGCGCGTCAGCGATCTCGAGCGACATCGCCGCGGCGCCGCGGCCTCGAGGCGCCGCGGGAGTAGTGCCCCCCTCGGTGAGCAGCGTCCTGCGCGGTGTTCCGAAGCGGTCAGCGGTGGCATCAAGTTCGTCGCCGACGACCGCCCGCACGCGCGCGGGGTCGGAGAGCAGCGTCTCGAGTTCAGAGATCTCGGCGCGGAGTTGGTCTCGTTCGGCTTCCAGTTCGATGCGGCTAAAGCGCGTGAGTCGGCGTAGTCGCAGCTCGAGGATGTACTCGGCCTGCACCTGACTGAGGTCAAAGACATCTTGCAGCCGAGTGCGCGCCGCGTCGGCGTCGTCGGAGGTGCGAATGACCTGAATGACCTCATCGATGTCGAGGATCGCGATGAGGAGACCTTCGACGAGGTGCAGCCGTTCGCGTCGACGATCGAGTCGGTATCGGCTGCGCCGAGTAACGACCTCGATGCGGTGGTCGAGGTAGACGCGGAGCAGTTCGACGAGACCGAGGGTTCGAGGACGACCGTCGACGAGAGCGACGGCGTTGATCGAGAATCCGTCTTCGAGGGGCGTCAGGCGATAGAGCTGTTCGAGTACGGCTTCGGGGCTGAAGCCCGTCTTGATACCGATGACGAGGCGCAGTCCATTGCGGCGGTCGGTGAGGTCGGTGACATCACTGATGCCCACGATCTTCTTCGATTGCACGCCATCTTTGATCTTCTCGATGACCTTCTCGGGGCCGACCAGGTAGGGCAGCTCGGTCACCACGATTCCCGTCTTGCGGGCCGTGATCGGTTCGATCGAGACTTTCGCCCGGGTCTTGAACGATCCGCGCCCCGTCGCGTATGCCTCGCGAATGCCGTCGAGCCCGATGATCGTGCCGCCCGTCGGCAGGTCTGGCCCTGGCACGAAGGCCATGAGCTCATCGAGTTCAGCGTGGGGGTTGTCGAGAAGGTGGCGCGCCGCCGCCGCAACCTCGACGAGGTTGTGCGGGGCCATGTTGGTCGCCATGCCGACGGCGATGCCGCTCGCCCCATTGACGAGGAGATTGGGATATGCCGCAGGGAGCACCGAGGGCTGCGTGAGTTGGTTGTCGTAGTTCGGCACAAAGTCGACGACGTCTTCGTCGAGGCTTTCGACGAGAGCGAGTGCTTCGGGTCGGAGTCGTGCCTCGGTGTACCGCGCGGCGGCGGGACCGTCATCGAGAGAACCGAAGTTGCCGTGCCCGTCGACGAGCGGCACCCGCATCGTGAAGTCTTGCGCCAGTCGCACGAGAGCGTCGTAGATGGCGCTGTCACCGTGCGGATGCAGCTTGCCCATCACTTCGCCGACGACTCGCGCTGACTTGACGTGCCCGCGATCGGGGCGCAGACCCATCTCGCTCATCATGTACAGGATTCGGCGCTGTACGGGCTTCAGGCCGTCTCGTGCATCGGGAAGCGCGCGCGAGTAGATGACCGAGTAGGCGTACTCGAGGAACGAGCCCTGCATCTCATCGGCGAGGTCGACATCGTCGATCTTCTCGACAACGGGCACGTCGTCAGGCTGCGTTCCCCGGCTGCGGGGCGAGGTGGGGGGAGTCATAGGATGGCCCCCATGCTACCGGCGCCTCGACGTGACGCCCTGTCACTCGCCGACGTGTTGACGGGCGCGTTCGGGGCAATCGTGGGCGATGTCGGCCGCCTTGCTGTACCGCCGGTTCGTGCGGCCGCTGTCATTCTCGTGGACGGACTCGGCGCCTCGCTCCTCAGTGCTCGCGCGGGACACGCGAGGCGGCTCAGCGCCGCGGCACCCAGCCGCGCTGATGTGATCGAGTCAGGATTTCCCACGACGACGGTGGCAGCGCTCGCGACGCTGACCACGGGTCTACCTCCAGGCCAGCACGGACTCGTCGGCTACACCGCCATTGATCACGCCAATGATCGCGTCGTGCAATTGCTCAGTGGCTGGGACGAGAAGACTCTGCCTCGATCGTGGCAGCCGCACCCGACGGTGTTCGAGCGCGCAACGGCCGCTGGAGTCGACGCGGTCGTCGTCGGTGCAGAGCGCTACCGCGATTCGGCCTTCACCGATGCCGTGCTACGAGGAGCGCGATGGATCGCGGCGCAGACCATCGCTGAACGACTAGAGCTCGCGGCGGCTCTGCTGCGCGAGCCCGGCGAGCGCATTGTCTACGTCTACGTTCCCGAACTCGACATGGCAGGTCATGCGTACGGCGTCGACTCTGTCGCATGGATTGATCGCATCGAAGAATTGGATGCCGCTCTCGCGGTGCTCGATACGTCCGTGCCGCGCGACGCAGGCGTGTTGCTCACTGCCGATCACGGCATGCTCGATCTCGCGCCGCATCAACGGCTCGTGATCGGCGCTGATGATCCGCTCTGGCATGGCGTGCGCCACGTCGCAGGCGAGCCCCGTTGCCTGCAGCTCGGTCTCGATGACCCCGGCCTGCTCGATGAGGTCGTGGCGCGCTGGCGCGACTCGGAGGGCACGCGCTCGTGGGTGGTGACCCGCGAGGACGCCATCGCTGCAGGCTGGTTCGGTGACGTCGACGATGACGTCTTGCCGCGCATTGGTGACGTTCTCGTGGCTGCCCGCGCTGCTGTCGCCTACTACGACGAGCGAAGCGCAACGCCGCAGTCGCTCGCCATGGTCGGCCAGCATGGCTCGTTCTCACCTGAGGAACGGCGCGTGCCGCTGGCGCGATGGGCGGCGTTCCGTCGGTAGCTCGCGCCCTTCGGGCTAGGCAGGATCGTCGTCCGGCCGCGCTCCGAACACGATGTCGTCCCAGCTGGGCATGGCAGCGCGCCCCTTGCGGCCAGCAGTCTTCGTCGGGCCCGGAGTGGCGGGAGCCTCGTCGACCACTCCCGCCCCGTCCACACTCTCAGCATTGCTTTCGTCGCCAGCTCGAGGAGCGGAGGCGGGATCATCGAGCGGGATGTCGATAATGCGGATGGCTCCGGTGGAGGGGTGCGCTGCGCGCGAGGCCTCGCGTTCATCGAAAGCTGCGCCCTCGCGCTCGCCACGCCGACGGCGCAACGCATCGAGGAGGTCGGCGGTCTGGCCCGACGTCACCTCTTGAGTGTCGGCATCGTCCACAGGGGCTATGCGAGCAATCGGGCGCTGGGGCGCGGCGGTGGGCGATGACCCGCTCGCGTCGTCGAAGTCCGGGGTGAACGCGCCGCTGTCAAAGCGTGTGCTCTGGGCTTCTTCTGGCGGTACCGCTCGCAGTCTGGGAACGAGCGGCGAAGCGGAGGCGCCTTGCTGCGACAGCGATTGCGCCTCGTGGTCGGCGGGTACGAGCGTCGACTTCTTCGGCTCGAAAGTCCACCGCGCACTGCGTTCGACCTCCCCGTCGAGGAAGTCCACGGTGACAACCCAGTGCTGGTCTTTCTTGCGGCTCGACCACCGCACGCGCGTGGCACCGAGTTCATCGAGGCGAGAGTCAATCACCGCACCAAAGCTTCCACCGCCGTCACCGTCTGCGCCGACCGAAACGGGCACCGTGCGCGCCGCAGTGACGACATACTCGCGCTCAGCGATGACCGGTCCTTCGAACCGCTGGATGTAGTCCAGTGGCTCGCCGGTTTGCTCGGCCACTTGAGCGGCCGTGAGCCCTGAACGAATCAGCGCTTGAACTTCGCGGGGCGCGACTCGATGCGCGGCCGGAGCGGCCGGCCGATTCTGACGCAACGCGGTGTGGAGCGCCTCTGTGATGGGAACGCGATAGCGGGCGCCATTCTCTCCGACCACGACGAGCGCGCCGTTGTCGACGCCGATGACCGTGAGTTCTTCCATGGTCGTGCGCCTCCCTCCTGCAGTGCAGCAGTGCGAGCATCCCACGGCAGTGCCTCGAACTGCGGGAATATCGCGGGCGCGCCGTCAGTTGCACGCCCGTGACGGGCCGCATCGACTCACCGAACCGCGCGTTTGCGTTTCGATGGTCCTTCCTGCAAACTATGCCCGCCGAACGCGGCCGATGAGTGACAACACAGAAGTGGACAGGCATGGCAACCGACTACGACGCCCCCCGCAAGACGGACGAGGACACCGACTCGATCCAGGCTCTGCAGGAGCGTGTGCCGGACAAGATGTCAGGTGTCGTTGACGTCGACGACGCCGACAACCCCGGCTTCGAGCTTGCAGGCCAAGATCTCGCCGACCTCGATCTCGACGTCGTCGTTCTTCCGCCCCAAGCTGATGAGTTCACGTGCATCAGCTGCTTTCTCGTGAAGCACCGATCGCAGCTCGATCACGAGGAGAAGCTCGGCGCGGTCTGCCGCGAGTGCGCGGCGTGACGGCGAGCGCGCTGCTCTAGCGCGCGCTGTCCGCCGAGGCGGTAGCGATGACCGAGGCCAAACGCTCAGGCTGACGTGTCGAGATGAGCCAATAGGGCGCCGGATCTTCCGGGTCGTTGATCGGTACTCGAACGACCGCGTCGATGTCTCCCCGCAGGACGAGATGCGCCCGAGCGTCGAGGCCTGGACCGCGCTCGTGCCGCGCCTCGGAGCCGCGAGCGGCAACCGGCTCTCCGAGGAGGGCGACCGGAATGCGGGCCTGGCCTGCGCGGAGCATCCCTTCGGAAATCTCGATGACCGGAGCGGTACCGACGGCGACCGCCATGAGTGCAACGGCCAGCACGATGCCGGTGATCACGCCCGCCAGGAGGCTAATCGGGGCGAAAACGAGCATGCTGGCGGGAATGACGAGCGCAATGACGAGCGGAACCCAGACCGCGGGCCACAAGCGCTCTCGATACGACTCCATGCCACCATTCGACCATGCATTAGCCTCGACCCGTGCTGCGAACAGTCGAGGTGCTCATCAGCGGCGAGTCCACGCCCGTCTATTCTCATCCCGGTGATGCTGGTGCGGATCTCGTTGCCGCTGAGTCGGCTGTCATCGGGCCGGGGGAGCGCGCGACAATCGGCACGGGCACGGCCATTGCTTTGCCTGACGGCTTTGCGGCATTTGTGATGCCTCGCTCCGGCCTCGCTGCGCGTCAAGGCATCACGATCGTCAACGCCCCGGGCACGGTGGATGCTGGCTACCGCGGTGAGATCAGAGTCACCCTGCTCAACACCGACAGAGGCGAAGCTTTCCGGGTCGAGCCAGGCGACCGCATCGCCCAGCTCGTGATCCAACCGGTCGTCAGGGCGGTGTTCGTTCCCGTCGCGACTCTGCCGGGCTCGCACCGCGGTGAGCGCGGATTCGGCTCGACCGGCTACCGTGGTGCACCGGACGACGAAGGAGCTACTCCGTGACCGATGCACCCGATGATCGAGACGGCACCGCCGTCGACGCCTCAGGCGCTCTCCCCGACGACGCTAAGAGCGCTCCGGCAGACCGTGCCGAGCTCGGACCGCTTGATGAGAGTGAAGCGAACGCGGTTCGGCCCTACGTCGACCTGGGCGGCGTCAAGCTCGTGCCGCGAGACGGTTTGCAGCTCCGGCTCGAGATCGAAGAGGGCACGAAGCGAGTCGTCGCCGTCGGCATCGACTTCGCGGGTTCGACCCTCCAAGTGCAGCCGTTCGCGGCACCCCGCTCCAGCGGGCTGTGGAACGAGATTCGCGGGCAGATCGTCGAGCAGATCCGCGGACAGGGCGGAGAAGTGCAGCACCGCGACGGTACCTTCGGTCCGGAGGTTGTCGCGCGCATTCCCGTGACGGGAGGTGAGCCTGGAGCGACTCGCATCGCACGGTTCATCGGTGTCGATGGGCCGCGATGGTTCCTCCGCGGAGTGGTTGCCGGTCGCGGTGCAGTCGAAGCCGAGGCGGCTGCCGCTATCGACGACGTGTTCCGCAGCATTGTGGTTGTCCGTGGCAACACTCCCATGCCTCCTCGAGACCTCATTCCCTTGCATGTTCCGCAGGGGGCTGCCGCCGCTGCGGGCTCTGGAGCTGCCCCTCAACCGTCGACCGGCGCATGACGTCAGATCGACAACCTGAGGATGCACCGGGCGTGCCGGGCGAACCTTCGGTATCGGATGAGTTGCGCGCTGCGGTCACCGCTGCTGCGCAGCGGTCAGGCTTCGGTCGGGTGGCGCCGGGAGAGCGCCCCACCGCCGAAGCCCTCTGGGGTGCCGTCGGGGGAGTGCGCGGCCTCATCGAGTCGCTCCTTCCCGGCTTCTTGTTCGTCGTTGTGTTCACGGTGACGCAAGATGTCGCGCTGTCGGTACTCGTGCCGGTCGGCATCGCCGTTGTCTTCGTGCTCGCGCGACTGCTGGGTCGCTCACCGGTGGTTCCGGCAGTAGTCGGACTCGTGGGCATCGCCTTGTCGGCAGGACTCGCGCTGTGGACGGGCCGTGCGGAAGAGAACTTCCTGCTGGGGTTCGTCATCAATGGCGTCTGGCTCGTTGCTTTGCTCATCAGCCTCATCGCTCGCCGACCGCTCATCGGCATCATCACGGCGCTCCTCACGGGTGACGGTGGCTGGCGAGACGACCCCGCGAAGCGCACCGTATTGACGGTGACGACCTGGCTGTGGGTGGCACTCTTCGCACTCAGGCTCGGGGTTCAGGTGCCCCTGTATCTCGCGGGACAAGCAGCTGCGCTGGGAGCGACGAAACTCCTTATGGGCCTGCCCCTCTATGCGGCAGTGCTGTGGGTCACGTGGCTCATGGTTCGCGCGGTGTACGCACGCTCGAACGACTGAGTGCTAGCATCAATTATCTCGATATCAAGATAGTTTTCGACGAGTAGGCTAGGCGCGTCCGACGCACGACGACGATCGCGACGGCCCGTTCGCTTGGGAGGAATTACCGTGTCCGCAGTCAACAGCTTCAACTCCCGCAGCACCCTCGAGGTCGCCGGCACCGAGTACGAAGTCTTCCGCATCGACTCGGTCGAGGGGCACGAGACTCTGCCCTTCAGCCTGAAGGTGCTGCTCGAGAACCTCCTGCGTACAGAAGACGGTGCGAATGTCACGGCGTCGCACATCACGGCCCTCGGTTCATGGCAGGCAGAGGCAGAGCCTGACACCGAGATCCAGTTCACGCCGGCTCGAGTCGTCATGCAGGACTTCACGGGAGTTCCGTGCATCGTCGACCTCGCCACAATGCGCGAGGCGGTGGCGGAGCTCGGCGGAGACCCCAACAAGATCAACCCGTTGGCCCCAGCAGAACTCGTCATCGACCACTCCGTGATCGCGGACCTCTTCGGCACTGAAGACGCCCTCGAGCGCAACGTCGAGATCGAGTACGAGCGCAACGGTGAGCGCTACCAGTTCCTGCGGTGGGGGCAGACGGCATTCGACGACTTCAAGGTTGTTCCTCCCGGCACGGGCATCGTGCACCAGGTGAATATCGAGCACCTCGCGAAGGTGACCTACACGCGTGAGGTTGGGGGCGTCCTGCGCGCCTACCCGGACACGTGCGTCGGTACCGACTCGCACACGACGATGGTCAACGGCCTCGGCGTGCTCGGTTGGGGCGTCGGCGGCATCGAGGCAGAAGCCGCCATGCTCGGCCAACCGGTTTCAATGCTCATTCCGAAGGTCGTCGGCTTCAAGCTCACTGGCTCGATCCCCACGGGAGTCACGGCCACCGATGTCGTGCTCACCATCACCGAAATGCTGCGCAAGCACGGTGTCGTCGGCAAGTTCGTAGAGTTCTACGGCGCTGGCGTCGCTGCCGTTCCGCTCGCCAACCGGGCGACGATCGGCAACATGAGCCCCGAATTCGGCTCGACCGCAGCGATGTTCCCCATCGACGACGTGACGCTCGACTACCTCCGCCTGACGGGTCGTAGCGAGAGCCAAGTGGCCCTCGTCGAGGCCTACTCGAAGCTGCAGAAGCTCTGGCACGACCCGTCGGTCGAGCCTCGTTTCAGCGAGTACCTCGAGCTCGATCTCTCGACTGTCGTGCCGTCGATTGCTGGCCCCAAGCGACCGCAAGACCGCATCGAGCTCTCGAACGCGAAGTCAGCGTTCGAGACCGCGCTGATCGACTACACGTCGACGGCCATCTCGGGTGTCGACGCAGCACTCGAAGACTCCTTCCCTGCCTCCGACCCCGTCGGTCACACTCCTCAAGACGAGCAGAGTGCCCACCGCATCGATCACCGTCACCGCTCGCACACTCCTGCGACGGCATCGAGCCCGATCGATGTGAAGGTCGGCGACGAGGAGTTCACGCTTGATCATGGCGCGGTCACGATCGCCGCCATCACGTCGTGCACGAACACCTCGAACCCCTCCGTCATGCTCGCCGCGGGACTCCTCGCGCGCAATGCAGCGGCGAAGGGCCTCAAGGCGAAGCCCTGGGTCAAGACCACTCTCGCTCCCGGTTCGAAGGTCGTCACCGACTACTACGAGAAGGCCGGACTCACCGACGATCTCGAGGCTCTGGGGTTCTACACGGTCGGCTACGGCTGCACGACGTGCATCGGCAACTCGGGCCCGCTGGCTGAAGAGATCTCCGAAGCCATTGCCGAGAAAGACCTCGCCGTGACGGCAGTGCTCTCCGGCAACCGCAACTTCGAGGGTCGCATCAACCCTGACGTGAAGATGAACTACCTCGCGAGCCCGCCGCTCGTCATCGCGTACGCACTCGCGGGGTCGATGAACTTCGATTTCGACGCGGATGCTCTTGGCACCGACCGCGACGGCAATGACGTCTTCCTCCGTGACATCTGGCCCGACGCGGCCGAGGTGCAGGCGACGATCGACTCGTCCATCGACACGGGCATGTTCGACCACCAGTACGCCTCCGTATTCGAAGGCGATGAGCGGTGGCGTTCGCTTCCCACCCCCGACGGTGCGACATTCGAGTGGGACTCGGAGTCGACGTACGTTCGGAAGCCCCCGTACTTCGACGGCATGACCCTTGAGACGACGCCGGTGAGCGACATCGTCGGAGCTCGAGTTCTCGCCAAGCTCGGTGACTCTGTGACGACAGACCACATCAGTCCCGCTGGCTCGATCAAGGCAGACTCGCCTGCCGGTCAGTACCTCACCGCGCACGGCGTAGACCGGAAGGACTTCAACTCCTACGGCTCGCGTCGCGGCAACCACGAGGTCATGATTCGCGGCACCTTCGCCAACATCCGTCTGCGCAATCAGCTTCTCGATGGCGTCGAAGGCGGCTTCACCCGCGACTTCACCCAAGCGGAGGGGCCACAGTCGTTCATCTACGACGCCAGCCAGGCGTACCAGGCGGCGGGAGTTCCCCTCGTCATCTTTGCGGGCAAGGAGTACGGCTCGGGTTCGAGTCGCGACTGGGCCGCCAAGGGCACGAGTCTTCTCGGTGTGAAGGCGGTCATCGCCGAGAGCTTTGAGCGCATCCACCGCTCGAACCTCATTGGCATGGGCGTCGTTCCGCTGCAGTTCCCCGCCGGGGAGAGCGCAGAGAGCCTCGGGCTGGATGGGACCGAGATCGTCTCGATCGCCGGAATCGAGACGCTCAACGAGGGCACGACGCCGCGCACTGTTCGCGTCACCGCGACGCCGAGCGAGCACTCGCCGGCGGGCAAGACGCCAATCGAGTTCGACGCTGTCGTGCGCATCGACACTCCGGCCGAGGCCGACTACTACCGTAACGGCGGCATCTTGCAGTACGTGCTCCGCAGCCTGGTGTGAACCGACGTCTTCGCCGCTGACATGGCCCGTCGTCGATTGTTCGACGACGGGCCATTCTGTGTCGCGAACCCGCTTCAGCGAACGGTCAGCACCGCCCCGGCGAGGGGCCAGGAAGTCGTCCCCGACGACGCGTAGAGTGTCGGAATGACAGTGCTGGAGTCCATCGGCGGCCCTCGCGATCTTGACCGCCTCAGCCCCCAAGAGCTCTCTGAACTCGCTGATGAGGTGCGACGTTTTCTCGTCGCCGAGGTCTCCAAGACGGGCGGTCACTTGGGGCCCAACCTGGGCGTCGTTGAGCTGACGCTGGGCATCCATCGCGTCTTCGATTCTCCCCGCGACGCGATCGTGTGGGACACCGGTCATCAGTCGTACGTACACAAGCTGCTGACGGGTCGGCAAGACTTCTCGCGGTTGCGTCAGAAGGGCGGGCTGGCGGGCTATCCGCAGCGCTCCGAGAGCGAGCACGACATCGTCGAGAGTTCGCACGCCTCGAGCTCTCTGAGCTGGGCTGATGGCATTTCTCGCGCCTTCGCCATGACTGGTCAAGACGACCGCTACGTCGTGGCCGTGGTCGGCGACGGCGCGCTGACCGGCGGCATGACGTGGGAGGCCCTCAACAACATCAGCGACGACAACAGCCGCAATCTCGTCATCGTGGTCAATGACAACGGTCGCTCGTACGCTCCGACTATCGGCGGCATGGCCCGATTCCTCTCCACGGTGCGCACGCGTCGCACGTACTACCGTTTCCGCCGCGGTACCGAGCGAGCGTTCGGATACCTGGGCGCGCCAGGGCGTGCGGTGTATCGCGGTGTGCGCGGCGGTCTGCACGGCTTCCTTTCACGCTTCACGAACAACGAAGCGCTCTACAGCAACCTCGACATCAAGTACATCGGTCCGATCGACGGTCACGACCTCAAAGACGTCGAGCGTGCTCTTCGCCAGGCCAAGGAGTACAGCGCCCCCGTGATCGTTCACGCGATCACACAGAAGGGCAAGGGGTACGAGCCTGCTCTCGCCGACGTCGCCGACCAGTTCCACGCAGTGGGCCAAATTGACCCCGAAACCGGCGAGTCGATGGAGCAGGCGAGCCGACCGTCGTGGACGTCGGTGTTTGCCGACGAGATCGTCGAACTTGCAGACCGCGACCCCAGAATCGTCGGGATCACGGCTGCGATGCTTCGGCCGACAGGTCTGCACCGACTCGCCGAGAAGCACCCAGACCGCGTCATCGACGTTGGCATTGCTGAGCAGCACGCGGTCGCCTCTGCGGCCGGCCTGGCCTTCGGCGGTATGCACCCCGTCGTCGCGGTGTACGCGACATTCATCAATCGCGCGTTCGACCAAGTGCTCATGGATGTCGCGCTCCACAAGGCGGGCGTCACGTTCGTGCTTGATCGTGCCGGTGTTACCGGTCCTGACGGCGCGAGCCACCACGGCATGTGGGACCTCTCGATCTTGCAGGTGGTACCGAACATTCGGCTTGCGGCCCCGCGCGACGCGACGCGGTTGCGCGAGGAGCTCGCTGAAGCGGTTGCCGTGGACGACGCGCCCACGGTCGTGCGGTTCTCGAAGGGTTCAGTGGGCACGGAGTTCGATGCCGTTCGTCGCACGGACGACGGGGTTGACGTGCTGCGCGAGGCGCCTCACAAAGATGTGCTGATCGTCACGGTTGGGCCCATGGCGAAGATTGGGCTTGAGGTTGCCGAGCGTCTTGCAGCGCAAGGCATCGGCGCGACCGTGGTCGACCCGCGTTGGGTAGTTCCTGTGCCTCAGAGCGTGATTGACCTGGCCCGGGATCACCGCATCCTCGTGAGCATCGAAGACGGCGTGCGCGTCGGCGGAATCGGCACTCGAATTCGCCAAGATCTGCGTGCCGCGGGCGTCGATACCGCCGTGGATGAATTGGGTCTTCCCGACGAGTTTCTCGAACACGCGAGCCGCGACGAGATTCTCGAACGTGTCGGTCTGACGTCGCAAGCGATTGCGCGCGGTCTCGTCGCGCAGGTCTTGGGCACGAGAATTCCCGTCGCGCGACCACTACCGGAAGAGCGCGACGCGACAGTGTCTCAGGAGGAACGCGCTCGGTAGCGCAGCTCCACCGCACCGGCGGAACCAATAGGTTCGACTGACTCGAGTTGCCAGTGGGCGAGTTGCGAACGATGCGGTAGTAGCGGAGTGCCCTGGCCGAGAGTGACCGGCATCACTGTGAGGTGGAGACGGTCGATCTGGCCACTGTCGAGCAAGCTCGACGCGAGCATTCCGCCGCCCACGACCCATACGTCTCGATCCCCGGCAGCCTCACGCGCGTTGGAGACAGCGGCGAGCGGGTCGTCGCTCAGGGTGAATTCGGCGCCGCTGATGGTGGGCACGTCACCACGGGCGACCACCCACGTCGGGGTGCCACCATAGCCCCAGGGCTCGCCTTCGGCGGCCAGCCAGCGGAACGTACCCGCGCCCATAACGATGGCACCCACGCCAGCCAGGAAGTCGTCGTACTGCTGCTGGAAATCGTCAAAGCCGAAGGCCAGTAGCCAGTCGAGCGACTCGTCGCGATCAGCGATGAAGCCGTCGAGACTCTGCGCCACGTAGTAGACAGTCGAGCCAGTCATGACCGCGAGACTAGCGGAAGCCTCCGACAGCGGAGGCCTCCGCTAGCCTCAGCGCACACCGCGGATGGGCGGGTGGTGGAAGGTGTCTCCGAAGGCGCGCTCAGATGCGCCCACACGGTCGAGGAAGGGCGTCACTCCGCCCATCTGGAAGGGCCAGCCCGCACCGAGAATCATGCAGAGATCGATGTCTTCGGCGGCTTCCACGACGCCGTCGTCGAGCATGCGATGGATCTCGTCGGCGAGCCCGTCTTCGAGTCGCGCCGTGAGCTCGGCCGCGGTGTAGGGCTGTGCACCCTCCGGTCGGTGCTTCGCGACGATTTCGATCGCCCTCTTGGCGATGCCTTTTGACTGTCCCTTCGAATCCTTGTCGAGCAGCACGCCCGCCTCAGCGAGCTCGTGCAGCGCGCCGGACTCGAAGAATCGCTCGGGGAAGGCGGCGTGGTGCGTGTCGAGCACGTGCGCACCGACCTTGAGCCCGACGAGATCGAGTAGCACGAAGGGATCCATGGGCAGTCCGAAGTGTCGTTGCGCCTCGACGACTGTCTCAAAAGGAGTGCCGAGTTCGACCGCGTGCATGGCCTCGCCGAGAACCTTCGCAAGGATGCGGTTGACGACGAAGCCGGGGGTGTCTGCCGTAATCACCGCGTTCTTCCGCAAGGCTTGGGCGGTGGCCATGGCCGTCGCGAGCGTCGCGTCGTCGGTTGTGGGGGTCTTCACGACTTCGATGAGGGGCATCACTGCAACCGGGTTGAAGAAGTGGAAGCCGACAACACGCTCTGGGTGCTTGAGCTTGGCCCCGATCTGCTCTACCGAGAGCGACGACGTGTTGGTCGCCAAGACCGCTTCGGGGGAGATGTACTGCTCGACATCGGCGAACACGTCTTGTTTGATCGAGAGCTCTTCGAACACTGCCTCGATGACCCAGTCGCAGTCGGCGAAGTCGGCCTTGTCGACGGTACCTGTGAGCAGCGCCCGGAGGCGGTTGCCCTCATCGCTGTCGATGCGGCCCTTCTTTTCGAGTTCGGCGATTTCTCCACGGATGTACTCAAGACCCTTGTCGACACGCGCCTGGTCGAGGTCGGTGATGACGACGGGCACGCGCAGTCGACGCAAGAACAGCAGGGCGAACTGACTGGCCATGAGCCCTGCTCCGAGAACCCCGACTTTGGTGACAGGTTTTGCGAGCTCTTTCTGGGGAGCGCCCGCTGGTTTCTTTGCTCGCTTCTGCACCAGGTTGAAGGCATAGATGGATGCTCTGAACTGGTCGCCAGCGACGAGATCAGCGAGGGCTTTGTCTTCGGCGGCGAAGCCTTCAGCCTTGGTCGAGCTCTTCGCGGCGGCGAGCAGTTCGAGTGCTGCGTACGGCGACTTGGCGACCTTACCGAGACGCTTCTCGAGCGTCTTGCGCGCGATGCCGATGGCGACATCCCACTTCACCGCACGTTCGATCTTGCCGGGCTCGTGCGGGCGCTTCACCTTGATCGCACCCGACAGCACGCCATCTGCCCAACGAATGGAGTCTTCGAGGAAGTTCGCGGGAGACAGCAGGGCATCGGCCATGCCGAGCTCGAAAGCCTCGGCGGGCTTGAGGGTGCGGTTGTTCTTCAGCGGGTTCTCGACCACCACCTTGAGGGCGTTCTCGATACCGATGAGGTTCGGCAGTAGCCACGCACCACCCCAGCCAGGAATGATGCCGAGGAAGACCTCCGGCAACGCGAGCGCCGCGGCGCTCGAATCGAGCGTGCGGTAGTCGCAGTTCAAGGCGATCTCCACACCGCCGCCGAGCGCAAGTCCGTTGATGAAGCAGAAGGAGGGCACGCCCAGCTCGCCCAGCTTGCCCAAGGCGTAGTGGCCGAGTTGCGCCATCTGGAGGCCTGCTTCATAGCTGGGGATGTCGCCGACCTTCGACAGGTCTGCACCCGCCGCAAGGATGAACGGCTTGCCCGTGACGGCGACCGCTCGAATCTCGCCAGCAGCGGCGCGCGCCTTCTGCTCATCGAGCACGTTCGCGAGCTGCGTGAGCCCCTCGGGTCCGAGAGTGTTGGGGCGCGTGTGATCACGGCCGTTATCGAGCGTCACGAGCGCGAGCGTTCCACCACTGGGAAGGGGAATGTCACGCACGTAGCTGTGCGTGACGACCTCGTCGTCGCTCAGCGCTCGCAGTTCAGCGAACTGATCAGGGGAGTACTGTGCAATCGCGCTCGTCGTCACAGTCATGCCTTCTTTCCGGTGTAGTGCGGGTTCTCCCAAATGACGCTTCCGCCCTGGCCGAGCCCGACGCACATGGCGGTGAGTCCGTAGCGCACGTCAGGGCGCTCTTCGAATTGACGGGCCAGCTGAATCATGAGGCGGACGCCTGAACTCGCCAGCGGGTGGCCGAGGGCGATAGCGCCACCCCAGGGATTCACTCGCGGGTCGTCGTCATCGATACCAAAGTGATCGAGCAGGCTCAGCACCTGCACGGCGAATGCTTCATTGAGCTCGAAGGCACCAATGTCGTCGATCGTGAGTCCGGCCTTCTTGAGCGCCTTCTCGGTCGAGGGGATGGGCCCGATGCCCATGACTTCGGGGGCGACGCCAGCGTAGGCGAAGCTCACGAGGCGCATCTTGGTCGTGAGACCGAGCTCTTTCGCTGCCTCTGCGCTCGCGAGCAAGCTCACCGTTGCGCCGTCGGTGAGCGGCGAAGCGTTTCCTGCTGTCACGCGTCCGTGCGGCCGGAAGGGTGTCTTGAGATTGGCGAGCCCTTCCATGGTCGTGTCTGGCCGGAGTCCCTCATCAGTGGTTGCGAGGCCAAAGCCGCTGTCGGTCCGCAATGCAACCGGAACCAGATCGGGCTGGATCTTGCCGGCAGCGTATGCCGCTGCCACTTTCTGCTGGCTCCGCATGCCGAAGCGGTCAGCGCGCTCTTTGGTGAGTGCGGGAAAGCGATCGTGCAACCGCTCGGCGGTCAGGCCCATGTTGAGCGCATCGCCGCTGACGAGCTTCTCGGCGAGGAAGCGCGGGTTGGGGTCGGCCCCGAAACCCATCGGGTGTCGACCCATGTGCTCGACACCGCCCGCAATCGCGACGTCGTAAGCGCCGAATGCGATCGCTCCGGCGGTGGTCGTGACGGACGTCATCGCGCCGGCGCACATGCGGTCGATCGCGTAGCCGGGCACGCTCAACGGCAATCCCGCGAGAATAGCGGCGGTGCGGCCCAGGGTGAGCCCTTGGTCTCCTTGCTGCGTCGTAGCCGCGATGGCGACGTCGTCGACTCGTTCTTTGGGAAGCGATGGGTTGCGCTCAAGGAGGCCGATCATGGCCTTCACGATGAGATCGTCGGCACGTGTGCCCCAGTACATGCCCTTCTCGCCTGCCCGGCCGAATGGGGTTCGAACCCCATCTACGAACACGACTTCAGATCGTTCAGCCACGGTGCTTCCTCCCTGATTAAGAACACGTCTCCGCAAGCCTAGGCATGCTGTTCTGGGCGAGCGCTCTCGGCTGAGTCTTTCTACGAAGGCGTACCGGAGGGCTCCCCGGGCTCTTGGCTTGCCTCGACAAAAGCCTCCGCGATTGCCTGTGCAGTTGCGTCAATTTGCCAGGGGCGTGCGCCGAGGTCTTCGAGTGCCAGCTCGATGGAGTGCCGGTCGAATGCCGTCGGCGGGTTCCAGCACAAGCGACGCAGCGAGTCAGGCGTCAGCAGGTTCTCCAGCGGGAGCTCGAACTCGTCAGCGATGGACTGAAGTCGCAGCTTCGACCTCCGCAGTCGACGGTCTGCTTCAGGATTGCGGTCAGCCCACGCGCGCGGGGGCGGGATGCTCTCCTCACCACTGCGGAGGCGTGGAAGATCGTCGGTCGTGCGCCCGAGCTCGATCGCGGCCCACCAGCGGTCCAGTTGCGAGCGGCTCGCTCTGCCGACGAAGGTTTTGAGCGCGGCAAGATCTCGCTTGGAGGTGAGTGCAGAGCGCGCGGCCGTGACGATGGAGGCGTCGGGCAGAAGTCGGCCGGGAGCAGTATCAACTTCTTGCGCGTAGGCGTCGCGGGCGCGCCACAGTTCTCGCGCCACGGCGAGGGCCCGCTGGCCGCGAACGGCGTGCAACCCCGAGAGACGCCGCCATGGCTCGTCTTTCGCCGGCGGAGCGGGTTTGGCCAACACTGCGGCGAATTCTTGTTGCGCGAGCGCCAGTTTGCCCGCCGCATCGAGGCGCTCGGCGATGCGGTCGCGCACGTCAAGAAGCAGCTCGACGTCGAGCACGGCGTAGGCGAGCCACGACTCTGGGAGAGGCCTCGTCGACCAGTCCGCAGCCGAGTGCTCTTTCGCGAGGTGGAGGCCGAGAGTTTCCTCGACGACGGCGCCTAGTCCCACACGAGGCAGGCCGGCGAGTCGGGCGCCGAGCTCGGTGTCAAAGAGTGATGCAGGCTCGAGTCCGAGTTCGCGCAAGCAGGGGAGATCTTGGCTTGCGGCGTGAAGAACCCACTCCTCGTGGCCTATCGCCTGCTGCAGTGCAGAGAAATCTCCGATCGCGGGGGGGTCGAAGAGGAACGATCCCGAGCCGCGGCGAAAGACTTGCACGAGGTATGCGCGCTGCGAGTAACGAAAGCCACTCGCGCGCTCGGCGTCGACGGCGACGGGGCCCTGACCCGATCGCAACGCTGTGACAGCATCGAGGAAGCCTTCCTGGGTGTCGATTACCCGCGGAGTCTCGAGCGGTACGGCCGCTGGCAGCGACGGCTCAGGAGCGACGGGAGGCGCAATAGGCTGGCCCGGCTCGTCGGTGTCCACCGCAGGCGCTGTGGTGCGCGGTGGTGTAGCTGCGCGGCGCGGCGCCGGGTCGGGCATCCGCGGGGGCAGAAAGAGCGGCTCAACCACGGTCTCTCCGGCGAGGGGTGAGCGTCGCCACGCCCTCGTGCTGCGGGGGGTAGCCCGCGACCATGCACAACAGTTCTGCCCAGCCCTCGACGTGCGATGAGAGGTCAGCGTCGAGGGGCGTCCACGAGGCACGCAGTTCAATCTGCGCGCCGCTACCTTGTGCGGCGAGCTCTCCGTACCCCGTCGACAGCACCTTCGTGGCGGTTCCGCTCGCCGCCGTGTACCGGGCTCCCCGTGCAGCGAGAGCGTCGACAAGCCACGACCAGGCGACGTCGGTGACGAAAGGGTCAAGTCCAATGTCTGTCTCGAGTGGAGCTTGCGCGAAGCAGACGATGCGCACCGAGCCGCCCCAGCCTTCAGGCGAGTCAGGGTCGTAGAGGATGACTATGCGACCGGTACCGAGGTCTGAGTCGTCAGCGTGCCGCGCGGGATTCACATCGGCCGCGAGCGCGTGAGCGTAGGGAGCGAGACCCGAAGGGGCAGGGATCGCGGTGACCGCGAGCTCATCGCGCAGCTCGGCGCGCTGCACCGAGGCCACGAGGCTGTCGAACACCTCCTGCGCCGTCGATGCTGCTGGCGTGGTGGGGGACACGTGTGCAGGCTAGGCGCACTTGCTAGGTTCACTGCGTGAGACTCGCCGTGGTACCCAGGGGCCGACCCCGCGCTCAACGCTTGTCGACGTCTCGAGGCATGTCGCTCGCCATCGTGGCGGGGGCCATCGCGGGCGCTGCGATCGCGATCGCGAGTGCTGCGGGCATGATGTCGGTGAGAGTGGCGCGCAGTGTGATTACACCGCCGCGCGTGCGGCTCAACGACGTCACGATTCTCGAGGTAGACGCAGAGCGGGGCACGATCGTGCTCGCACGCACCGCCGACACCTCGACGCCGGGGCGTTACAGTCTGTGGTTTGACGAAGGTCGCGGGCATGCGCGCGTTGGTGAACTCCTCAACCACGACGGCACGCGCGTAACGCGCGTGCTCGACTCGGTGCAGCGCGGCGATATCTCGAGCGCCCGCCACGGACGCTGGGCGGGGTGGTGGTATCTCACGCCGGCGGACCTCGCTGTGCCGTTTCGCGAGGTCGGAGTCGAGACCTCGCTCGGTGTTGCGCCCGCGTGGAGGGTTGACGCCGAATCGCCGACGACCGACTGGGTAATTCAGGTTCATGGTCGCGCCGTCACTCGCAGCGAAGGGTTGCGCGCGGTCCCCGTGTTTCGCAGCGCGGGCTTCACATCGCTACTCATTAGCTATCGCGACGATGGTGACGCGCCCTCAAGCCCGGACGGGCGCTATGCGCTCGGAGCCGAGGAATGGCTCGACGTGGAATCGGCCATCGCCTACGCCCGTGACCACGGCGCCCGCCGCATCGTGCTCATGGGGTGGTCGATGGGCGGCGCGACCGTGCTGCAGTGTCTCGTACGGTCGCCGCTCAGTGCGCTCGTCACGGGAGTCGTGCTCGAGTCTCCCGTCATTGACTGGGTGCGCGTGCTGCGATTCCAGGCGAGCGCGGCGGGCCTTCCGAGTGCTGTGCGAGACGCTGCGCTGACGTTGCTAGCTTCGCCGCGCGCAGCGCGACTCGTGGGGCACGACGCCCCGATCGACTTCGCGAGCCTTGACTTCGTGGCGAGGGCCCACGAGCTACAGACGCCGATTCTGCTGTTGCACAGTGACGACGACGGCTTCGTGCCGAGTGATGGCAGCGTGGCGCTCGCGGCCGAGCGGCCCGACCTCGTTCATCTCGAACGGTTCGCGGTGGCACGCCATACCAAGCTGTGGAACTCTGACGAACACCGATGGAATCGGGCTATCAGCCGATGGCTCGACACGGTCGTTCTTCCTGCACAGCCCAAGGGTGACGACTAGCCCCGCCATTCGTCTCAGTTGCGAAGATCCCAGCGGCCAAATGACACGCCGTCGTCGGCGATGAGTAGCCGTTGTGGTGTGGCCGGAATAACCGGCAGCGACCCTGTGCCGAACAGTGGCAGGGCTGGACCGCCCACGCGTGGCATCGTCGTGAGACACAGTTCGTCGACGAGGCCTTCGGCAAGCAGTTCGGCCGCCAGCGTCGGTCCGCCTTCGGCGACGATTGAGGCTAGGCCACGGTCTCGAAGGGCAGCGATGCACGCGCTGACCGAGAGGCGCCCCGCTCTGCTTGACGCGACAACAATGATCTCGGCACTCGGCATTGACCGTGCTGCCGCAGCCGCTCCGTCTGATGTCGTGAACACGAGAAGTGGATGCTCCGCGTCGCCTTCCACGCGGTGCCCGGTGAGATCTCCGCTCGCCGAGACCACCGCGAGCGCGGCTTTGCGTGGCCGCAGGTAGCCCTCGCGACGCAGAGTGGCTGCACCGACGAGCACGACGTCGCTGAGCTCGCGAATGACACCGAGCACGAACCGGTCGAGCCGCGATGTGAGCGACTCTGAGGTACCGTCGGCCCCCGCCGCGCGACCGTCGAGCGTCGAGACGAGGTTGAGGCGCACGACTTCGGCGCGCTCCGGCTGGTAGAGGGCGAGGAGCGCGGCTCGAGCATCCACGTCATCGATATCGACGACGACCCCGTCATCGGGAAAGACGCTACGCAGCACCCGCAGTGCTGGTTCGCTGGTCGCCGGCTGCGCAGAACTCATGCCTTCACGCTACTGCGCACGTGAAGGCCCACGGGCGCTGGTCAGGCCCTCACGCCCGCCAACGTTACGATGGACATCTCGGCGGGCGCGAAAGGATGACGGTGGAACCCACGACGGTCGCGGCTCGCCTCGTCGATCGGCAACCCGGCATGACCGCGGCCGAGCTGGTCGGCCATCTGGTGCCTCCGCCGCAGTTCGCCACGGCGAGCTTTGACAACTACGTGCCCGATGAGCGTTACCCGTCGCAGGCCGAGGCCGTTGACGCGATGCGGCAGTTCGCTTCCGGTGGTGGGGGCAGCTCTCGCGGCTTCTTCTCGCGCAAGCCCGCCGTCGTCGTCAAGCCAGGCATCTACCTTGACGGCGGGTTCGGGGTCGGCAAGACCCACTTGCTCGCCGCCCTGTGGCATCACACGAAGGGCCGCACCTACTTCGGCACCTTCATCGAGTACACCGCGATCGTCGGAGCGCTCGGCTATCGCGAGGCAGTTGCACACTTTCGTGGAGCATCACTGCTCGCGATCGACGAGTTCGAGCTCGATGATCCGGGCGACACGATGGTCATGTCGCGGCTGCTCGGTGAGCTCGTGGCCTCTGGAACGCGCATTGCCGCGACGTCGAACACGCCCCCGCATGCGCTGGGGGAGGGGAGATTCGCTGCCGCGGACTTCCTGCGTGAGATTCACGCTCTCGCCGACCGTTTCCAGACGCTTCGCATCGATGGTGAGGACTACCGCAAGCGCGACATCGAGGGTCACGCCATGTCGCTCGACGACGAGAACTTCGCCGCGCGCATCGCCGCCGAAAAACCGGAGGCCGTGACGGTCGACGACTTCGAGGCGGTGCTTCGACACCTCGCCACCGTGCACCCGAGCCGCTATGTCGGGCTCATCTCGGGCCTCGAGGCGGTAGGGCTCCGCGACGTGACGCCTCTGCACAGCCAGACAGATGCACTCAGGCTTGTCGCTCTCGTCGATCGTCTCTACGACGCCCAAGTGCGCATCTACGCGACGGGCACACCGCTTGATCAGGTGTTCGGCGAAGAGATGCTCGCCGGCGGCTATCGCAAGAAGTACCTGAGAGCAACGTCACGGCTCATCGCTCTCACCACCGCCTAGACTGGAACCCAGGAGCGCCGGGAAGACTGGTCGGCCTCTCGGGTCGACCGGGAGTGTTCGCACGACCGACCCTCGAAAAAGGCCTCATGACCGAACCGCGCCCCACTGTGACCTCGTCGCCATCGTCTGCACCGACTCCTCCCGTGCCGCTGACTGACACGCAGCGCCGCTATCGCGAGTCGTTGTGGATCGAGCGCATCCTGCGTCGCGAGACCGTCGGCGGCATACTGCTGCTCGGCGCCACGGTGCTCGCGCTGATCGTGGCGAACTCTGGCTGGGGCGAGGCGTACTTCGGCTTGCGCAGCACGTACTTCGAGTTCGCATTCGGCGACTTCGCCTGGAAGATCTCGGTCGGCCACTTCGCGGCGGATGCACTGCTGGCGATCTTCTTCTTCCTCGCCGGTCTCGAGCTCAAGCGCGAGTTCGTGGCGGGCGAGTTGCGCGATCCGCGCAAGGCGCTTGTGCCTGTCGTCGCCGCGGTGGGTGGTGTCATTGTGCCCGCGCTCATCTACACGGCGTTCACGTTTGATGACGGTGCGGAAGCACTCAACGGGTGGGCGATCCCCGTGGCAACCGATATCGCTTTCGCTCTGGCCGTGCTCGCCGTCGTCGGGACATCACTCCCTATCGCGCTTCGCACGTTCCTGCTCACTCTCGCGGTAGTTGACGACCTGCTCGCGATCACGATCATCGCGTTCTTCTACACGACCGACGTTCAACCGGCCTATCTGCTCGCGGCCTTCGGCGGGCTCGCCATCTACGGCTTCGTGGCCCAGCGCTATCAAGAGTTCTTCCGCATTCGCTCGACGGCCGCGTGGTTCGTTCTGCTGCCCATTGGCCTCGTCGTGTGGTTCTTCATGTACGAGTCGGGCGTGCACGCCACGGTCGCTGGAGTGCTGCTCGCGTTCACGATCCCGGTGCGGGCGAAAGGCGGCGACGAGGACGGCCTCGGGCCGCGCATGGGTCTTGCGGAGCAATTCGAGCACCGCTTTCGTCCTCTCAGCGCGGGGGTAGCTGTTCCCGTCTTCGCCTTCTTCTCAGCGGGTGTCGCGGTCGGTGGTTGGGACGGCCTCGTCGCGGCCGTGACGAGGCCGATTGCTCTCGGCATCATCGTGGGCCTCGTGGTGGGCAAGACCGTGGGTGTGCTTCTGGCAACCTGGCTCGTCACACGACTGCCGGGCGTGGCGTTGCCGAAGGGCATGCAGTGGATCGACTTGCTCGGGCTCGCCCTGCTCGCGGGAATGGGCTTCACGGTCTCACTGCTCATCAGCGAGTTGAGCTTCGGGCAGGGCACCTTGCTCGACGATGTGGCGAAGGTGGGCATCCTGCTCGGTTCGCTCTTGGCCGCGCTCTTCGCGAGTGCGCTGCTGTTGACCCGCAACCGGCAGTACCGCCGGCGCAGCGAGCAAGAACGCATCGATAGCGACGGCGACGGAATTCCCGACGTCTTCGACGACGAGGATGCCGTGCGCTAGCTCGCCGTTCCTACACGGTCAGCGAGCACTGTCGTCGGGCACGTGCTGGGCGACCTCGCGGCGAATACGCGTGGCCGTGAAACGCGATGTTTACACGAGGCCGCGTCGCGTAACACTGGGGAAACACTGAGACACTTCCGCTGAAACCTCTCCGCTCAACACTGGGCACGTACCCGAACTCGCCGGGGGGCTCGTGCCCCGACTTCGAGTCCCCGAGCCGGGTGCATCCTTTGCCACGTAAGAGAGGTTTGACATGGATCAGGGCAACACTGCCTTCCTCCTGTTCGCTGCCGCGCTCGTTCTGCTCATGACGCCGGGTCTCGCGTTCTTCTACGGAGGACTCGTGAAGGCCAAGAGCGTCATCAGCATGATGATGCTGAGCTTCGGCGCGATCGGGCTCATCGGTGTTCTGTGGGTCGTCTACGGCTACGCGATCACGTTCGCCAACGACACTGGAATCGACGGAGTCATCGGCATCGACTGGGGTGCCATTGGCCTCGCGAACCTGCTCGAAGCTCCCGAGGGTGCCGCGTACCCGCCGATCGCCTTCGCGGCGTTCCAGGCGACCTTCGCGATCATCACGGTTGCACTTATCTCGGGTGCCATCGCTGACCGCGCGAAGTTCGGTGCGTGGATGATCTTCGCCGGAGTGTGGGCGACGCTCGTTTACTTCCCCGTGGCCAGCTGGGTCTTCAACTTCTCGCTCGCTGAAGACGGCTCGTTCTCGAACGGTGGCTGGATCACCTACGGCATGCAAGAAGTCTTCGGCGCTGGCGCCATCGACTTCGCGGGTGGCACCGCGGTGCACATCAACGCCGGTGCTGCCGCGCTCGCGCTGGCACTCGTTCTCGGCAAGCGCGTTGGCTTCGCCAAGGGTGCACACGTGCCTCACAACCCGCCGTTTGTGCTTCTTGGTGCGGGTCTGCTGTGGTTCGGCTGGTTCGGCTTCAACGCTGGTTCTGAACTTGCTGCGGACAACGTGGCCGCCATCGCGTTCATGAACACCATCGCTGCGCCTGCTGCCGCGCTTCTCGCCTGGCTCGTCGTGGAGAAGATCCGCGACGGCAAGCCGACCTCAATCGGCGCTGCGTCGGGTGCGGTTGCAGGTCTCGTCGCCATCACTCCCGCGTGTGCCTCGCTGACGCCTGGTTGGGCGATTCTCCTCGGTGTCATCGCCGGTGCGCTGTGCGCTCTCGCCGTCGACTTGAAGTTCAAGCTCGGCTTTGATGACTCGCTCGACGTCGTGGGCATCCACCTTGTCGGCGGTCTGATCGGAACGCTCTACCTGGGCTTCTTCGCGAACGGTGTCGGCCTCTTCACGGGTGGCGACGCGACGCAGCTCATGGTGCAGGCGATCGCAGCCTTTGCGGTGATGATCTACTCGTTCGTCGTCGCCTACATCGTGGGCTTCGCGATCGAGAAGACGATCGGCTTCCGAGTCAAGGAAGAAGACGAGATCGCGGGCATCGACCCGATCGTGCACGGCGAGGCCGGGTACGTTCTCGACGCCAAGTAGGCACGCTTCAGCACCTCCCGTTCGCGGGAACACCGGGGCGCTACTCTCGCAAGGGGGTAGCGCCCTTGGCGTGTGTGCGGCCCTGTGTGCAGCGTGGCCGGTGGGCAACCAGGCCTCTGTGCAGCGAAACCTGTGGGCAACGAGGGGAGTGGCGCCATGATCATGAGTGACCCGTTGCTGCAGCTTGTGTGCGCGACGCTCGTTCTGCTCGTGCCCTGCGGAATCGTGCTCGTCGCCCCCCGTTCGCCGTTACGCCTACGTGCGGCCATCGCCGCCGCAGTGATCGCGTCGACAGCGTCGGTCGTCATCGACGTGGTCTCATCGTCAGTCGATCTCGCAGCCGTTGTCTTTGACGCCGCCGGTGCTGCTGCCTTCGCCGCCTCTGTGGCGATTCTCGCTACCCCGCAGCACGGGGCACGAGCGGCGGGAGTGATCGCATCACTCTGGGCCGTTCTCGTCTATCAGCCGGTGTTCGGCGCGGTCGTCAGCGCGGTGCCGTCCACCGTTCAGCTCGTGTTCGGCGCGGTCGACTTCGCGGCGGTGCTCGCCACGCACGTCTCGGCGGCCACGGTGCTCGCAGTACTCTCGTGGCGGACCGGGCGTGCTGAGCAGGCGGCGCGGGCGCAGGAGAGCATCCCGATTCCTCGCGGCGTTCTTGCGGTCGCTCTGCTGGTGGCGGGCGGCACCGCGTGGATGCTCGGTCTCGAGCGCGTGCTGAGCGAGTCGAGCGGGCGCATCGTGCTCAACTCCGTCGGGGGTCTCGCGCTCGGTGTCGTTGTGTGGCTTCTGGTTGCGCAGATCGCGGGGCGGCGATCGGGGCCAGACGGCATGGTGGCGGGCCTCGTGATGGCGTGGGG
>Ga0209066_10001582_pt1 | contig 29844 bp, 22 predicted proteins | sample All_14_2_FD_187198 | JGI IMG/M metagenome (GOLD analysis project Ga0209066, IMG submission 187198) | Freshwater microbial communities in response to fracking from Pennsylvania, USA - Allegheny Zone_MetaG_DW_15 (SPAdes) (version 2) ...
TGTTAAAGCAATTGTAAAATACCGGGATCGTTATCATGGGTTTAGTCAAATTGAAGAACTAGAGCAACTAGATGGAATGTATCCGGAATTATATCAAAAACTCAAACCATACATATCGGTAGAATGATATCTAATTGACTTCGATGAACACTACGATTTACAAGCATCTACTATTAATCTGGTTTTTATGCGCAATAATGCAGGTAAGTGGTCAGTCACCTCAGCGGCGTGACCTCAAAGCGATTGATTCATTAATAGACCTTTCAGATAGATATTTAATCGTTAATCCGAAAGAGTCACAAGCAAAGGCAAGAGAGGCTCTTAGTCTCGGGGAGGAAAATTTTGATCCACAAATGCTTGCCTGGGCGATTGAGACTTACGCTACTGCCTCCTACTACCTTGGCGAGCGGGTAGAAGCTCGAAAAAACTATATCAAAGCCCTCATTCTTTATTCTAATCTCAATGATAAGACTGGAATAAGTTCAATTCTACATAACATTGCACTTATTGAACACGATAATGGCCATTACCTAAATGCCCTAAAGCTGTATAGATTTTCCATGGAGAATGACAAAAGCCATTCCGATATACGTGGGATGCTTATAACCCGAAATGCTTTGGCAACCCTTTACATAGACATGGAACAGTTCGCCAAGGCAACACTTATGTTAGATTCCTTACTCATTGAATCAAGACTATACCACTCTCCAGCTGGTAGACTTGACTATTATATAAACAAAGGCGTCTATTTCATTAAAACCGGAGCTCTTCTTCGTGCTGAATCCCTTTTTCTTAAAGCATCTTCTCTGGCCGACTCCCTAAATCTTCCGGAAGATAAACTCATCATTAAACTCAATCTTTCTGAAGTTGCCTATAAAAAGAAGGAGTTCCTAAAATCGCTCCATCTCTGCGATCAGGTCTTAAAAACTAAAAATGCATTAAACATTCAGGAGATATCTGCTAATGCTCATCTCCAGAAAGGACTTATCCTCGCTGCTCTCGATTCAATTCCAAAAGCCCGACAACATCTTGCTCGTGCTCGGTCGCTTACGCTAATAGGTGAAAACTATAGGCAAATGGGGCCAATCATGCTTCAGATCGGGAATGCCCAATATGATTTCAAAAACTTCAATGAGGCTATTGTCTCTTATAGAGAATCTGTCTTCTATGCAAAAAAAGCAGGTATGACTAAAACCCTTACTGATGCATACAGAGCCCTATATACCACCTACTTAAAAACAGATCAACAGGATAGTTCTGCTCTCTATCTAAAGAAGTTTAACGCCATGCTCGACACCCTTGAAAAATATAACCAGAAAGCAACCATCGTAGACTCTAACTTTAATCTCTATGTTCAAAACGCTAAATCTTTTGCCAAGAAAGCAAAATTGTTAGATGAACACTCCGCGAAATCTTTTAAACTAATGATCTTCTTCATTAGCTTTGCTCTTCTTTCTGCCCTACTATACTGGCTCCTCCATTTCAATAGATTTCAGAAAAGAAAATAATCGTCCCTTCTCCATTCTCACCCTAGACCGCTGTTCTTTGAAGTGAATCCCTCCCCATCCTCTCTTTTTGCTTCGATCAAACAGAAACTCCGCCATTTTTGATTAAGCCTCATTTTGCCAACCAATTAACTAATATAAAACTAGTTACATAATAAAAAAACCATTTTCCCAGAGTGTATCCATATAAATGACCATCATTTTTTTTTCATCAATCCTTCAAAAATGTTGAAACAATTCAAAAATAAAGTAAGTTTGCTAAGTTCTAATCAGCCACTTATCATGAACCTAAAGAAACTTCCATATTTAGTACTGGTTATAGCCGTTTCTCTCTCCTTTTTTTGGGCATGCAGTACAGATGATGTAACAAGACCTCAAAAGTCTTATAAGGTAAAATATGTAGTTACCAGTTTGATGAGACAAAAATCAAATTTCTATATTACATATAGAAACCCAAAGTATTCGAACTTGGTGACTGAATATTTTGACACCATTAGTCAATGGTCTTTTGAGTTTAACGGAACCACCTTTAATGATTTGTACCTATCTGCAATGACTAAGTCAGATAGTGCAAACATGTTAATCTCAATCATCGTAGATGATGAGGCAGTTATTTCTGCCATAGATAGTTGTCCTACTCCTTTACTCTGCGACACCAACTTCGTCGCAGTCAAATATGTCTTGCCGTAAAAGACATTAACTAAGATCTTTGCCACAGAATTGGTTAATTCTGTGGCTTTTTTTTATCAACCGGTTCCTTGTAGCTCCATTTTCCTTAATACCACAAAGCCTCACGCTGAACTCAATTACCCTATATGAACCGATTTATCAAAGTATTCAAGAAGTTTCCAAGAACATTCTGGACTGCCAATACCATGGAGCTATTCGAACGTTGGGCTTGGTACGGTATCTTTGCGGTCTTAGCACTCTATCTAACCCATGACAAAGCCTCGGGTGCTTTAGGCTTTTCACAGACAGAGAAAGGCATCATCATGGGAACGGGTACCTTTCTTCTTTATTTATTACCCGTTATTACAGGGGCATTAGCCGATCGATATGGGTATAAAAAGGTTTTACTCATCTCTTTCATCATCCTGATGACCGGGTATCTGTTACTTACCCAAGTAACCAGTTTTACTGGTGTCTTCCTTGTATACTTACTTATCGCAGTAGGTGGATCGATGTTCAAACCGGTTATTGGAGCCACCATTGCCAAAACAACCGATGAAGAGACTTCTAGTATAGGCTTTGGGCTCTTCTATATGATTGTTAACATAGGGGCTTTCATTGGTCCTTTGGTTGCCGCTAAAATGAGAGCACTAGATTGGGACTATGTCTTTATTGTTTCAAGTGTTATCATAGCCTTTAATACATTACTTCTTATTCTTTTCTTTAAGGAGCCCACAACCTATACTAAAGGGGAACGTCTTTTTTCTGAGTTAAAGTCCATTGGCCTGAATATTATCTCTGTTATTAAAGACTGGCGCTTTGCCCTATTTCTGCTAATAATCGCTGGGTTCTGGTCGGTTTACTTTCAACTTTTTTACAGTTTACCCGTGTTTATTGACCAATGGATGGATACCTCCATAGTCTATCGCTCCTTAGAAAACCTATCCCCCTCCTTAGCTCAGTCTATTGGAACCACTGAAGGCACCATTAATCCGGAAGTCTTAACCAATATTGATGCCTTCTACATTATACTTTTTCAAGTTATGATCTCAGGATTTGTCATGCGCTTTAAACCTTTAAAAACCATGACAAGTGGGATATTGATTATGACCATAGGCATTTTCTTCATGTTTGCTTTTAAAAATCCGATGTTTCTCTTTTTCTCAATCCTTCTCTTTGGAATTGGAGAGATGAGTACCTCGCCAAAAGTAAGTGAGTATATTGGTCGGATAGCCCCTGATGGAAGAGTAGCCCTTTACATGGGCTGTTCTTATCTACCCCTCGCCATAGGTAATCTTGTGGCAGGATTTCTTTCAGGATCGCTTTTTGAGCGCATCGCAGATAAAACGACTCTACTGAAAAACTACTTAGACCGACACACTGAAATACTACAAGGAGCCTCCTTCTCAACCAATAGTACCGCTGATTTTAATAAAGTTGCGGAAAAAATGTCATTAACACCTGACCAATTGACACACCTTTTATGGCAGGAAGAGAAACCATGGAGGATAGGGCTCATCTTTGCCGGGATTGGAATAGTTGCCTTTCTTTCACTACTGCTCTATGATAAATTCGTAACAACTAAAAAAGTCACAGAACCGTAACATCTTCTGAATTTGGTAGCATTAAAACACAAAGTGATATTAGTATTGATCTGGCACACTCCGTGTAGTAGATAAAAAAATTGATATCGCATGACAAAATTGGAGAATCAACCCGAAGCGAAGCAGATAAAAAGATCGTTATTCATTGCCTTTTCTTTAGTTTTTCTAGTCTGGTTAACCAAACTCCTCGAGATTTCATTTCAACTTGACCTCACATTTCTAGGAATAAGACCTCTAACCATCCCAGGATTATTAGGAATAGTAACGACCCCCTTCGTACACTCCGATTTTAAGCACCTCTTCTCAAACACCGCTCCCCTATTCTTTCTTACATGGATTCTTTTTGAGCTCTACAAAGGGGAAGCACTGAAGATTCTGATCGCCAACTGGCTATTAACAGGTGCACTAACCTGGTTAATGGGTAGAGATAGCGTTCATATTGGAGCCAGTGGCATCGTTTACTCTTTGGCTGCATTTCACTTTACCAGTGGAATCATAAAAAAGAACCCTCGCCTCATGACCCTCTCCTTGCTCATTATCTTCCTTTATGGAGGTTTGGTTTGGGGTATCTTCCCTCAGTTCTTCCCTAATGAAAATATCTCATGGGAATCTCATCTCGGAGGGTTCATGTCGGGCACGTTAATGGCCTTTGCTTTTAAATCGGCAGGGCCACAGTCAGTATCCTATTTCCAAGACGAATCAGATGATGATGATTCGGATATCCCTTGGAACAGGCCAGAATAAATAGATCCATATTCCACTCTTCGTTTTACTTTGTATTGTAATTATTATTTTCTTTGTACATCCAAACCATAAACAATGAAAAGAGTATTCTATTTTCTACTTCTAACAGCCATAGTTGCTGCGTGTGGTAAATCATCTTCATTTACCATCAAAGGTGATCTCAAGAATCTACCCGATCAAATGGTAATTCTTCAGATATCAACAGATACCGGCATGGTAATACTTGACTCTGTTAAATCAGAGGGTGGTAAGTTCGAGTTCAAGGGTGAGCGTAACGATGCTATTATGGCAAATATTAGCTTCAAAGAAACCGAAGGCGTTGTTCCCTTTTTCCTCGATAATTCAAACTTTACATTGACCGGTGATGCTTCAAACATATCAGAAGCCAAGATGACAGGATCAGCTCTACAGGATCTCTTTGTAGAGTATCGCACCGGATATAAAACCTTCAGAGACGAAGGTGAATCGCTCTATCAACAATACACAATGGCTGCCGAAAGTGGAGACTCTGTCACCGGTAAACAGCTGGAAGAAAAGCTAAATGAGCTCGAAAAACGTTCAACTGAGTATACTAAAGAGTTTATAAAAAAGAACAACAACTCGCCCATTGCACCTTATCTGGTTCGCAGAGACCTGATCTATACCATGGATGAGAAACAACTAGACTCGGTTCTTGCGATCTTTGGAAACGACATAAAAGAGAATGGATACACTCAGTTCTTGGTTAAAAGAAGTGAGCTATTAAAAAAAGTAGCCAAAGGACAACCAGCACCTGATTTTAGCGTTGCTGACTCTGCGGGTAACATGATCTCTTTGTCCTCTTTCAAAGGCAAATATGTTCTTCTTGATTTCTGGGCTTCATGGTGCGGTCCTTGCCGAATGGAGAACCCCAACTTAGTCGCAAACTATGCCCAATACAAAGACAAAGGCTTCACCATCTTTGGAGTCTCTTTAGATGCAAAACGTGAGCCTTGGCTTGAAGCTATTCAGAAAGACAATATGACTTGGTTCCATGCCTCTGATCTGAAAGGGTGGAATTGTGCTCCTGCTAAACTATATGGCGTAATGTCAATTCCTTCCAATGTTCTTATCGATCCTAATGGTGTTATCGTTGATAAAAACCTAAGAGGAGAAGATCTTGGCAAGAAACTGGCTGAGCTGATTAAATAGTTGGAAGGCAACGATTATAAATAGCAATAAAAGAAGCGCTGATTACTCTTAGAGTTGAGTAATCAGCGCTTTCTTATTTTTCATCTCTTCGAGGTTTATTATCAACCAGATGCTCAATATTCTCCTTGATCTTTTTAAGGTTGAGGTTGAGATTAATATTCATAAACCCTTTACCAGCCGATCGGTTATCATTACCCTTTGCACGACCATAGATCTCCTCAACGATATCGGCGTATTTCCGCATGATTACACTTCTTTTAAGCTTAAGGGTTGGACTGAGTTCACCGGTCTGAGGAGACCACTCCTCACAAACTAACCTAAAACGCTTAATGTTCTCATGAGCGCCAAGGCTTTTATTCACCTTTTCCACCTCGAGGGAATAACGCTTCATGACATCGGGATGATTAACAAGCTCTTCGTTATCTCTAAAATGAATCTTATGCTTAGAAGCCCAAAAATGTAGTTGGTTAAAGTTCGGAGAGATTAGTGCCGAGGCGAACTTTTCATTTTCGCCAATTACCATGATCTGCTCTATAAAAATTGACTCTTTAAATCGATTCTCAATGCCTTGCGGGGCAATATACTTTCCTGCAGAAAGCTTAAACATCTCTTTCTTCCTATCGGTGATTCTAAGGAACTTACCATCCTCAAGAACCCCTACATCACCTGTATGGAACCACCCTTGCTCATCAATGACCAAAGCCGTAGATTCAGGATCTTTATAATAACCCTTCATTACATTAGGCCCCTTCACAAGGATCTCACCATCGTCATCAAAAGTAACCTGTACCCCCTCCAAAATAGGACCAACAGTCCCAAATTTCAAATTAGGATATTCCGCATGACTGACAGCAATAACCGGAGCCGTCTCCGTCAACCCATAGCCCTCCATCACCTTCATTCCGGCAGCCCAAAACAATCGCGCTAAGCGAGGCTGTAACGCACTTCCTCCAGAAACAATGATCTTCACCTCACCACCTAAAGCATCCCTCCATTTGGAATAGATAAGCTTATCAGCCAGCCGATGTTGCAAATCATACCACCAACTTCTACCCGATAACTTATAATTCAATGCCAGATTCATCGCCCAGAAAAAGATCGTCTTCTTTATGCCTGAAAGATCCTTACCAGTGGTTACCAGTTTGTCAAATATCTTCTCAAGTAATCGAGGAACCGAATTAAACCCATCCGCCTTTATCTCTTTTAAATTTTGAGGTATAGTCCCCATGTTCTCAGCATAGTAAATGCTAATGCCAAGATATTGAAAATGATAATTCATCATCCTCTCATATACATGACATAAAGGTAAAAAACTCAGAACCCTATGCGTATGATTCAACGGTTGAACCTTTGAAGTAGCTACAAAATTGGAAACCAAATTCTCATGAGTTAACATAACCCCTTTTGGTGTTCCGGTAGTTCCTGATGTATAGATAAGGGTAACCGTATCATGTGGGCTGATCGCGGCGGCAATTTTATTCACCTCCCCCTGCAACTCTATTCGTTTCGACTTTCCAAGCTCTATAATCTCAATCCAGTTTAACTCATCATCTAACTGATTAAAAGTATATACCTTAGTAATAGCTGGAACATCATCCAATACTGGCTTAATCTTATTCAGAAGTAATCGATCTGAAATCAAGATTGTCTTAGCATCGCAATGATTTAAAATATACCGATACTCCTCCGGCCCTATCGTTGGATAAACTGGAACATGGATAACACCTACCATAGCCATCCCCATGTCAACAAAATTCCACTCCGGTCGGTTAGTCGAAACAGTCACAATTTTATCGCCCTTACTATAACCCATGGCTACCAACCCACAAGCGAAATTCATGGCATAATCCAGATAGTCATTAGAGCTATATCTAATCCATTCGCCATCCTTCTTCCCCGCCAATACATCTGGTTTTACGAATTGTCGGCTATAACGCTCCAACAAATCGAAGGTCCGTGTTACCTCCATCAGCTTCTTTTATGTTATTTATTCTTTACGTGCTTATATATCAGTGTCGAGCAGACAAATCAAGTTGATCTCTATAAAGGTATATTAACCACTTGGTTAAATGTCACAAAATGAGCGGCGCAAATTAAAAAAAAATCTCTAATCGATTGAGATCTCATCGTAATTATTTGCCTTTCACCGATCAAAGTCATTCTAATAGCCTCTTTCATTGGCCATTTCAATCACCTCCCCGCCTCCCCTTCGCTTCTTCTTCGCTTCTGCTCGCTGTTTAAACGGGCAAATAGGGAGAGGAAGCGAAGGGGAAGCGAAGAGGTAAAAAAAAACCATAGCTAAAAAACGAAAAACCATAGCTAAAAAAAAATCAACATAGAATAAAAAGTACGCTTAAGGGAGGCATATAATGAATTACGTAAGATTATTAAAAAAAATGGGGTGATGAACCAAAATATTAAGGTAAATAGATTGTTTGGCTATATCTGGTTTTATATATTTGTTTAGGAAACACAACCATCTAAAAACCTCAAACATCAAGAACATGAAAATTACGATCGTTGGTACAGGTTATGTAGGACTAGTAACTGGGACATGCTTCGCAGAAGTGGGCATTGAAGTTACTTGTGTCGATATCGATGTAAAAAAGATAGAAAACTTAAAGAAAGGCATCATTCCAATTTACGAGCCAGGATTGGAAACGATGGTAGTTAGAAATGTTGAAAAGGGTCGATTACATTTTTCGACCGACTTAAAAGCGACCATTGAAGAGGGAACAGAGGTTATCTTTTCAGCAGTAGGTACCCCTCCTGATGAGGATGGCAGTGCAGATTTAAAATATGTTCTTGACGTTGCTCGTACAGTAGGAAGCTGCATAAACGATTATGTTCTGATCGTTACAAAGAGCACTGTGCCTGTAGGTACTGCAGAAAAGGTAAGAAAAGCCGTTCAAGAGGAGTTAGATAAGAGAGGAGCAAAAGTTCCATTCGATGTAGCTTCAAACCCCGAGTTCTTAAAAGAAGGAGACGCATTAAACGATTTCCTCAAGCCCGACCGTATTGTTTGTGGAGTAGACACCGATAGAGCCCAAGAGCTCTTCTCTCGCCTATACAAGCCCTTTACACTCAATGGACATCCAGTGATTTTCATGGATATCCCTTCAGCCGAGATGACAAAGTACGCTGCAAACTCGATGCTTGCCACTAAGATTAGCTTTATGAATGATGTTGCTAACCTTTGCGAAAGAGTTGGAGCGGATGTTAATAAAGTGAGAAGAGGGATTGGAACAGACTCACGTATTGGAACAAAATTCATCTATCCCGGTATTGGCTACGGAGGGAGTTGCTTCCCAAAAGATGTCAAGGCTTTAATTAAAACTGCCGATGAATATGGGTACTCTATGCGCGTTTTAAAAGCAGTGGAAGAGGTCAACGAAGATCAGAAATCGGTTCTCTTTAACAAGGCTTTAAAGCATTTTGGTGATCTTAAAGGAAAAACCATCGCTCTTTGGGGGCTATCCTTTAAACCGCAAACCGACGATATGCGCGAGGCTCCTTCAGTAGTTATCGTCAACAACCTACTCGAAGCCGGAGTAACGGTTAAAGCTTATGACCCCGTCGCTATGCATGAAGCAAAACGCATCCTTGGTGAATCTATCACCTATGCTATGGATCAATATGAAGCACTCATCGATGCAGACGGCTTAATGGTCGTGACAGAATGGTCAGAGTTTAAATTCCCTAACTTTAACGTTGTCAAAAAGCTTATGCATAAGCCGGTTATTTTTGACGGACGAAATATTTATGACATCGCAGAGATGAAACAACTGGATATCAATTATTATTGTATTGGCGTAGATACCCAGAAATAGTCTTACTATGTTGTAATCCATGTTAGTCCTGCCGGCTCACCTTTAGGGTGGTCCGGCAGTGCTTGCACTATGAACAGGTATAACCCGGCCATCTAACGGGTCAAATCATTAAACAAAAATAAAATGAAGAAAAAGATCTTAGTTACCGGTGGTGCCGGGTTCATTGGTTCTCACCTGTGTGAGCGGCTTCTCAATGAAGGAAACGAAGTAGTCTGCCTAGATAATTATTTTACTGGCCAAAAAGAGAACATCGTTCACCTTCTAAAAAATCCCTACTTTGAGTTAATCAGACATGACGTTACTATGCCCTTTTTCATCGAAGTAGATGAAATTTACAACATGGCATGCCCTGCCAGTCCGATTCATTATCAATACAACTCTATCAAAACCATTAAGACTTCTGTAATGGGAGCCGTAAATATGTTAGGCCTTGCCAAACGTATTAAAGCTAAGATTCTTCAAGCTAGTACCAGTGAAGTATATGGGGATCCAAAAATTCATCCACAACCGGAATCCTATTGGGGTAATGTCAACCCCATTGGGCCACGTGCCTGTTACGATGAAGGAAAACGATGTGCAGAAACTCTTTTTGTTAGTTACCACCAACAAAACAATGTTAGAGTAAAGATCATGCGCATCTTTAATACCTATGGTCCTCGTATGCATCCTAATGATGGGCGGGTGGTCTCTAACTTTATTGTCCAAGCTCTTCAAGGCAAAGACATCACAATCTATGGCGATGGAACACAGACCCGAAGCTTTCAATATGTTGATGACCTGGTTGAAGGAGCTATTCGACTAATGGCCACAGGAGACGATTTCATCGGCCCGGTTAATATTGGAAACCCCGGCGAATTTACCATGCTTGAACTGGCAGAAAAAGTACTTAAGCTTACCGGATCTTCCTCTAAAATTATCCATATGCCTCTACCCGCTGATGATCCCCTCCAACGAAAACCCGATATCTCTCTGGCTAAACAAAAACTAGACTGGGAACCACACATCCCCCTCGAAGAAGGCTTGGTTAAAACCATCAACTATTTCAAGACCATCGTAAAATGACAAAACAATCAATTTTAGTCACAGGGAGCAATGGCCAGCTAGGTAACGAGCTGCAATTGTTGGCCAAAGATAATCTTGATCTGGTCTTTCTATTCAAAGATTTAGATCTTAATATCACTGATTACAACGCCTTAGAGGCCTTCTTTGAATCCCACAAAATTGATTGGGTTGTCAATTGTGCAGCTTATACCTCGGTTGATAAAGCAGAAGAGGAACAAGAAAAAGCATGGCAAATTAATACAGTTGGGCCAAAAAACCTAGCCAAAGTTTCTGCAAAATTTAATGCAAGGTTCATTCATATAAGCACCGACTATGTCTTTAATGGCCATGCTTGGCTCCCTTATCGAGAAACCGATCCTGTTCAACCTGCCTCATACTATGGCAGATCAAAACTCGGCGGTGAGTCGTTGGCCTTAGAAGAAAACCCTAACACCGTAATTATTAGAACCGCATGGCTTTATTCACAGTTTGGTCATAACTTTGTAAAGACAATGCGGAAATATGGAGCAGAAAGGGGAATGCTCAGGGTAGTGTTTGATCAAGTCGGCTCTCCAACCTGGGCGGCCGACTTAGCCGAAGCGATAATCCAGGCTGTTAAAAAAAATATTACTCCTGGAGTCTATCACTTCTCAAACCAAGGTGTCTGTTCATGGTATGACTTTGCTCAAGCCATCATTGAACTATCGATGATTGATTGTAAAGTTGTCCCAATAACCACCGATAAATACCCTCTGCCAGCTCCTCGACCCTGCTTTAGCGTCTTTAATAAAGAAAAGATATCTGAGGAACTTCAACTTGAAATACCTCACTGGAGATCAAGTTTAATTAAATGTATTGAACTGCTCGATATACAAGAAAAAACTCCGCTTCCTTAGTAAACAATATAGCTATGGACATGAAATGGCCTGCTGCTATTTCTCACCGGTTAAGAGGAAGTAATAGTCCAGGCCTATTTCATAGGTCAGATAAAAACAAATTATTATCACATGAATATAATTACTGAAGAGATCTTGATCAAAGCAAAAGAGTGGACCCAAGAGCCCTTCGATCAGGAGACCCGAAATGAAGTAGCCAATCTAATTCAAAACAATCCAACAGCCGTTACCGATGCTTTCTATCGTGACCTTGAGTTTGGTACCGGCGGCCTACGTGGAATCATGGGTCCTGGCACAAACCGAATGAATAGATATACCGTCGGAATGGCTACTCAAGGGCTTGCAAACTACTTAAAAAAGAATTTTAGCGACCGTCCTCAGATTAGTGTAGCTATTAGTTATGACTCACGCAATAATAATACTGTTTTTGCAGATACTGTAGCCTCTGTTCTAACAGGAAACAACATCAGAGTATTCTTATCAGACGCATTAAGGCCTACTCCTGAACTTTCATTTGCTATACGTCACCTAGGCTGTGAAAGTGGTATCATGATTACCGCCTCTCATAATCCTAAAGAGTATAATGGTTATAAGGTTTATTGGGAAGATGGAGCTCAGGTCATTCCACCTCACGATGAAGGAATCATTGATGAAGTGAGGAAGATTAGTTCAGTCAACGAGGTTAAATTCAACTCCAACCCCAGCTTAATCACCTATTTTGGGGAGGAGGTTGACAAAGCATACCTTGCTGAAATCAACAAACTATCCTTAAGCCCCGAAGCGGTAAGAGCACAGGCCGATATGAAGATTGTATATACCGCTATCCATGGAACAGGTACCAAATTGACCCCTTTAGCCCTTGCCTCCTTTGGCTTTAAAAACATCATTCCTGTCGAGGCTCAAATGATCCCTGATGGAAACTTCCCAACAGTACACTCTCCTAACCCTGAAGAACCGGCCGCCCTTGCAATGGCGATTAACCTGGCAAAAGAAAAAAAAGCAGCTCTCGTCATGGCCACCGACCCAGATGCCGACCGCGTTGGAATCGCCGTTCCGAATGAATCAGGAGAATTTGTCTTACTAAACGGAAACCAAACAGCCTCCCTCCTCCTCTATTACATCCTAAACAGATATAAAGAGATTGGCCAACTACCAAAAAACAGTTATATCATTAAGACCATTGTAACCACAGAATTGTTGGCCGATATGGCGAAAGATGCAGCAATTCCTTGCTTCGATGTTCTTACCGGGTTCAAATATATAGCAGGGCTCATCAGAGAAAGAGAAAAAGAACACACCTATCTTTTCGGAGGAGAAGAGAGCTATGGTTACCTCTTCGGTGACTTCGTCAGAGATAAAGATGCTGTATCGGCCTGTTGTATGATAGCTGAAACCGCAGCTTGGGCCGCTTCAAGAGGACAGAGTATGCTGAACCTCCTCGAAGAGATTTATCAGAAATTTGGACTCTATATTGAAGGCCTGCTCTCCATTACCCGACCAGGAAAAACCGGCGCCGAAGAGATTACGGCAATGATGGCGGGATATAGACAAAATCCGCCCACAACCATCAATGGCTCGAAAGTCATTCGAATCATCGATTATAAATCACAAAAGAACCTTGACATCGTGTCAAACACCATCTCAACCGTAAACCAACCGGTATCAGATGTCATTCAGTTCTTTACTCAGGCTGGCACCAAAGTTACCGTTAGACCCTCTGGTACTGAACCTAAAATCAAATTTTACTTTGGAGTAAAGGTACCCATCGATGGAAGTGTTAAAAACTCTACCGATAAAGCTTTACAACAAATTGAAGCGATCAAAAAAGAGATGAACCTTGTGTAAATGGGCTCCACCCATTCCACAATATATTCGCACAAATGACGCTGATTTGAACGAATCTCGCTGATTAATAGTTTAACGTATTAATGAAGTAGTAAATTGATTAATCAAAGCAAAAATCAATCCTTGAGAATCGATCAAATCAGTGTCATTAAAGTTAGAAGACGTCTAATTCAGGTTTCTCTTATCCTGCTGGGATTATTGTTCTCCCCTATTGAGGTACTGAGTCAACATCCATGTAACATACTAAAGAACGATACTTTAAGACTATGCAAAGGCACCGTTGTCGACCTTAATGGACAACGGATCCTCCTAATGAGAGACTCCCTTATCACGGGGGAAAAAACAAAAGAGGTACGAATCATCTCAGATCCAATCAAACAACGAACCTCGCTCTATGATACGATCAGAGCCAAAGCTTACCGTCAAGGGAAGTGGACAGGTAAGTTTTTTGATTTATTAATTAGAAGTGGGAATACCGATTCACTTCAAAATGGAGGAGTATATCAGAAACCGAGATATGGAGAGAGTCAGTATAAAGAGTATAAAGGTTATATTATTAGAGATATATACTTCTATCGTCTTGAGGCTTTTGGCCCTGAAATTGGCAATCCTACATTACAACCCGAATCATCACTAGGGGCATTTGGCAATAAACTCCATCGCGTCTCTAGGGAACAGCTGATCAGCAAAAACCTATTCATCAAAAAAGGTGAAAAGATTGAACCAGAGGTATTGGAAACGCAAGCCGCATTAATCAGAGATCTACCCTATTTTAAAGATGTTGAGATTCTTGTCTTGCCTACTGAAGACCTAGTTGGATATGCCGATCTTATGATCATTACAAAAGATCTATTCTCTTTTGGTATTGACATCAAGATTTACAAACCCACAAAGTTTGATCTTGGAATCTTCAATCGAAATTTTCTAGGATATGGCCATAATCTGGAAGTCAGTGCACGAATGAATTTTGATCAGGGAACGCCAGTTACCCTTGGGTCAGCTTACTATCAAGTAAAAAACATAGGAGGTACTTTTATTGACTTAGATGCACAGCTTGATCGTGACATTTATCAATCTTCCTATACCCTTTCAGCGGCTCGTGACTTTACGAACACAACTAAAAACACCATTGGAGGGGTTGAATTTGGCCATTATGTCATTACCCAGAATAATTATCAGACAGAAGTATCAAGTGTCGATCTGGAATACAACACACAATCGATTTGGTTAGGACGATCGGTAGATCTAAACATTCAGGATGTCATCGTTAAAGTAGCGCTTACCGGGGCAATTAATAATCGCATCTACACAGTAAGACCCTACACCACGGCGATCAACTCGCTCTATAAAAACAGAAACATGTTATTAATGGCCATTGATCTCTGGAAAAGCAGATATGTAACCGATCGATTTGTGTATCAGTTTGGGTCAACCGAGGATGTTAACATTGGGTACAGTGTCCGTTTGCTCGCAGGAAAAGAGCAATCAGAGTTTAACTCCAGAAAATATACTCAAGCAGGTATTCGTTATGGATTCATGACTGAAAGATCAGGCTATTTCACCCTATCTGCAACTTGTGACACCTACTGGAACGAAGGAGCTACAGAACAGGGCATGTTACAAGTTCAAGGTGGCTACTTCTCTCCATTGCAAAGAAGAGGGCCATTCTTTATTCGTCATTTTCTAAACATCGATTTCACAAAAGGGCTTAATCGATTAGCCGGAGAAAAGATTAACTCAGTTAACTGGCTAGAAGTAAGTGGCATTAACGTCTCTGATACGGTCTATTTCGCCGGAGATACCCGACTTGCTGTGAACTTCGCAAGTGTAGTATATACCCCATTATATTTCTATGGATTTAGAGTAGCTGGGTTCACCTATGCTCATGGAGCCTGGATTGGAGGTCGGATCTCCCCTTTAAGCGAGAATGTCTTTAACAGTGGCTTCGGATTTGGCTTTTTAATCAGAAACGAAAATCTGGTACTTCAGACCATCAAATTTAGAATAGGTTTTTATCCTGAGCTACCCGAACAAAGAAAAGGTATTTTATTTGAATTTAAAGGAATAAGCATGCTTCGTCTACCGATTTTCAGACCATCGGTACCCAAAGTGCTTCATTATATCTAACTATACAAAATGAATATAAAAGGAGTTATTTTCGATATGGATGGAACGATCATCCATAATCATCTGTACCATGTCAATGCCTGGCTTCACGTCTGTACAGAATTAGGCCTTCATAAAACAGAAGCCGAGATACTCAGTCTTTTTGGAAAAACAAACGCTGAGACCTTCTTTGCACTCCTAGGCTATCACCTTTCTGCCCAAGAGCTAAAACACTGGGCCGACCGAAAAGAAATCCTCTATAGAAAAAATTATAAAGGCTTTGTAAAACCGATTAAAGGATTAGTTAACTTCCTAGGTCTGCTCAAAGCAAATGGAATTAAAACAGGTCTGGCAACTAGCGCACCAACCGAAAATGTAACGTTTATCCTCAATGAATCAAACCTAACGGGTCAATTCGATATCATAACCGATGCCTCCTCCGTGTCTAAAGGAAAACCCGACCCCGAAATCTTTCTTCTTACCGCTAAAAACCTTTCTATCCCTCCTGAAAACTGTCTCGTCTTCGAAGATGCCCCTCTCGGTATCATGGCCGCCAAAGCAGCCCATATGAAAGTCATCTCCTTAATAACAACCTTCTCAAGAGAACAACTGCCAGAAGCCGACCTCTTTATTGATGATTACACTCAACTCACCCTTCCTTTAGAACAACTATTTTAACCCTTTTTCTTTACATGTGACATTATTCCGGAGTAGGAAGAACTCTTTTCTTACCCAAGGCTTTTTATTCCGTGATGAAATTGTACTTTTGTAATTTAAAATTAATCTAAATAATGTCCACTCTTTCTGATCTAAAACAAGGAGAGACCGCGTTAATTGTAAAAGTAAGAGGACGTGGTGCATTTCGGCGGAGAATCATGGAAATGGGTTTTATCGCCGGAAAAAGGGTAACTGTAATAAGAAAAGCACCACTGCAAGATCCGGTAGAGTATAATATTATGGGATATAACGTATCCTTAAGAAATACCGAGGCCTCACTGATAGAGATTGACATGGCTCATAGTTTTTTTGATGAGAATGAGTTAAGGGAGTGCCACTGGGGTCATGGAGAGAGAAGACACGCCCGACATAAGAGGAACCATTGTGGATGTGGGAAAGCTGATTGTCGTCATGAGCACCATGGTGACGGATCTCATTCTCACATTCCCGGAACGGAGATTTTAGTAGCAGTAGTCGGTAATCCAAATGCAGGAAAAACCACTCTTTTTAATTATGCATCCGGCTCACATGAAAGGGTTGGAAACTATAGCGGGGTTACTGTTGATGCTAAAGAGGCTGAAATTCACCATAACGGTTTTAAGATAGTTTTAATTGATCTGCCTGGTACTTATTCGGTGAGTGCCTATACCCCCGAGGAGGTCTATGTTAGGAATAACCTTCTCACCAAGATCCCTGACATTGTTTTAAACGTGGTAGATGCCTCTAACCTCGAAAGAAACCTCTTTTTAACGACCCAGCTCATCGACATGGATTTGAAGGTCGTTATGGCTCTAAACATGTTCGATGAACTTGAAAACCGGGGTGATCAACTCGACTATGGAACCTTAGCAAGACTACTCGGTATTCCCGCTGTTCCAACCGTAGGATCAAAAGGAAAAGGTATAAAAGAGCTACTCGATAAAATCATTGAGGTCTTCACCGACGCAGATCCAGACTTCCGTCATATCCACATTAATTATGGTTATAGGCTGGAAAAAGCCATACATGCCGTTCAAGAAAAGTTAAAAAAACCGGAGAACAGACCACTTACAGATCTAATCAGTTCTCGCTATCTGGCCATAAAACTTCTTGAGAACGACCAATATGAAACTGATCGGATAGAACAACTCGCAAATAAAAAGGAGATCCTAAGTGCCGCCGCCTATGAACGAAAGAAAGTAGAAGACTTTGCCGGCGATACCATAGAGACCCTGATTACTGATGCGAAATATGGCTTTATTAATGGAGCCATTAAAGAGACCCTAAAACCGGGCGAAGTCGCTCAACGACAAACTACCGAGATCATTGATGCCTTTTTTACCCATAAACTCTTTGGGATCCCTATCTTTTTAGCCTTAATGTGGCTGATGTTTCAAGCCACCTTCACTTTAGGCAACTACCCTGTTGCCTGGATTGAAACCGGCGTCAGCTTCCTCTCTGATTTAGTAGAGAACCATATGGCGACCGGAATGCTCAAAGATCTTATCAAAGATGGCATTATTGGAGGCATCGGAGGCGTAATTGTCTTCCTTCCCAACATCCTCCTGCTCTTCTTTTTTATCTCATTAATGGAAGATACCGGCTATATGGCAAGAGCCGTATTTATAATGGATAAGATAATGCATCGTATTGGCCTGCACGGAAAGTCATTTATTCCTTTGCTCATGGGGTTTGGCTGTACTGTACCAGCCATCATGGCCACAAGAACTTTGGAAAACAGAAACGACAGGATGATCACTATGCTTATCAACCCGTTCATGTCATGCAGCGCCAGACTACCGGTATATGTTCTGTTTATTAGTGCATTCTTCCCCGAAAACCCAGGAACGGTTCTATTTCTGATTTATGCCATCGGTATTTTAACAGCTGTAGCTATCGCATTGATCTTAAAGAAAACGCTCTTCAAAATTGAAACGGTTCCTTTTGTAATGGAGTTGCCACCCTATAGAATCCCAACTAGAAAAGCAATTCTAACTCATATGTGGGATAAGGGAGTTCAATACCTTAAAAAAATCGGAGGTATTATTTTAGTAGCTTCAATTATTGTCTGGGCTCTAGGTTACTTCCCTTTAGGCCATGACGAGAACAAAGTCTATCAAAAGCAGATCGCTGAAACCCATGATGCTTACAACCTAAGAGTGTCAAATACTATTGATCCGATTGAAACGAAGCACCTAATTATTGAAAGAGATAGCCTCATCAAAGCCATTGAAGGTAACATCCAGATGCACCACCAAGAGAACTCTTATATTGGCCAGATGGGGAAATTTATTGAACCTGTAATAGCTCCCTTGGGTTTTGATTGGAAGATGGGGGTGAGTATACTTGCCGGTGTTCCTGGCAAGGAGATTGTTGTTAGCACCTTGGCCGTCTTAATTAGCCCAGCCGATGACTCTGAACAAAATCTGGTTGATCGATTAAGAAACGAAAGGCATAAAAGCGGAGAACGATTAGGTCAGTTGGTATATACCCCCCTTTCTGCCCTCTCTTTCATGATCTTTGTTTTACTTTACTTCCCTTGCCTAGGAACAATAGCTGTCATTAGCCGAGAATCTGGAAGCTGGAAATGGGGCGCCTTCACCATCCTTTATACTTCCGGACTAGCCTATGTAGTCAGTCTTTTATTCTTTCAGATTGGATCACTTCTAGGATTTTAAATCGCTCTCCCAAAAAAATAAATCTCTCTTCACCATCCTTTTCTCATCGAAGTATAGAATGAGAAATTATTTCTGGGAGGTGAAGAGAGATTTGTATTCCCTCTCAACTATACCATTAGCTTCTTACTAAGCCAAGGCATCTATAAGCTTAGGAAGAACCTGTTGGAGATCCCCGATAATGCCATAGTCAGCAGCCTCAAAAATCGGAGCCTCCGGATCCTTGTTTATTGCTACAATCACCTTAGAACCACTTATGCCTGCCAGATGTTGGATAGCTCCGCTGATTCCAAGAGCGACATAAAGCTCCGGAGCAACAATCTTCCCTGTTTGACCAACATGTTCATGATGCGGACGCCACCCTTCGTCACTTACAGGCCTACTGCAGGCCGTCGCAGCACCAAGCCTCTTTGCTAACTCTTCAAGTGCACCCCAGTTCTCCGGACCTCTCATACCTCTTCCTCCTGAAACAATCCGACGAGCCTCAGTCAAAGGGAGCACTTCACCAGTCGTAGTCAGCTCTACTAATTGAATAGCCGATGAAGGAGAACCTGTAAACAAGAAAGAGTCAACCTTATTACAAGCCTTAGGTTCAGAAAGCTGTCCCACACCGGGTGCTAAGACCAAAAACCGAACCTGTCCGTCAAAAACATAGCTGCCCTTCAACTTCCCCGAATAGATATTTCGCTTAAGAGCAGACTCATCAGAGCCAAAACCCTCGGTTACTCCTGTAAAGATTGGAGCATCCATTAATCCTGCTGTATAAGATGCAACGGCACTATTCTCAGGTGAGGAATCTGTGATAAAAAGAGTGATTCCTTTATCAGTAATAAGCTGCCTTACCCAGGCTGCTCGTCCCGCAATCTGATAATCCGGAGGAAAAGCTTCATCTATCAGAATTACGTTATCCACTCCTATATTTTGATAATTGGGTAACCTTTCCTGGTTAGCACCCGCAATAGCCAGTGATAAAGGAAGCCCCTGCTGTAAAGCAATTTTCTGTGCATACCCAACAGCCAATAGAGCCCCTTGGGTAACCTCTCCGTTTCTTGTTTCAATATAACATAGTACTGCCATAATCATCTCTCATTTATTGGTTAAATTACCCTTGCCTCATTTCTAAGTAAATCTATAAGTTTACCTGCCTCATCAGCCGGCACAAACTTACAGGTCTGACGTTTGGGAGGATACTGATAGCCCCTCAGACCAGAATCGATTCCCCCTGTTGAGGCTGCCACTATTTGCAACGGCTTTGTTCGTGCCGACATGACCCCACGCATGGAAGGGATTCTTGGCACGATAGCAATTCCTTTTTGGGTTACAATGACTACAGGACTATTAAGATTAAGAGATTGTGTACCTTGATTAGACTCTCGTTTCAAAGAGACTTTACCTGCAATGATCTCTAAAGAGCTTACATTATTAATAACATCAAGGCCTAACTTTGAGGCAAGAAGAACCCCTGTTATCCCACCATTAAAATCAGCCGACTCCAATCCGGTAAGGATTAAATCATAAGACTCACGCTTAAAATAGTCGGCCAGAACCAAGGCTGCCGAAGTAGCATCCTGGGGTTTGGTATCAATTCTAACGGCACGATCGGCCCCCATAGCAAGTGCTTTTCTAATCACCGGTTCTGCATCTACACCACCGGCATGAACAACAACCAGCTCTGTTACCTGGCTATCTGCAGATTCACGAAGTTCAATGGCCCGGGTTAGCGTTAATTCATCCCACGGATTAATTACCCATTGTATACCCTGAGTTTCGATTGAACAATTATCTGCTGCAATCTTTATTGGGGTTGTAGTATCTGGTACCTGAGACAAGCATACTGCAATCTTCATCATATAACAATTGTTTAGTTGTTAGAAGTTCATTTCATTTCGAGAGATAGCTCTCGATATCACCACTTTTTGAATTTCAGAGGTCCCTTCGTAGATCTGGGTCAATTTAGCCTCGCGCATCAAGCGCTCCACATGATACTCTTTAACATACCCATATCCACCATGAATTTGAACAGCCTCAGTGGTCACCTCCATCGCTATATCGGCGCAATACTGCTTAGCCATAGCACTTGCAATGCCATAAGGTTTATGTTGGTCTTTAAGCCATGCTGCTTTAAGTACGAGTAATCTGGCTGTTTCAATCTTTACAGCCATATCTGACAGTTTAAAAGCTACGGCTTGATGGTTGATGATTTCGGTTCCAAATGCTTTCCTCTGTTTAGCATATTTAACCGCCAACTCATAAGCACCGGAGGCTATCCCCAAGGCCTGAGCAGCAATACCAATCCGTCCACCATCAAGTGTTTGCATAGCAAACTTAAACCCAAAACCATTCTCTCCAATACGATTCTCTTTTGGCACTTTAACATCGGTGAACATCACAGAATGAGTATCACTTGAACGCATTCCCATCTTATTTTCATGAGGTCCAACGCTGATTCCAGGAGAATGTCGCTCAACAATAAACGCATTAATCCCTTTGTGACCTGCAGCAACATCAGTTTGGGCAATAACCAGATAAGTTGACGCAGTATTACCATTCGTTATCCAATTCTTTGTACCATTAAGCAGATAATAATCTCCATGATCTTCTGCTGTGGTACGCTGAGAAGTTGCATCAGACCCAGCTTCTGGCTCAGAAAGTAGAAACGCTCCAATCTTCTCACCACGGGCAAGTGGTTTAAGGTATTTCTCCTTCTGTTGCTCGTTCCCAAAAGCCTCAAGCCCCCAACAAACCAGGCTATTATTTACTGACATGATCACAGCAACCGATGAATCAACCTTTGAAATCTCCTCCATCGCCAGTACATAGGAGACAGCGTCCATTCCACCACCATCATACTTAGGGTCAACCATCATACCCATAAATCCCAGCTCGGCCAATGCTTTAACATGCTTTTCAGGGTAAATTGACTTTTCATCACGCTCAATGACATCTAGAAAGAGCTCGCGCTGAGCATAGTCACGGGCAGCCTGCCTGATCATTAACTGCTCTTCAGAAAAAGAGAATTCCATAACTAATGTTTTTAGGTTAGGTTCGTTTTGCTCACAACCGGTACTCTCTATCAACCAATACAAAAAGGCCCGTGTGATAGTCTTTTAACAATCACACAGGCTCCCTTGTTTGATAAACGACAAAAAATGTTTATTCTGCCCTGCTTCGGGCTAACGTCTCTTCAAGAAAACAGATAAATCGATTCATCACTTCCGCTTTATATTGCATATGCGGGATGTGACCACACTTCTCAATCCAATACAAATCAGGCTTTGTTTTCATTAAACCTACCATGTGTTCATATTGAGCGATGGAACCAAAATGATCCTCATCTCCCTGAATAAACAAAACAGGAACATCAATACCACTTAAGAGATCATCCATCTGCCATTGTTTCATCTCTCCCGAAAGCCAGCATTCAAGCCAATCATATACCAGATCAGGGGTCCTTTCTCCATGGTATTTCGAAAGCTTATAAAGAGTATCTCCCGTCTCCATCAAAGATCGCGTCTGTTTAAGCCCTTCAACCGTCACCTCCTCTATGATCACATGAGGTGCCTCGGCAACCACGGCTAATGGCCTCTTCACCATACAAGATGCAGCCGACAAAGCAATGGTCGCTCCATCACTATGTCCAAAAAGAATAAAGTCTTTCTCTTGGCAGAGTTGACCTATAACCTGTGGTAACAACACCTCCGCCTCGTATCGGATATAGTCCATCTTAAAGCCATATTTAGTCTTACTCGACTTACCATACCCCAAGCGATCATAACTCAACACCGGGCAATCAGTGGACTTATGCAAGGCATCAGGAAACTCCCGCCACATAGCTGTACACCCCAACCCCTCATGCAATAAAACAATAATGGGTTTATTCGAATCAACTGATGGTTTTCCCCACCACTGATAGAAGACCTGACTGCCCTCATCAAGCTTTATTTTACTCATCTTTTAACCTTATACATTATAATACGACGAGACGATCACACTATTCAAAACATTTCATACGATTAAGAGCCATCTGAAAGGAGAGTTTTAACTCCTCAAAAATCTCATTTACCGTTTTAACCTTATCGATACATCCGGCAATCTGACCTATTTCCAACTCCCCCTCGTCAATATCTCCTTCAAACATACCCATCCTGGCTCTCCCCTTACCCAGTAACAGCTTCAACTCCTCAGCTGAGCCGCCCTTATACTCCAACTCTTTGACCTGAGCATAAAACTTGTTCTTCAACAGACGGGTTGCACCAATCTTTTTTAGAACTAAATCGGTTGACCCATCCCCCGCTTCAACAATAAGTGACTTAAAAGAATCATGAGCGGAAGACTCATAAGCAGCAGCAAACAGAGAACCAATCTGCACCCCATCAGCTCCCATAGCCAATAGACCCAAAATCGCCTCTCCAGAACCAATGCCACCAGCAGCTAAAAGAGGAATGGTAATGTGCTTTCTAAGTAATTGCATTAAAACCAACGTCGAAGTCTCCTCATTGCCATTATGACCTCCCGCCTCAAATCCTTCAAAAACTATTGCATCAACCCCGGCTTCCTGGCTTTTAAGTGCAAACTTCAAGTTAGAAACCACATGAATCACTTTTATTCCGGCTTCATGAAACCGCGAAGTGTATTTGGAGGGACTGCCGGCCGAGGTAATCACAACAGGAATCTTCTCCTCAATCATTACATCTATGAGCTGATCGGCATGAGCATACATTAGAGGGACATTCACTCCAAACGGCTTCTGGGTGGCTAATCTAATCTTTTGTATATGTTCCCTTAATATATCAGGATACATACTACCTGAGCCAATTATTCCCAATCCGCCTGCCTCTGAAACAGCACTGGCTAATCGCCATCCAGAGCACCAAACCATACCACCCTGAATCACAGGATACTCTACACCAAAAGCTTGAGTAAACGATGTCTTTATCATATCATGAGCTTTATTAACCTCATGAAAGGAGTCCATGAGGAAGTTGTTCAATTTCTACCAACAAAGGTAGTCATCCTTTCAAAAACGGCCTAGTTAGAGAAACAACAGCCTGTCATATCCAATTCGTAAATCACTTCCTTTCCTAAAACTTTTGAAACGGATCCCCAATCAGTGTCAACAACCACTGAATATGTTGAAAAAAAAAGCCATGAGATCAGAAGAATTTCTTTTCTCATGGCTTTAAATCGGTTGGCATCAATGTAAAAATGCCCTATGTATAAAATCACTTTTTCACAAAAAAAGGCTGTTCCAATTGTTCTAACCTATTGTCTATGAGGAAAAATGAAAGATATGCCTTGGGGTACATATCCGAAAAATCCGGAACAGCCTGCAACAAATATAAGTAATTAAATTTACCACATGCAAGTTTTTAGTAGATTTTTTTATACACAATTGCGACAACGGTAACATCATCACCACCCATATTAATACTAAGGGCATATGGTTTATCAGGATTGATAACGATTTGAGCTGCGGCAGCTCTTCCCGTTAGCTGCTCCCAAGCAGTAACAGCCTGATGCACACCAGTAGCACCCGTTGGGTGCCCCCATCCGATCAAACCACCAGTTGTATTAATAGGCATAACACCGCCTCGTGCGGTGGCTCCTTCGGCAACAAATGCAGCCCCCTGCCCATGGCCAACAAGACCCATTGCTTCGACAGCAAGCACTCCTGCTATAGTAAAACAATCATGAGTCTCGACAGTTGAAATCTGATTCATTGTAATGCCCGCAGAATTTAGAGCCTTTGATACAGCTAAACGGGTTGCACTCATTACCGTTAAATCATCTGGATCTTTTGTAATATCACGTGTTACCTGAGCCCAACCAGAGATCTCCACTGCATCTTCGTGCCTGATACCACACTTCTGCAAGCCCTCTTCAGAAAGAACCAATATAGCACTGGCACCATCTGAAACTTTGGAGCAATCAAAGACATTTAGGTGATCAACAAAGAACCTTCCATTGGGTTCTGTTAATGCTAAAGCCTCAAGGTCTACCACCCTGTTTTCATACTCTTGAGCAGTCGGACAGAGACGAGCATTCTCAATTGCATTTCTAAACCAACGAGCCAGCCCTTTACGGGTGTACTCCCTGCCAAATCTCTCATAATAGGCTCCTGCTCGATTGCTAAACTGGCCTGGAAAGAAATAGGCATGGCCATCCTTTCTCTTCTGATACCATCCGGCGGCAGCCAAGACATCAGCCCCATAGATGGCCTTAAGCGTATTCTGAACTTCTACACCCATAGCCAACACGACGTCACCCGTACCGGCAAGAACAGAACGAATGGCCGATGCAAGAGCCAATCCTCCCGATGCACATGCCCCTTCCACTCTCATAGCAGGTTTTCCGGAAAGAATCGGATCAATCATCGGAATGAATCCGCCTAAATGAGCTTGTTTATTGAAAAGAGACGACTGAAAATTCCCTATGTAAGCCTCATCAATCAAGTTGCCCTGCTGACTGATACCCCCAATTACGGCTTTTCCTGCCTCCGAGATGTAATATTCTAAACCCGGACGAGGTTTTGCAGGATGAAACTCTGAACGGCCGGTTCCCATAGAAATGGTGTTATAACCAACGGCCATAAATACTTTTTTCATGTGATAGGTATTTGTTTGTTAATATGCCTCACAATAATAAATCTGACTGTGATTTGTAATATCACTTCGGGAAACCAAGCGTCGGAAAAGCTCAAATGAGGTCACTCCTCATTTAAAAGGTGTGCACCGGACCATAAGAATGGAAGAATCCGGTGGTCAGAACAACATTTACATCATTCGTTGTTGCCGCAACCCCATCATCAACGAGACCTTGTCCAACTTTACCGGAATAGGTGTTGTAATCTATGGCCATGGCAGCACCGGTCTCTTTAGATTGCCTCAATAACTCGAAATGCTTCTTCAGATAATCGGCTCTATTCTCCATCTTCATTACATTTTTCCAAGGCTGAATCTCTTCCGGCATCTTACCTAACCAAGCATCAACCACAGGAATCACCTCATCGACATTTGCATATTGCCTGGACTCAGGATCCCAAATGGCCACTATTCTTCCTTTAGTATACTTAAATATCCCATCTTTTTGAGAACCATCAGGATATTGTCCGCCTTTTACCCCCATTGCAATTAAAGAGTCAATAAAATCGCTATGCAGATTCTTACCTGGGATGAACTTATCCATAACACTTAAGATGTACTGACAAACATCAATACCTACATAATCCATGAGTTGAAAGATACCCATAGGCCTGACCAAATACTCTCTTGAGATCTTATCCATCATGTAAATAGAAGCAGGAACTGAGAAATCTCGAGTAGCTTTCTGCATCTGAGAAATAGCATAAAGCAGATCTCTCATAAAATGGCCATTTCCAATAAAGCCGGCAATATCATTTGAGATGACAACTGTTTTCTTCAATGCTTTTGCCCATTGTTCTGCAAATTTGGCCAATTCAGGCAGAGTGTTTTTTGCAGGAATTAGCTCAAGCAATTTCTGGATAGCTGGGGGGTTATAGAAATGAAAACCCACGAGTCTACCTCCAAGGTTTGATCTTTCATCAAGATATCCGATAGGAATAGAAGAGGTATTTGTAAAGAACCATGGCTCACGTTGTGAGTTCTGATCAATTTGAGTAAATAACTTGACCTTCAAATCTGGATTTTCACTTGCTGCCTCAAAAACCAAATAGCTATCATAAGCTGACTCTAACCGCTGTGTGAAATTCACGATGGCCAGTGCATCGGCAACATATCGATTAATAAAATCAGAATTATCAACCAAAGAGGGCTCTGTCTTATAAACCTCACGCAACCAAACACATTTCTTCTCTGCAGCCTTAAGAATCTGCGTCTCCAAATATTGACGAAGTCCACGAAGAGTATCCAGATTAGGATCGATTGCCTGTATCACCGGCTCAAACGCTTGTCCCTGATTTGATAATTTCATATCTATGAGCTGCATTGTAGTTAGAAGCATAATACCACTTCCCATCTTTCCAGCAGCACCTAAAACAGCTACATTAGTTAATCGAATATTGGTTTCCATTGTAATAATTGTAATAAATATATTAGTTCCAGTTTGCTTTACGTTTTTCTAAAAATGCGGCCATACCCTCGGCCGATTGATTCTCTTGGGTAAATAATGAGCCAAATACCTGTGCCTCTAACTCCAGCCCGTCAGCTAAAGAGAGATCTGCAGATAGATTTACAACCTTCTTAACGGTAGCAACCGCATTCGGGCCCATGCCAACAACCTTCTTACAATAATCTACAGCAACCTCAAGTAATTGTTCAGCAGGAACAACTTTCTGCAATAACCCTAAGTGATACCCTTCATTAGCATCGATCATCATACCACTACAAAGAAGCATCATCGCATTTCCCCTACCTATCAATCGAGGCAGACGCTGTGTCCCTCCAAAACCAGGGATTAACCCCAAACTCACCTCCGGCATCCCCATCTTTGCCTTATCAGATCCAAAACGAATATCGCACGATAAAGCCAATTCCAAACCTCCGCCTAAAGCAAAGCCGTTTATAGCCGCAACAACAGGAACAGGAAGTGCCGAAATACGGGCAAAAGTTCTTTGCCCCACCTTCCCAAACTCCTCCCCTTCTGCAACCGACATCCCTCGCATTGCCGCAATATCAGCACCCGCAACAAACGCCTTGCCAGCTCCGGTTATAATTAAAGCCCGTAAAATCGGACTCCTCTCCAAGTCATCCAGACATTTATTCAATTCAACGAAAACATCGGCATTTAAAGCATTCAAAGCCTCTGGCCTGTTAATGGTGAGTATAATAATTCCACCCTCAAGATCTTTTCTTTCTATTAGCATTTTGTTATACCTGTTAGATTATAATCGCAATCGTTTGTTAAACCAATGCAATAATCAATCAAAGATATTAATAATCGGATAGGACAAACCAACGTTTCATTAGAACACACCCAATTTTCTGTCTAATTTCTGATCAGTTAACTACTTTTCCAACACATTAGCATAAACTCTTCCTTACCTTTGCAAAGAATTTTGAATCTAAACACCATGCGCTTTATTGCCCCTTCTCTACTATCTGCCAACTTCGCCCACCTGGCTGATGAAATTCAATTACTTAATAATAGTCAAGCCGACTGGATTCACCTCGATATCATGGATGGCCAGTTTGTGCCAAATATCTCTTTTGGACTCCCCATCGTAAAAACAGTAAGAAAACTAACATCTAAGCCCCTGGATGTTCATCTCATGATCGTTCATCCTGAAAACTATATTAAAGCCTTTGCCGAAGCCGGAGCAGATATCCTAACCTTACATTATGAAGCAGTAATCCACCTTCACAGAACCATTAATCAAATAAAAGATGAAGGACTAAAGGCTGGCGTGGTACTTAATCCACATACCCCCATCTCTCTCCTAGAGGATATAATTAAAGAGTTAGATCTAGTCCTTTTGATGTCGGTTAACCCTGGTTTTGGCGGACAAAAATTCATTGAGCAGACATATACCAAGATTACCAAACTCAGAGAACTGGCACTTAAGAATGACCACGATCTGATGATCGAAGTGGATGGTGGGGTAACCCTTGAAAACGCTCCTAAACTGTTTTCAGCTGGGGCTGATATTCTGGTTGCAGGAAATACGGTTTTTGCGGCAGATGATCCTTGCAGGATGATCGAAAGATTGAAAAAGGGAGACCTGGAGAGGGGGTGACTTGGAGACTTGGAGACTTGGAGAAGGGAGGTTAAGTTTTTTTTGGTACTCCCTGATTTCAGTGTTACGTACTGCCATTTACAAATATTTCCGAGGCTACGCACCTATACTTAGCTTTGCGATGTTCTGCGAATTTTGTTAATACCACAAACCCATACTAGCCTTTTCCTCTGTGACCCTCTGTGACCCAACTCCCTAATCCGTGGAATCCGTACAAATCTGCGTCATCAGCGTGCCTATGTTCAGATGGGCGGAGCCCATTTACCATTTACCATTAATGGTATCTTTTCATATTGGTTCACATTTATCCATTCATGAGATTAAATTCGCTAGCCTAAATTGTGATTAATGATCAACCCCCAAGAGTACCTTAACAAGATTACCCTTATTGGTCTTCTGTTAATGATCCCCATCTCTAGTTCCGGTCAAGAGTACAGTGTGAAGATCATGTTCTGGAATTTCGAAAACCTATTTAACCCTAGTAATGACACTCCACCAGGGGATGATCCCTTTACCCCGGCAGGCGAAAACCATTGGACTAAGACAAGGCTTAATCAGAAGCTTCAAAAGATTGCCAAGACCATTATAGCCCTTGGAGAAGGAGAGTTGCCTTGGATTGTTGGTTTTTGTGAAGCCGAAGATGACTCGGTTATCAATAAACTAATCAGGTATACGCCATTGAGCCTCACAAAATATCAATCGGTTCATTATGAATCCAAAGATCCGAGAGGCATTGACGTAGGCCTGCTTTATCGAAAAGATCAGTTGCAACTTCTCTCAGCTTGTCCGATGACAGTAAAAAGATTAGAAACAACCGGAAAAACCTATCGGGATATTTTGTATTGTCTCTTTGACATACAGAAGAAAGCAAAACTAATCATCTTAGTAAACCATTGGCCATCCCGATACGGTGGGAGAGATTTTTCTGAACAAGGCCGATTGACCTGCGCAGAGAGGTTAAATGGGCTAGCTGACTCTTTATCTAAAGAGTGGCCTGATGCCTTCATCGTTGCTATAGGAGACTTTAATGATGAGCCAAACGACGACTCCATTTTGAAAGGACTAGGAGCCAATGACGTAAAAAATCAAACTAACAAAAAGTGGATTAATCTAATGTATGATTATTCAGAAAAAAGAGATTGTGGAACAATAAAACATCAAGCAAACTGGTCAACTTTTGATCAGATCTTACTTTACACTACGAATCAGCAAGGGTGGAAAAGCAGTCCAATAATAAAAGGAGGCGGAAAAGTCTTCTCCGCCTCCTTTTTATTAGTCGATGATAAAGTCTGGGGTGGATTAAAGCCCTTTAGAACCTATCAGGGACCTATGTACTTAGGGGGTTTTAGTG
>Ga0209066_10001585_pt1 | contig 29821 bp, 25 predicted proteins | sample All_14_2_FD_187198 | JGI IMG/M metagenome (GOLD analysis project Ga0209066, IMG submission 187198) | Freshwater microbial communities in response to fracking from Pennsylvania, USA - Allegheny Zone_MetaG_DW_15 (SPAdes) (version 2) ...
CACCACTTCCGCATTTCGATGGATGTGCGCGAACTGCACGCCTTCGCCCGACTGCAGATGCTCCACATGGTCGGCCAGCCACTGCACGCTGGCGGCGGGGTGGAGGATCGCGCTGACGGCGACCGAAACGCCGAACATTTCCTCGAACAACAGCGACAGGCCCACCGCACCCAGCGAGTCGCCGCCCAGATCGCCATAGCTGCGGGGATCGGCGGTATCGACTTCGGCTAGGCCGAGATTGGCCTTGAACGCGCCGGCGATGCGATCGGTGATGCCGCCTGCACCGCCCTCACGCAGCTTGGCCAGTTCCACCTGCTGCTGGCGGTCCATATCCTCGTACATGGCCTCCAGCTGGTCCATGTAGCGCCGCTTGAGATTGGGGCGGAGCGGCTTGCGCGCGCTGGACAGCAGGCCGTTCTCCAGCGTGAACGGCTCGCGTTCGACCATCACGTCGCGCGGTATCTCGAAATTCTTGAGCTGCGCCTTGCGCGCCACTTCCTTGAACTCATTGAGAATCAGGCTGCGCAGTTCCGCATCGGACGGCGCATGGCCGATCTGCGCTTCCGCGATCGCAAGGTCGGGCACGACCACCGCCAGCAGGTAGGAGCGATAGGAGCTGCCATAAAGGAAGATCTGGCTGATGAGCGCGCTGTTGCCGAGATAGGTGGTCTCGAGCGGTCCGACCGCCACGAATTCCGCCTGGCTCAGCTTGATGACGTTGTTCCGCCGGTCCACCCACACCAGTTCGTCAGCGCCGCGCTGTTCCATGATGTCGCCGGTCTTGAGGAAGCCGTCGTCGGTGAACACCGACGCTGTCGCCTCAGGCCGCTTGAAATAGCCCTGGAACATGCGCGTCGTCTTCACCAGCAGTTCGCCGCGCGGATAGGGCTTGTCGGTGGTGTAATAGCCAAGCTCGGGCACATCGAGCAGCTTGAACTCGGTGATCATACCCGGCGTCAGCCGGTTCATCGACGTCATCGACGACGCACCCGCTTCCGTGCAGCCATAACCTTCGATCAGGGGCATATCCCAGCATTCGGCGATGAAGCGCCGTACTTCCGGCGCGGTCGGCGAGCTGCCGACGCCGCCGCCGCACAGCCTGTCGCCCAGATAGCCGCTGCGCATCTGCGCACGGACGGATGCGTCGACGTCCGCCTCCGGCTCGCCGGCCGCCACGCGCCGCTGCACTTCGGACTGGTAGTGCTGGTAGATGATCTCGCACACGCGCGGGATGAAGAGGATGGCCGTCGGCCGCACGATCCGGAAATCCTCGAAGAGCGTCGACATGTCGCTCTTCAACGTGAAATAGGCCGTGCCGCCCTGCGCCAGCGCGGCATGCACCATGTTGCGGCCCATGAAATGGTTCATCGGCGCATAGGCGACGACGATGTTGGGCAAGTAGACAGGAATGATCTCGTTCCAGAACTGCGAGCTTATCGCGTCATGAATGATCGCACCCTTCGGCGTGCCCGTGCTGCCGGATGTGTACATGATCATCGACACATGATCCTTGCCCGCATCCGGCTCCGGCGGCGGTGTGAAGGCGGACTTGCTGCCCAAGGCGACCAGATCGGCGAAGGAAATCAACGCGACCCGGCCTCCAGCCTTCGTCAGCCTGTCGCGCGCCGCCGCGACCGCCTCTCGCTCATCGCCCACGCGCTCGTCCAGATCGAGCACGATCAGGCTGCGAATGCTCTCCTGCTCCAGCGCATAGTCGACAGCCAGCGCCAGATTGTCGATCGTCGCCGCCATAACCGTCGGCGCCGTATCCGCCAGAATCGCCTTCATGTCCGGCGCGGGCAGGTTGGCCTGCAGCGGCACAGACACCGTCAACGCATAGTTGCATGCCAGGTCCACCGTCGCCATTTCCGCACCGGTAAAGGCGATGAACGCAATCTTCGATCCGGGCGCCGCGCCGTGGACGGGATCCGTCGTCCACACATTCGCGATCGCCTCTATGCGCCGGCGCAGTTCGTCATAGCTGATCGTGTCGAAGTGCGGCTGATAGGCGCGCACCGCGCGACCGTCCTTGTCGGTCACGACCTCGTGATGGCGCGTGCCGAGCGCCTGCCGGTCGGCATAGCCGTTCAGGACGCGACGAATGATCTCGCGATAGCTCAGGTCCGGCTGCTGGATGGATTGCGTCACTTTCTCGTCGGGTGTCACCGCCTTGATCTGCGGATCGTCCGCCATCATGGCCCGCATCCGCGCACCGGCCTTTTCGATGAGGTGCTGCTGATTGAATTCCGTCGACATGAGCCGGCTCCACTCCTTTTAGACACTTTGTCTTGCTGTTGCCGAAAGCATATCGTCGGGCCGATCCCGTCGCCAAGACGCCCATCCGCCTGAAAACAACGCCGTGCGTCCCGAATAAGATGCTGGAACGCCAGCAGCGCAGCGCACCCCAAAAAACCGCGTGCCATGCCGACCAGATCGCAGTGGATGGCGGCGCCTCGGCCAATGGCGGATCGGCAGGATACTGCGGAGCATCGGTCATGGTACAGGTCGGACCGATCCCGTACCTTTTGCATGCGAACCATGAAGCGGAAGCGCCAAATGGGCCGAACGCGCCGCAGAGCGCGCTGTTTTGTTTGAGAGGATGCAATTTTCGGATGCGCCACAGGCCTGTCGGGCCTGAACGGCGCGCGCGGTCGCACATCTGTCGGGCGCCGCCCGCCTCTCCCAAACCAGCGCCGTCCTGCGGTCATGTGATCGCACAAGATAAGTCGACGATAATAGGGGAGAGACATCATGAAGTTTCAAAAACTTGCCCGCCTCGGACTTCTGGCCTCCAGCGCGATCGGCATCATCGGCACGATCCCAACCGCCGCCGCACAGTCCGGCACAGCCGCATCCACCGTGGAAAATGGTGTCGGCGACATTATCGTGATGGCCCGCAAACGCAGCGAAACCTCGCTGGAGGTTCCCGTCACCATCGCCGCGATCGGCGGCGCCGAGCTTCAGAACCGTGCGATCAACTCGGTCGATGCGGTCGCCCGCCTCGTGCCCTCCATGATTACAGGCGAAGGCGGCGGCACGGTTCAGGGCGGCATCATCGCCATTCGCGGTATTTCCGGTGCGGACAATAATCCGCTCAATGATCAGGCCGTGTCATTCAACGTCGACGGCGTCAGCATCGGCCGCGCCAGCGTCCGTCGCATGTCGGAAATGGACCTGGAGCAGGTGGAAGTGCTGAAGGGGCCGCAGGCGCTCTATTTCGGCAAGAACAGCCCCGGCGGTATCATCTCCATCCGCACTGCCGATCCGACGCCGGACCTGGAAGCGAAGATATCTCAGGGCTACGAATTCCAGGCGCGCGAATGGCGCACGGAAGGTTATGTATCCGCGCCGATCACCGATGCCGTCGGCTTCCGCCTCGCGGGCCTGTTTTCCGATATGAAGGGCTGGGCCAAGTCCTATGTGCCGCGCGATTTCACCAATACGGCGACGGCGGGCGTTTTTCCGGGCAAGCATGATCGCGCGCCCGACAAGCAGGACTGGGCGCTGCGCGGCACGCTGAAATATGACGATGGCGGTGCATTCAACGCCCGCGCGAAGCTGGCCTATGCTCGCGTTTCGGGCACGGCATCCACCGCCAACACGCAATATGTCTCCTGCCCACTCGGTGTCCCGCAAGGCTCCCCGCCGCTATCGACCGGTCTGCCGCGCGACAACTGCGTCGCCGACGACATTGTCGGTCATGGCGATTTCAGCCCCAACCTTGCGGCGTTCGATCCCGACGAATATCCCGCAGACGGCCATACTTATCTGAAGCAGTCGCAGTGGCTGGGTTCGGTCGAAATGAACCTGGACGTCACCGACTCCCTGACGATTACATCGGTCACCGGCTATTATCGCCTCAACCTCTCCAACGTCGGCAATTTCACGCAGAACTATTATGATTCCGCGACGCTGCCGGCGCAGACGCTGATAAGCCACAACCGCCTGTTCCTGCGCGAATTCTCTCAGGAACTGCGGCTTGCGAGCAATTTCGCTGGCCCCGTGAACTTCATGGTCGGCGGCCTGTTTTCCGACACGTTCGCGCGCAGCGGCTCGACCACAGCACGCAACACGATCGCGCCGGTGTTCGTGAACAAATATCTCTATGAGCAGAAGGGGACTGCCTATTCCGTCTTTGGCCAGGTGACAGTCGACCTGACGCCGGAATTCCAGCTGTCCGGCGGCGGCCGCGCCTCGTTCGAGAACAAGTCGCTGCCCGTGCTGATGACGGCGACAGCCGCCGCGCCACGCGACCTGTTCGAGATTACGGCGCCCGGCCTGATCCGCGACGTCAGCTTCGACAATCTCTCGTCGGAAGTCACGGCCTCCTATCGCCCGACACGCGACATCAACATCTATGCCTCGTACAAGGAAGGTTTCCTGTCAGGCGGCTTCAGTTCGCTCACGCCCACCGCAGGCGTTATCGCCGGCACGCAGCAGGTGAACTATGACCAGCAGGTCACGCGCGGCGTGGAGGGTGGCATAAAGGCGTCGCTTTTCAACAATACACTGCGCGTCAACCTCGCCGCCTACAACTACAAGACGACGGGGCTTCAAGTCGGTGTGACGACGCAGGGCGTGCAACAGGAACTGCGCAACGCGGGTAGTGTGCGCACACGCGGCGTCGATTTCGACTTCACCTATCGCACGCCCTTCGAGGGGCTGAGCCTCAACGGCGCGGTCAATTATAATGAGGGCTATTATATCGACTATCAGGCCAGCTGCTATCGTGGCCAGTCGTCGGCCACCTGCTTCAATCAGGTCAGCCGCGTCACGGGCCAGGTCGCACTGCTGCAGGATCTGTCCGGCCAGGCGCTGGTGCGCGCGCCGAAATGGACCGGCAATGCCGGCTTCAACTACGACACGTCGGTCGGCAATGGCTTTCATCTGGGCCTGAACGGCAATGTCAGCCATTCCGGCGCCTACTTCACCGACACCACCAACACACCCGGCGGACGGCAGAAGAGCTATGAGCTGGTCGATGCCTCGGTCCGTTTCGGGCATGAGGCGCAGGGTTGGGAAGTCGCCCTGATCGGCCGCAACCTGACCGACAGCTATTATTTCGTGCGCAGCAGCGACACGCCCTTCACCGGATCGACGCCGGGCGCTTCGACCACCGGCGTGCTGGGCGACACGGCCGCCGCCGTCAGCCGCGGACGCGAAGTGATGGTGCGTCTCAGCTACAAGTTCGGCGGTCGCCCGTAACGGGCACGGCTGGCGTCCAAGCACCCCCAGGCATGGATGCCAGCCGTAAATTTCTGGTTCAAACGTCCAGTGCGATCCCCTGCCCCGCCAGCCATGCGCGCGCCGGCCCCATCGCCGCCGCATGCGCCCGCCATTTGCCCATGCCGTCGCGATTGATCGGGCGCCGCACCTGCGCCGCGCTGGGCGTTGCCACTGCCGACTTGTTCTCATGGAAGTTGAGGCAGGCGTCATTCCATTCGAGCCCACAATGTTGGAGCAGCCGCCGTGTCTGCGCTTCCTGTTCCGCCACCAGCCCCTCATAGGAGAGTTGCAGCACACGCCCCGGCCACAACTGCTCCCATAACGCCATCAGCCGGTCGAACCGCGCATAGTAGCGGGCCGTGTCCATCAGGTCGTAGGAATAGGCGTAGTAGCCGGAATTGCTGGCGAACAGGTTCTTGTAGTTGCTCCAGATCGTGTCCATCGGGTTGCGGCGCAGGCACACGATCCGCGCCTGCGGCAACGCCCGAATGATGTGCCCGACATACAGGAAGTTTGCCGGCAGCTTGTCGATGAAGCGCGGCGTCCCCTCCGGCCGGTGATGCGCCGCCCGCGCCCGATAGGCTTCCCCGATCGCGACCGGCGGAATATCCGCGCTGGCCGCGACAGTCTCCGAATCGAGCACGACCCGGCTGGGCGTCCCTGCCAGTTGCTTCACCGCAAGCGGCATCGCCTGCAATTCCCCGGCAGAGCCGACATCGGGATGCGACGACAGGATGCGATCAACCAGCGTCGTGCCCGTGCGCGGCATGCCCACGATGAAAATCGGCGCGGGATCGTCTACCCCCTGCGCCGGGCCGGTCATCGCACCCGATCCGAAGAGTGCCTCAATCGCGTCGAAGATGGCCGCGTCACTCGAGAAATCATAGCCGAGCGCGCGCTTCTGCCCCCGGTTCGCCTCCGAAAGATAGGCGAAGGCGGCGTCCGCATTGCCGATATCCTCATGTTCCTTGGCCAGCGCATAGCGGATGCGCAGCGCATCCGCCTCTCGCGTCGTCGCCGCCAACGCCGCCTCAAGCCGTGCGACATGGTTCCGCTCGGCAGTCTGGCGCGACAGGATCGACAAGGCATAATGAACCCGCGCATCGCCCGGATCCTGCCTCAGGATCGCTTCATAATGCGCCCGCGCGTCGTCGACCCGCCCGGTGAAACCGCACGCCGCCGCCAGATTATATCGGAAAGCCGCATTATCCGGCTCAAGTCCTACGGCGTAGCCGAACGGCGCCAACGAATCCTCATGATCGCCCAGCCGCGCGAACACGCATCCGATGGTGTCGGCCGTCAGCGCATCGTCCGGCTTCACCGCCCATGCGCGTCGCGCCGCCGCTCCAGCTTCACCATCCCGCCGCACCAAGCTGAGCAGCCGGGCGAGCTGCGCCAGATGCTCCGCCTCCCCGCCACGTTCCACGGCCGCCTCGATCAGGGGAATGGCCTTGACGATATGCCCGGCCTCCACTGCCGTCATGCCCAGCAGAAAATACCCGGCGGCATTCGACGGTTCGGCCCGTGCGAGCGCCTGCGCCGCCCGTGCTGCCGCTGGCAGGTCCCCCCGTGCCAGCGCCCCGCGCGCCTGCGCTTCCAGCCCCATGCCGCTCGCGGTCCGCCCGTGATCCGGCATCATGTCATCGCCATCCCTGTACCGCGCAAGACTAGTAGTGTTCGTCCTCCCACCATGGGAAGAAGGCTGGCATATCAGCCGAAACGCTGTTGGGGAATTGCGGCGTCCGCTTCTCCAGGAAACTGGCCACGCCTTCCTTCACGTCGGCGGCGCGCGCGCGCGTATAGATACCCCGGCTCTCGACACGGTGCGCATCCATCGGATGCTCCATGCCGAGCGAACGCCAGATCATCTGGCGCGTCAATGCGACGGAAACAGGCGCAGTGCCGCCCGAGATGGACGCAGCCAGCGCGCGCGCGGCCGGCATCAACGCCTCAGGTTCGTGCAGGGACCGGACGAGTCCGGCCGCCTTCGCCTCATCCGCTGGAAATGTCGCGCCGGTCAGCATCCATTCCAGCGCCTGTGCGACGCCCACGATGCGCGGCAGGAACCAGCTGGAGGCGGATTCCGGGGCGATGCCCCGGCGCACGAAGGGCAGCGCGAATTTTGCCCCCGTCGACGCCAGCCGGAAATCGGCCGCCAACGCCATGGTGACGCCCATGCCCGCCGCCGATCCGTTGAAGGCCACGATCACCGGTTTCAGGCAATCGTAGATGCGCAGCGTGATGAGGCCCCCGAAATCACGTGTTTCCGGGTCACTCCAGTCGATTTCCTGCGCCGCCGCATCGCCCTGGAGCGAAAGCGAGGATTGCCCTGGCGACAGGTCGGCGCCCGCACAAAACGCCCGCCCCGCGCCAGTCAGGATGATGACACGCACGGCATCATCGGCATCCGCGCGATCGAACAGGGATACGAGATCCTTTGCCATCGATCGGGTGAAGGCATTCAGTTTTTCCGCCCGATCGATAGTGATCGTGGCAATGCCATCATCGACATCGAACCGGAAATTGTCCGGGGTTTCCATGCTCCTCACCTCCTCACGGCCGACGTTGCGGCATCAGGCTGCTGTCAGGCGGTCCCGGGCAGCCTCATATTCGCGGCGCATCCTGGCTATGCGCTCGGCCGTCGGCACGATGCCATCGATTGCGCCGATACCCTGTCCCGCGCCCCAAATGTCCTTCCAGGCCTTTCCGCCGGCGCTGCCGAACTGTTTTATACCCTCTCGGCGATCCGGAAGATTTTCGGGATCGAGGCCGGAGGCGACGATGGACGTGCGCAGATAGTTGGCTTTGATACCGGTAAACAGGTCAGTGTACAGGATATCAGCGGCCCGGCCATCGACGATCGCCTGCTTATACGCATCGGGCGCATGCGCTTCTTCCGTCGCGATGAAGGCGGAACCGATATAGGCGAAGTCGGCACCCATCGCCTGCGCTGCGAGTACACCGCGTCCCGTGGCAATCGTGCCCGAAAGCGCCAGCGGTCCATCGAACCAGGTCCGGATTTCCTCGACCAGCGCAAAGGGAGACAACTGACCGGCATGACCGCCTGCCCCCGCCGCAACGGCGATCAGGCCGTCGGCGCCCTTCTCGATCGCCTTGCGCGCGAAGCGATCGTCGATCACGTCGTGCAGCACCGTTCCGCCCCAGCCATGGACTGCGCTGTTCACGTCTTCCCGCGCGCCCAGTGACGATATGATGATCGGCACCTTGTGCTTTTCACACAGGGCCAGGTCTTCCTCCAGCCGGTCATTCGTCTTGTAGACGATCTGGTTGATCGCGAACGGTGCCGACGGCATGTCAGGGTGCGCCGCATCCCATGCCGCCAGCGCTTCCCGGATCTGATGCAACCATTCGTCCAGCAGGCTGGCTGGACGCGCGTTCAGCGCCGGCATCGCACCGATGATGCCCGCCTGACATTGGGCGATCACCAATTCCGGGACGGACACGATGAACATCGGCGCGCCGATGACCGGAAAGCGCGCACGCCGAAGGACCGGCGGCAGCGCGTCATGACGGGGGTGCATGACTATCGCTCCCTCAAGCGTCTACCAGTTGTCCGATCTCGACGTTCGCTAGGCCTTTCTCGCCCGTTTCCTCGCAATAGACGTGGCACATATTCTCCACGTTGAGATATACTTTCGATCCCGGCTTCTGCGAATGCAGCGGCAGGCGCGCGAACGCGTTGGCAAGGTCGGCCACCAGTGTGAACGGCTCGCCGCTCAAGGTCACGGCACGGAAAATCACCTTCTCCGGCATGCCTTCCGGGCCATCGCCGACATGTTCGATTTCCAGCGACTTCATCACCTCATTGCCTTCCGCCCGGGCGATATAGCCCTCGGACGTGCGGCTCTCCGGACGAATGACGTTGCGCACGCGGAACAGGTGAAAGCCCATGCTGGGGAAGTTGAAGAAGGACCAGTTGTGATCGAGCGTCATCTGGTCATTGCGCATGCCCCAGCTGTGATCGCGGTAGCCCGAGCCGTCGACATCGATCGACGTGCCGGCGAATTCGCCCGACTTGAACGTCACATTCCCGGTGGCGTTCATGCACTGGCCCTGATGGCGGAACCCGCTGCGCTCGAACGCGGTATTTTCGGACACAGAGAACCAGTCGGGGTTCACATCGGCGCACGCCTGAAAATCGAACAGGTGCATGCGGCGCGTAAACGTCAGCTTTGCGGCGACATTCTCGTCCTCATATTCGACGACGAACTCGGCCTGCGGCTTGACGAAATTCAGCGTCAGGTCGCCATAGTTCAGCACCTTTGCGTGCTCGAACGGCGACGGCATCGGCACTTCCTTGCCGCTGATGATTTTCTTTCCCTTGTGCAGCACCGTAAAGGATGCGAATGCACGGTCATATGTCGGCTCGGCTGTGCAATGCGCCAAGCAACAGATGTCGCGCTCCGGGTCCATGAAAACCCAGAAATAATTCTCCTTCCAACGGAGCCAAGCGCGAGTCGGAACGGTGTGAGGATAGTCCTCATGCAACAGCATTGTTTCTCTCCTAGAGCCCAAACTTCACGTACGGAATGGTACGATAGTATGATTGCGTACAATATATTTGCAACCTAATTTGGGGACCCCCTTGGCAGATTTGCCAAGGATGATCTAGTCTGGGTGCAGACGCCACACCAGCATATGAAGGAAGCCGATGGCAAGTGATGGGGCCAGCACAGGCAAGGAAGGAAAATCCCCGCCCCGGCCGGTCGTAAAACCGTTCCGGTTCGGCTTTCTGGTCCACGACGTATCCCGCATGCGCAGGACGTTGTTCGACGACGTCATGCGTTCCAGCGGCGTCACGCGTTCCCAATGGTCCGTGCTGGCGACACTGTCGCGCGTCGGCGGCGACGGCATGATGCAGGTCGACCTGTCGCGACACATGGACGTCGGCAAAGTGACGATCGGCGGCCTCATCGACCGGCTGGAAGCGTCCGGTTATGTGGAGCGCCGCATGGACGCCGAAGACCGGCGCGCGCGCCGTGTCTTCATCACCGACAAGGGCTTCGAAGTCATCGCAGAGATGCAAAAAGCCGGGGCCAAGCTGAACAAGTCGATCCTCGCGGGCGTTTCGCCCGAGCATCAGCGCATTACCGAGGAAACATTGGCCCAGGTGAAGCTGAATATCCGGCAGATGCTGCAGAACGACGAATAGCGAAAATTGCGGCGGCGAACCTGTTATGCCGCGAAGCAGGCGAGGACGGCCAGAGCAAGGATGCGCCAGCCGTCCCGCATGATTTAGGGCTGCAGCCCCTCTGCGCTTTCCAGCGCCACTGCCAGCGCGCTCAGGAAATCGCCCGCCGGTCCGCCATCGATCGTCCGGTGATCCACCGTCAGGGACAGACCCATCATTTGTCGGGCAACGATGGTGACGCCGTCGGTGTCGACGCACGCCTTGGGCATGATACGCCCAAGGCCGATGATCGCCTGTTGCGGGTAGGTCAGGATGGGCGTGAAATGCTCGACGCGGGTCAGCCCCAGATTGGTGATGGTGACGGTCGCGCCGGTCAGCTCCGCGATCGTCAGCTTGTTGATCTTCGCACGCGCCACCAGATCCTGCCGTATGGCCGCTATCTCTGGGAGGGAAAGCCTTTCGACATTGGAGATGGCCGGCGCGACCAATGCGCCCGGCAGAGCAATGGCGCATCCGACATGGATTTCGTCATGCAGTTCGACGCCGGCCGGCGTCTCCACGCCGTTGAAAGCCGGAAACTTCTGCAGCACATTCGCCAGCGCCTTGGCGATCATATCCTCGTAGCCGATCTTGGCGCCGCTATCCTTCCATGCGCCACGCGCCGCCACCAGTGCGCTGACGTCGATATCGCAGAAGAAGCTGAGCTGGGCGGTCTTCTCTAGGCTTTCGGCCATTTTCTGGGCAATGATGCCGCGAATCCCCGCCAGTTTGAGCGTCTGTGTAACCGCCAATGCTACTCTCCCGATGATCAATATGATTTGCATATATACAGTGTCGTTGCTTATCAACTGCGCAACTTGACGCGCCAGAGACAGAGAGTGCCCATGCGCAACGGACAGTTCAGCAAAGTTGAAATCGAAGGACGCGTGGCGATCGTCACGATCGACCGGGCGGATCGCATGAATGCCCTCCACCCCGCCGCGCATCATGAACTTTCCGACGTGTTCGATGCGCTGCCGACGATGACGGACGTCGGCGCGGTCATCGTCACGGGCGCGGGTGACCGGGCCTTTTGCGCCGGTTATGACCTGAAGGACAATCTGGAAACCGGCGTGATGGAACTCGCCCCGACCGGATTTGCCGGCTTCAACATGCGCAAGGATTATCCCCTGCCCGTGATCGCAGCGGTCAACGGCATCGCTTTTGGCGGCGGCTTTGAACTGGCGCTCGCATGCGACTTCATTATCGCGGCAGAATCGGCCAGCTTTGCGCTTCCAGAACCGAAGGTCGGCTGGGCGGCGCTGGGCGGCGGCGTGCAGCGCCTGCCGCGCGCCGTGGGGATGAAGCGGGCGATGGACATCATTCTGACAGGCCGCACCGTCACCGCAGGCGAAGCATTGGCTATCGGACTGGTAAGCGAAATGGTGCCGGGCGCGGATCTCCTGCCGGCCGCCAGGCGCTGGGCCGACCAGATCGCCGCTTGCGCGCCATTGGCCCTGCGCTGCTCACGGCAGGTGGCCTACGCCTCATTCGACATGCCGCTGGAACAGGCGCTCGACATGGAAAACTTCCCCTGCTCCGATCAGGTGATGCAAAGCGAAGATGCCGTGGAGGGCAAGCGCGCTTTCGTGGAACGGCGCGCGCCTCGCTGGACCGGCCGATGAAATAACAATGCAACGACCTAGGAGAAGACCATGGCATCCAATCTCGATCGCACGCTTGCCTTCATCGCCTCATGGAGTCGCATCGACCTGGAGGCGATCCTTGCCGAAATGGCCCCCGATTGCTTCTATCATAATGTTCCGTGGGAACCGTTCATCGGCCACGACGCCATTCGGGCAGGACTGCAGAGCTTCATGTCCGGCGCGGAGGCAATCGACTGGCAGGTTCGACATGCAGCCGAGGACAGCCAGGGCGCCGTCCTGACCGAACGTCTCGACCGTTTCCTGATCGGCGGAAAGTGGATCGAAATTCCCGTGATGGGAACGTTCGAGTGGGAAAACGGCAAGATTGTTCGCTGGCGCGACTATTTCGATTCGGCGCAGTTTGCCGCCGCCATGGCTGTATTGGGCTGAAGATAGGCGTCCGGCGGTTCAGGCGGGATCGATGTCGCGGTAGGCATTGGTCCAGGTCTCAGCCGCCGAAGCCGAAAGGAAAGCCTGCGCCTGGGGGTGCGCGAGGATTCGGTTTGCCTGGAGCTTTGCAAGCGCGGAACTGACGATCACGGCCCAACGATCGCCTGGATCGCTGATGAGCTGCCCCGGTGTAGGCAGATTTTCGATGACTTCCTGCGGCTGAACCGGCGCCTTCGCCGTATCCGCAATGAAACGAAAGCTGCCAAAGCGATTGCGGGCGATTACGGCCATCTGCGCCAATTCCGTGTTAAAGCGCCGCGCTTCGATTGCAGTCAGAACGCCCTCAATATGGACGCGCACCAGCTTTTCATCTTCATCCAGCGTCAGAACGTACATCCCCACCTCTTCTTATCGGCTCATTTTGGCCAAATTTATTGCCGGTCTGTCGCCAGCCATGCTCTTTCTTCTATTATGCCTATGAAGAGCCGGGGGCCAACCGTAAACTTTAATGCTTAATATTGGGTGGAATGTGTCTCGACTTCGTCCATCTCCGCCATTGCAGTCGCCGCCGGAACTATATAGTACGCATACGGACGAAACGATAACGGACTAATTTTTTAGGGTGGACGGCTTATGACGATTGGCGTTGGCATTATCGGCGTTACCCCCGGCCGCAGCTGGGCAGCGCTTGCGCATGTTCCGGCCCTGCAGGCCTTGCCGGAATTCGAGATCCGGGCGTTGAGCACGACGCGGCAGGAAAGCGCGTCCGCAGCTGCTGCGGAGTTCGGCATTCCCAAGGCCTATGACAATCATCAGGCGCTGGTGAACGACCCCGACGTCGATCTGGTTGCCGTCACCGTGAAGGTTCCGAACCACCTCGAACTCGTCACCGCCGCAATCGAAGCCGGCAAACATGTCTATTGCGAATGGCCGCTCGGCAATGGTCTTGCCGAGGCAGAACAGATGGCGGCGCTCGCAAAGGCGAAGGGCGTTGTCGGCGCCGTTGGCATGCAGGCCCGCTCTGCTCCGGCGATGCGCTATGTCGCTGATCTCATCGCCGACGGCTATGTCGGAACAGTCCTGTCCAGCACGCTCGTCGGCTCTGGCATGAACTGGGGGGCGTTCATCGATCCGCCGAATGCCTACACGGCTGAGAAGTCCAATGGTGCGACGCTGCTGACCATTCCGTTCGGCCACACGCTGGATGGCGTCGCGACCTGCCTTGGCGAGTTCGCATCGCTCAACGCCGTTCTGGCCAATCGCCGCAAGACGTTCATCCTCGTGCCGGAGGGCAAGGAGACGCCGATGACGGCCGAGGATCAGGTCAGCGTCACTGGCCTGCTGGAAAGCGGCGCGGTGATGAACGTGCACTATCGTGGCGGCGTGAGCCGCGGCACCAATTTCCGCTGGGAAATCAACGGCACGGAGGGCGACATCGTCGCCACTGCCGACGCCGGCCACGCGCAGATGTTCCCGATGACGCTGCACGGCGCGCGCGGCGACGATCAGGTTCTGGCACCGCTCGAAGTCCCGGCGAAGTACAAATGGACGCCAGAGGTGTCGCCCTTCGCCGAGAATGTCGCCCAGGCCTATGCCCTGCTCGCCGGCGATCTGAAGAACGGCACATCGAATTGCCCGACGTTCGAAGACGCCGTCCGGCGCCATCGCCTGCTTGATGCCGTCGAGCGCGCAGCGGCAAGCGGTGAACGCGTCACTCTGTAACCCGCACCATCCAATCAACCATCACAGTGAGGAAAATGACATGAGTTTGCTCGAAGGGAGAGTCGCCATCGTTACCGGCGGCGGTCGCGGCGTCGGCCGCACCTATGCGCTGAAGCTTGCCGAATATGGTGCCAAGGTCGTCGTGAACGATCTGGGTGGCGACGCTGCCGGCGGCGGCGCTGATGCGACCCCGGCGCAGGAAGTCGTGGCGGAGATCAAGTCCAAGGGCGGCGAAGCCATCGTCAACGGCGGCGACGTGTCCAACTGGGAAAACGCCAAGGACATGGTGCAGCAGGCCGTCGACACGTTCGGCCGCCTCGACATCCTGATCAACAATGCGGGCATCCTGCGCGACCGCATGCTCGTCAACATGTCCGAAGAAGAGTGGGACATCGTCGTCAAGGTGCACCTGAAGGGTACGTTCGCGCCGACGCACCACGCCGCCAACTACTGGCGCACGGAAAGCAAGGCCGGCCGCCAGCCGGACGCGCGCGTCATCAACACGACGTCGCACTCCGCACTCTACGCCAATATCGGCCAGGCGAACTATGCCGCGGCCAAGGGCGGCATCGCCAGCTTCAGCCAGGTCGCCGCGCGCGAACTGAGCCGCATCGGCGTGACCGTCAACGCGATCGCACCCCGCGCCGAAACGCGCATGACCGCCGGTCTGCGTGAATGGACGCCCGAGCAGCTGGAACGCCGTGATCCGGAATGGATCGCCGGCTTCGTCGCCTGGCTGTCGAGCCCGGAAGCAAGCTATGTCAGCGGCCGCGTGTTCGAAGTCTGGGGCTACGGCATCACTGTCGCGGAAAGCTGGCAGCACGGCCCGTTCTGCGAAGCGTCGAAGGATCCGACGGTTCTGGGCGAGCGTGTCGCCAAGATCCTGAAGTTCGCCCGCTCCAACGCCGGCATCAACCCGGGCGAATGGCTCGATCCCTGATCGCTATGCCCTTTTGGGCAGCATGATGAGGAGAGGCGCTTGCCGCGCCTCTCCTTTTTCGCGAAAGCCGGCCGCGATATCGCCGGCACATACGGAGACCCGCAGATCATGTCCGTCGACGCCCTGTTCCAGCCGCTGACGATCGGCACGCTCGACATCCCCAACCGCATCATCATGGCGCCGCTGACGCGCGCTCGCGCCGATGCGAACAGTGTGCCCACGCCGCTGCAGGGCGAATATTATGCACAGCGCGCGGATGCGGGCCTGATCGTGGCGGAAGCGACGGCCGTCGATCCGCTGGGTATGGGCTGGTATCGCGCACCCGGCATATGGTCGGACGAGATGGTCGCCGCGTGGAAGGTCGTGACCGACCGGGTCCATGCCGCGGGCGGCCGCATCTACTCCCAGCTGTGGCACATGGGCCGGCTGGTGCTGCCCGACTATCTGGATGGCAACCCGCCGATCGGCCCCTCCGCCATTGCGGGCGAGGGCGAGACGATGGCGCCACCGCCCGAGGATTATGACGGCGGCTTCCTGCCGATGAAGCCCTATGTCGTCCCGCGCGTGATGGATCAGGCGGACATCGACCGCGTCATCGCCGCCTATGGCAAGGGCGCCGCCAATGCGAAAGCGGCCGGTTTCGACGGCGCGGAAATCCACGGCGCGAACGGCTACATCATCGATCAGTTCCTGCAGTCCCGCACCAACCAGCGGCAGGACGGCTATGGTGGCAGCGTCGAAAACCGCGTACGCTTGCTCAAAGAAATCATCGAAGTCGTGGTCGGCCAGATCGATCCGGGCCGCGTCGGCCTGCGCGTCAGCCCCACCAGCGAGCGCAAGGGCATGGGCGATGAAAATCCCGCCGCGCTTACCCAGGCCATCGGCCGCCTCGCCCAGCAATACGGCCTTGCCTATATCCACCTGATCGAGCCGATCGCCTCGGGCTTCATGGAAAAGCCGGACTATCCGGTGATGGACAAGCTCCGCGAAGTCTTTTCCGGGACGATCATCCAGAACGGCAGCTTCGACGCCGAGACGGGCGCCGAATATATCGCCGGCGGCAAGGCCGACGCGATTTCCTTCGGCCGCCCCTATATCGCCAATCCGGATCTGGTGACGCGCTTCCGCGAAGGACACCCGCTGGCGCCAGCCAATTTCGACTATGCCTATGTCGGCGAGGAAAAGGGCTACACCGACTACCCGACTTTCGCCCAAAGCTGATCGTGGACGGAGCCGGACGGAATCACCCGCCGGCTCCATTCCTCTATGTCAGGCCGCGTTGCGCAGCGCCTGATCCTCCAGGATAAGGTCGGCGGCGCGCCATCCCGTCGCCATCGCCGGGCCGTTGGTGTTGCCCGATATCAGCCCCGGCATGATCGAGCAGTCGACCACGCGCAGGCCGTGGACGCCACGCACCCGCGCCCGCTCATCCACCACCGACCCTTCGTCCCGGCCCATCCGACAGCTGCGCACCGCATGCGTGCCGCACATGGCGATCTGGCGCACCACGGCCAGTATCTCTTCGTCCGTTTGATACTGTGCGCCCGGCGCGATCTCTTCGCCCACATAGGGCTCCAGCGCCTTCTGACTGGCGTAGGCGCGGATGTAGCGCACCACGTCTATCGCCGCCCGCTGGTCGCTCTCGGTTTCCAGCCAGTTGGGCGTGATGGAAAGCGGCGCATCCGGATCGGCGCTGCTGATTTCCAGCGCGCCTTCACTGTCCAGCCCGATCAGTTGCGCCGTGAAGCTCATGCCCGGCTCCTTCTGCACCGACTGCATCGGCGCGATCGTGTCCTTGGACTTCTCCTCCGGCACGTTCAGCGTCCACCCGCTCAGATACAGTTGCGCGTTGGGACGCGGCTGAGCCGGGCTGGTGCGGACGAACGCGCCCACCTCCATCGCGCCGTTGGACAGTGGACCGGACTTGAACAGCATATATTCCGCGACGCTCGCGGCCAGCCCCAGCCCGCGCAGGCGGTGGTTCACGCCCTTCTCCCCGCCCTTCAGCCTGTATGTCACCAGCATGCCCAGATGCTCCAGGATGCGGCGGCCGACGTCGGGGCTATCGTGGATAACCTCGATGCCGTTGCGCTTCAGCACCTCGGCCGGGCCGATGCCCGACAGCTGCAACAGCTTGGGCGACCCGATCGTACCCGACGAGATGATGATCTCTCCATGAGCGCGATAGGTGACGGCCTTGCCATTGACCCGGCATGCGACGCCGACAGCGCGGCGGTTCTCAAACAGGATGCGGTCGGCATAGACGCCGGTCACGACGGTCAGGTTCGAACGATGCCGCACCGGTTCCAGAAAGCACAGCGCCGAGCTCTGCCGACGGCCGTTCTTGATGTTGTAGCAGTAATAGCCGACGCCTTCCTGATCCTCGCGGTTCAGGTCTTCATAATGGCGCGGCAGCCCCATCTGCTCGCCCGCCTCGATCGCGCGCTCCGACAACGGATAGCGGAACTTGTTGGTGGTGATATGCACCGGACCGCCCGCGCCGCGCACGCCGTCATCGCCCAACTCATGATCCTCGATCGTGCGATAGGCCTGCTTCATCTGCGCCCAGCCCCAGTCAGGTCCGGCCTCACGCTCCCAAATGTCGAAGTCCGCAGGCTGACCACGCACATAGATCATACCGTTGATCGCGGATGATCCGCCCAGGCCACGCCCGCGCTGCCACACTTCCGTCGGCGCGTCGGCTGGACCGACCGGATAGGTCCAAGCATGATTGGGGTCCATCACCAGCTTGCCGATGCCTTTGGGCATATTGACCATGAACGTCTTGTTCTCGCCGCCCGCTTCCAGCAGCAGCACCTTGATGCGCGGGTCCGCCGACAGGCGGTTGGCCAGGACGCATCCCGCCGATCCCGCACCGACGATGATATAGTCGTAGCTGGTCATTTCTTCCTCCCCTGCCGGCCCGTTCTCCGGCGGCTTAATGTCAGGCGGCCTGTCGCCTGCCGTTGGCTCGTGTCACGCGGATCGGCAGGTCGCTTAGCGCATGGAACGCGAAGACCGGGTCGTAGCGTATCTGATCCTGCGGCACGGCCAGTTCGACCGCGTCGAAGTCGCTGAGCCACCGGGTCAGCGCCGACTGCAGTTCGGCACGTGCCAGGAAACTGCCTACGCAATGGTGGATGCCCATACCGAACGTGATGTGCGACCGCTTGTTCTTGCGGTCGATGTCGATTTCCTGCGGATTCTCGAAAGTCTGCTCGTCCTGACCGCCCGACGCCCACATGACGAACACGGTCGATCCGCGCGGCACCGCCACGCCGTCGATTTCCGTATCCTTCAGTACCGTGCGCGGCGTCGTGATCGCCGGCGCATGCGCGCGCAGCACTTCCTCGATAAAATCGGGAATCTTGTTCGGTTCCGCCTTCAGCCGCGCCCACAGGTCCGGCCGCGTCGCCAGCACGAACATGGCGGAAGACAGCGCGTTACGCGTGGTCTCGTTGCCGGCGATCACCAGCACATGAACCATCGACAGCTGTTCCTCGATGCTGAGCGGCTGGCCGTTGACAACCGCATTGGCGATCGCACTGACCAGATTGTCCTGCGGGTTGCGCCGATACTGATCGAGTATCTCCACGAAATAGCGATAGCCTTTGACGATCGTCCGCGTCGCTTCCAGCGCGCGATTGAGCGGGTGCACCGGATCGACCAGATGCGTGAACTCATCCGAATAGAATTTCAGGAACGCCGCATCCTTGTACGGCATGCCCAGGATCAGGCAGATCGCCTCCAGCGGCAGCGGCACGGAGAATGCATCGACGAAATTGACCGCCTCGCCATCGGGAATGCTGGCCATCAGCCGATCGACGATGCGGTCGATCTCCGGTTGCAGTGCAACCACCTTCTTCTTGTTCAGCGCCTGCTCGGCGATCTGCCGATAGGCCGATGTCACCGGCGGATCGCTGGCTTGCAGCGTCTGCACCACCTTGTATCCGGCCTCGGCGAATATTTCCGCGATCTCCGGCTGGAAATCGCCCCACCGCCATACGGCCGGGACAGGCACGCTCGAAAATGTCTCGGTATCGCGCGCGATCGCTTCGATGTCCCGCTTGCGCGTGACGATGAACACCGGCGCAGGTGCCGGAATCGGCGCACGGAACACCGGCGCTTCCTGACGCAGCAGCGCCCATCCCGCTCCGGGCGACGACAGGTGCCCCGGATCGAAGGGATTGAAGGTCGAAACATCGGCTTTCTGGGTCATGCGGGCTCCTCCTCGCGGACCGGCGCAGACAGGCGCGGACCGGGATCGAACTGTAGCGACAGGCTTCCGATGCAATGGAACAGCAGGCTCGGAAGATATTCGGTCTGGCTTCCCGACGCGATGCGAATGTTGCGCAGGCGCTCCAGCAGCCGGGGAAAGGCCATGGTCAATTCCTTGCGCGCCAGCATCTGCCCCAGGCAGCGGTGCATGCTGGGCGCGCCAAAGGATATGTGCGTGCGGGCGTTCTTGCGCCGTACGTCGAAGCTCTCCGGGTTTTCGAACCGCTGCGGATCGCGGTTGCCACCGTCGTAGCGCAGCAGCAGCGTCGCACCGGCGGGAATGGCCACACCGCCCAGCTCTGTCTCGTGCCGCGCGATCCTCCACATGGAGGATGCCGGTGTTTCGTAGCGGAGGATTTCCTCGACAGCATTGTCGATCAATGCCGGATCGTCGATCAGCGCCTGTAACTGGTCGGGATGGCGCAGCAGCTGGACCATCCCGCTCATCAGCGTGTTGCGCGTCGTCTCGTTGCCTGCGACCGAGCATTCAAAGGCGAGCGCGGCCGCCTCGGCGTCGTTCAGCGGCTGCACACCGTCCAGGCGCACCGTCACCAGATTGGAGATAAGGTCATCCTGCGGGTCCGCGCGCCGGGCCGCGACGGTATCCTTGATGTAGCGGCGGAACTCGACCATCTCCCGCGCCGCTGCGATTTCCTGTTCGCGCGTGCCCATGCGGCCGACGACCGTAATGACGGCGTCCGACCACTGCTTCACCTTGTCATATTTGTCGCGCGGCAGGCCGAGTATGTCAGCGATGATATAGGTGGGCAGCAGCACCGCGAACTGGTTCACGAAGTCGACTTCACCACGCTCGACAAAACCATCGATCAGTTCATCGATCAGGTCGCCGATCGTGTCCTCCATATGGGACACGCGCCCGCTGGCGAACACGGCGTTGACCAGCGCACGATAGCGCTTGTGTTCAGGGTCGTCGGAAGTCAGCAACAGCGTTGCTTCCAGCGGCTCGCTCGCCAGAATCGCGGCGACTTCTGCATCAGCGCCACCGCCGGCCAGCAGCAGGTGCCCGAACCGATTCGAAAAATCCTCGGTGCGCTTGGCCACCTGTTCGATCAGCTTGATGTCGGTGACGACGAATATCTCGCGCCCGGCAGGATCTGTCGTCCGCGCAATCGGAGCCTCTGCACGCATCTGCGCCATCAGCGGATAAGGATCCGCCAGCGTATCGCTGTCGTAGAACCGGTATTGTTGCGCCAATTCCGACATGTCGCCTCTCTCTAAAATAGCGATTATGTTTCTTGTCGTTGAGCCTGTGCGGCCTGCCTCTCGCCGAGGAACGTTAAGCTTAGCCTTGACGATCGTTCGCTGCAATACCATCAGTTAGCGCAACGTTTGCTCGGACGAAGCAACCTGGTGGGAGAGGTAGCATGCCACAGGAAGGCCGCCTGCATCTTCGGTCATGCCCCTTCTGCGAAGCGGCATGCGGCACGCGCGTCATGGCGGACCACGCCACGCGTACCATCTTGGACGTGCGCGGAGACCCCGACGACCCGTTCAGCCAAGGCTTCGTCTGTCCGAAATCGCAAGGCCTGCTCGGCCTCCATGCTGACCCCGACCGGTTGCGACAGCCAGTCCGCCGGCGCGGCAGCGACTGGGAAGAGATCGGCTGGGAAGAGGCGATGGACGAGGCTGCGGACCGGCTGAAAGCCGTCCAGCAGAAGCATGGCCAGCACAGCATCGCCTATTATCTGGGCAACCCGTCCGGTCACAAGCCGCCGTTCCTGCTCTATGGCCCGCTGCTCATCAAGGCGATCGGCAGCATGCAGTTCTACACGCCCGGCACGCTCGACCAGATCCCGAAGTTCGTCAGCGCCGCCTATATGTTCGGGGCTCCGACCGTGCAGCCGCTCGCCGACCTCGACCGCACCGATCACCTGATCGTCATCGGCAACAATCCGGTGGTCAGCCAGGGCAGCATGATGGTGGCGCCCGGCATCCGTCGCCGCATCGAAGGGATCCGCAAGCGCGGCGGCAAGGTGGTGGTCATCGATCCACGCCGGACCGAAACCGCGCAGATCGCCGACGAATATGTCGCCGTCCGGCCCGGCACCGACGCCTATCTGCTGTTTGCGATGGTGAACGTACTGGCGCAGGAGGGACTGATCCGGCTGGGCAACGTCACCGACCATGTAAAGAATCTGGATGAACTGCTGCGCATCGCCAGCCACTTCCCGGCCGATCGCGTCGCCGCCGTCACATCCGTGCCCGCCGACACGATCCGCCACCTTGCCCGCGAATTGGCCGCCGCCCCCACCGCCGCGATCTATGGCCGCACCGGCACCTGCACCCAGCGCTTCGGCAGCATCACGTCATGGCTGATCGACGCGCTCAACACGATCACCGGGAATATGGACCGCGAGGGCGGGAACCTATTCACCGGCGGCGGCATCCCGATGGGCGTGCTCTTCGAGGACGAGTATCGCGACGGCGTCTTCCCGGTCGGACGCTGGCATTCGCGCGTCAAGAAGCTGCCGGAAGCGATCGGCATGATGCCGACCGCGGCGCTTGCCGATGAAATGCTGGAACCGGGCGAAGGGCGCGTGCGCGGCTTCGTAACGCAGGCGGGCAACGTCATGCTGTCCAACCCCAACGCCGCCAAGCTGCGCCGCGCATTTGAGAGCCTGGAGTTCATGCTGTCGCTCGACATTTATGTGAACGAGACGACGCGACACGCCGACATCATCATTCCTGGCCCGTCCTATGCCGAGCATAGCGATTTCGCCGCCGTCACCGCCTACGAGACGATCCGCAAATTCATCAAATGGGGTGCACCGGTCTTCGATCCGGAACCGGGCACGCCCCACGACTGGCAGATTTTCGCCGGTCTCGCCGCGCGCCTGCGCGGCATCAGCGTGGCGGAGATCGAGGAGGAGTATGTCCGCGAACTGCTGGGCGTCGCGCTGTCGAGCGGCCGGCCGGAGGCGCGCGACGTGCCGATGGAGGAAGCGCGCCGGCTGATCGGCGACGATCCTGGTCCCGACCGCATCTTCGACATCATGATCCGGGGTGGCCCGATGGGCGATGCATTCGGCCGCGTGCCGGACGGGCTGACGCTCGCAAAGGTGCAGCAGCATCCGCACGGCCTGGATTTCGGGCCGCTCGATTCAGGCATGATCCCGCGCGTGCTGCGGACGCCGGATCGCAAGATCGACCTCGCCCCGCCTCAACTCGTCGGCGACGTGAAGCGTATGGAAAGCGAGATGGTGAAGCTGGAACAGCCCGGATCAATGTTGATGATCGGCCGCCGCGATGTCCGCTCGAAAAATGCCTGGATGCACAATGTGGCGCAACTGGTGAAGGGCAAGGACCGCTGCACATTGCTGGTCAATCCTGTCGACGCCACCCGCATTGGCCTCGTCACCGGCGGGCAGGCGCGCGTACGCACGCATATCGACGAACTGGTCGCGCCCGTGGTGGTCAGTGACGAGATCATGCCCGGCGTTGTCAGCCTGCCGCACGGCTGGGGTCACACGATCAGGGATACGCGGCAGGACGTCGCCAACAATCATGCCGGCGTCAATGCCAACGCGATCATCGACGAGGCCGATCTGGACGTGCCGTCGGCGACGACGATACTCAATGGCGTACCCGTAACTGTGGAGCTTGTTGCATGAGTGAAGGCGAAAGCGAGCATCATCGCCAGATGCATCGCGCGCAGGAGCGTTTCCAACTTGCGGATGGTGCGCTCCAGATCATCCTTGTCCGCCACGGCTCCAGCATAGGCCCGACTGTCGACACGGCCGAACTGGACGGGCTGACGATCAGCGATCCGGTCTTGTCCCCTGACGGATTGGTGCAGGCCGACGCGGTAGGCGAAGCTCTTGCGCGGGAGGGCCTGTCGGCCATCTTCGTTACACCACTGCAACGGACGCAGCAGACGGCCGCCCCCCTCGCACGCCTTTCAGGATTGAAACCGCAGCATGTCGGCGACCTGCGCGAAGTCTATCTGGGCGACTGGGAACACAGCTTCTACACGCACGCGGCCGCCGGCCATCCGCTGGTCAATCGCATGATCGAAACGGAAAGCTGGGAAGTCATACCGAATGCCGAAACCAGCGCCGGCTTTGCCGAACGCGTGCGGCGCGGCATAGCCACCGTTGTCGCACAGGCGCAAGCAGGCCAAAGTGTCGCGGTATTCAGCCACGCCGGAACGATCGCGGAAATATGCCACCAGGCAACGGGTAGCCGACGATTCGCGTTTACGGCCCCCGAGAATGCGTCGATTTCGCGCCTTATCGTGGCCGCAGACGGCACCTGGAAACTGCGAAGTTTTAACGAAGTTTCCCATCTGTAAAAATCGTATGGCCCCCTACCATAAACGGGCAATATAATATATTGCGCTAGCTTACTAACTGGGGCATGAGCGGCTCATGCGTTGCAAGGAGCCACTGTTATGAAATTTCGCACAGCCCTGATGTTTGCCATGGCGGCTGCATCTGTCACCGCGGCCCACGCGGAAGATCTGAAGATTGCACGGAACGCGCGCCTCATCTCCGCCGACGGCGCGGTGATCGGCCGTATCGACCGGGTTCTGACCACAAACGACAAGGTCAGCGGCGTTCAACTGATTGTTGGCAGCAAGATGGTTGTCATTCCGGGGGACACCCTGTCGGCTGACGAGGCAGGCGTTAAGACGAGCCTGACCAAGAAAGAAGTGCGCTCGCTCCGTTGATCTTGAAAGGGCGCAGGGCGAACGACGCCCTGCGCTTCTATTTTCGCATGCTGACGCCGCGTAGCCGATTTGCATCGGCGGGGGACGCATAGCGGCGCCCCCTCCCGCGTATGGTCGCACCTGCGCCTGCGCGCTCCCCATATATCCGATCAACTGTGCGCATGTTACGATAGAGCATATGTCTTGACTTTATTCATCACTCGCTGAATAAGGTCGTCATGCACGGCACGTCTCTTGCGTCAGCCCCAGCACCGCGTCGTGGACGTGGACGCCCTTCTGCGGATGACGCGCAACCGGTATCGGCCCAGTTGCTCGACGCAGCAACCACGCTCTTTGCGGAAGCTGGCTTCGACACGGTCGGCGTGCGACAGATCGCGGCCCAGGCCCATGTCGACGCGGCGATGATCAGCCACCATTTCGGATCGAAACGCGCCCTGTGGGAAGCGGTAATCGACCGCCTTTCCACGCGACTGACAGGCTGCCTGGCCAACGTTGTTGTGCTGCCAGGCACGCCCGCTGCGCGGCTCAATCAGGCGATCGGCCACATCATCGATCTGCTGTGCGACACGCCGCCGCTGGCCGCGTTCATCCTGCGGGAGGTCGTTCTGGAAAATGAACGGTCGGATTTCTGCACCCGGCGGCTGGTGGAACCCATCCATCAGTCACTGCGCCCGCTGCTGGCCGATTATGCGGCCTTTCATGGGTCGGATGTAGATCTGGACTATCTGTTCGTCGCGCTCAACGGCGCCATCGTGGTCAGCGTAGCTGCACGCCCACTGCTGGACCGTATCGCCGGCGCGAAGGACGATGCCGCATTCCGGGCACATCTGAAAACCACACTCGCGGCGCAAATGGCCACCCGCCTGGGGGCATAGACCGTCGAATATTCATCAGGAGAAGATCGATGACACAGGCCCTTGATACAGCGGAAGCGCCGCTGAGCTTTGCCGACCCGGCTGTCCAGCGCTGTCCCTTTTCCAGCTATGCCAAGCTGCGGGAAGATCAGCCGGTTTATCAGGATCCGTTGACCGGAAACTATGTGCTCACCCGCTATGAGGATATTCGCAAGGCGCTCCTCAACGTAAAGGCGTTGCGGAACAGCACCGGCCTCAACTCGACCCGCAATGATCCGGCCGCGAATGCGATCTACGCGGAAAAGGGCTGGATGCCGATTGACACGCTTGTGTCGAACGATCCGCCGGAACATCGCATCTACCGCACGCTGGTCGACAAGGTTTTCACCCCGGCCCGCGTTGCGGCGCTCGAACCCCGCATCGAGGTTATCATCGATGAATTGATCGACGCCTTCATCGACGAGAAGGAAATCGATTTTCTTCAGGCCTTCGCCGTTCGTCTGCCGATGTTCGTCATCGCCGAACAGCTGGGCGTTCCGCGCGAACATATGGACCGTTTCAAACTGTGGTCGGACGTGTCCGTCGAATCGGTCAGCCCCGTTCTCACATCCCAGCGCGAAGTCGAGATTGCGGAAATTCTCACCGAAATGCAGCGCTACCTCGCTGCAGAGATCGAGCGCGTACGCGAAACGCCCAACGAAACGCTGATCAGCCACCTCGCCAATACCGAGACGGACGGCCGCCTGCTGGACATGCGCGAACTGCTCAGCATCATCCACCAGCTGTTGGTGGCGGGCAACGAAACGACCACGACGACCCTGGCGTCAGGCATGAAGCTGATGATCGAGCAGTCCGACCTTGCCGAGACGATCTATGCCGATCCGGCAAAGATCAAGCCTTTCGTGGAAGAGACGCTGCGCACCATGGCGCCGATCCAGACCCTGTTCCGGCGCGTGGCCGAGGATGTGGAGATCGCCGGCACCCGCATTCCCGCAGGCGCGCTGGTCGAGGTCCGCTATGGCGCGGCCAATCGCGATCCCAAGCAATATGCCTGCCCCGATGCAATCGACCTCGATCGGTCGAATGCGTCAAGCCATCTCGCCTTCGGCGCCGGTCCGCATCTGTGCATCGGCAACCAGCTGGCGCGCGGCGAATTGCGGCTGGCGTTCGCGCATCTGACGCGGCGCCTGACAAACTTCCGCGCTACGCGGGGTGATGACAGCTATCGCTGGATGACCAGCTACATCGCCCACGGGCCGGATCAGCTCTGGATGAGCTTCGACAAGCGATAAAGCCGCACGCGCGCCGGGTCTCACCGGCGCGCTACCGGCAATAGCCTTCCTTGCCGGTGACGACGATCAGGCAGTCTTCCTTGTCGGCCAGCCATTTGAAGCCGGTGTCCACACCCTTGCCTGCGCGGATCGTCTCATCCTTGCCGGCGCGCGCAAAGTGGATGGTCTCGCCCACCGCCGTGCCCGTATAGTCGGCCTGGGTATCCAGATTGTCCTTCACCGTCAGCGCATAATGGCCCGGCGTCCCGTCCTCGGCAGGCTTGATGTCCAGGAACAGCCCTTCCGGCCCGATCCAGCGCCCGACCCAGCCATCGGTCGCCGAAAAATCCGTTACGTTACTGGAACTTGCTGCATCGCCGTCCTCATGGATGTCGGTGACGTTCACGGCCGCGTTGTCGGCACTGTTCATAACGTTGACCGGCGCCGGAGATTTCCCGCACGCTGCCAACACCATTATGGCCAGAATCTGCGCACCACTGCGGAAAAGCGCCATGATCGTCTCCTTCTGTCGCCTGTCGATGTGCAATTATAGCAGAGGTGGATGATCGGATTGATCGGATTGTCCGATCAGTAGCGCGTGAAAAACCAATTTCCGCTTTGCAACACGAATCACTAGATGGGTGTTGCAACTGCTAACCCCCAATAAGAATCGGAGACTGCATGTCCGTCATCAGCACCCCCATCAAGCCGTTCACGGCCGAAGCATTCAAGGAAGGCAAGTTCGTCACCGTCACCGACGCTGACGTGAAGGGCAAGTGGGCCGTCTTCTTCTTCTACCCCGCCGATTTCACCTTCGTCTGCCCGACCGAGCTGGAGGATCTGGCCGACATCTATCCGCAGCTGCAGAAGATGGGCGTGGAAGTCTATTCGGTCTCCACCGACACGCACTTCAGCCACAAGGCCTGGCACGACACGTCGCCGGCGATCGGCAAGATCAACTATTACATGCTGGGCGACCAGAACCACACGCTGTCGAAGAACTTCGACGTTCTGCGTGAGGGCGTCGGCCTCGCGGACCGCGGCACCTTCGTCGTCGATCCGGAAGGCGTCATCCAGCTGGTCGAGATCACGCCGGAGGGCGTCGGCCGCAATGCGGTCGAACTGCTCCGCAAGATCAAGGCCGCCAAGTACTGGCAGGAAAACCCTGGCCAGGTGTGCCCGGCCAAGTGGGAAGAAGGTGAAGCAACCCTTGCGCCTTCGCTCGACCTCGTCGGCAAGATCTGATCCGTAAATCCCCCTGAGGGTCGCATGTGGCCCGGGGTGGAACTGCCCACCCCGGGCCATTTTGTATCCAGTTAAGGAGAAATTCCCATGCTCGACGCCAATCTGACGCAGCAGCTCAAGGCCTATCTCGTCAACATCACCCAGCCGATCGAGCTCGTTGCCTCACTCGGCGACGACGCCAAGTCGCAGGAACTGGGCAGCCTCCTGAACGAGATCGCGGCCCTGTCCGACAAGATTTCCGTGGTTTCTGCGAACGACAACCGCGTCCCCAGCTTCATGATCCGCCGCACGGGCACCGATATCGGCGTGCGCTTCGCGGGCATCCCGATGGGTCACGAGTTCACCTCGCTGGTGTTGGCCCTTCTGCAGGTCGGCGGCCACCCGTCAAAGGCGGCGCAGGACGTGATCGAACAGGTGAAGGCGCTGGACGGCGACTTCGCGTTCGAAACCTATTTCTCGCTGTCGTGCCAGAACTGCCCCGACGTGGTGCAGGCGCTGAACCTGATGAGCGTGCTCAACCCACGCATCAGCCACACCGCGATCGACGGCGCGCTGTTCAAGGCCGAAGTCGACGAACGCAAGATCATGGCCGTGCCGACCGTGTTCCTGAATGGCGAGCCGTTCGCATCGGGCCGCATGGAACTGGAGGAGATCGTCGCGAAGATCGACACCGGCGCCACGAAGCGCGCCGCCGAGAAGATCGCGGCCAAGGACGCGTTCGACGTACTGGTCGTCGGCGGCGGCCCGGCCGGCGCGGCGGCGGCGATCTATGCCGCGCGCAAGGGCATCCGCACCGGCATCGCCGCCGAGCGTTTCGGCGGGCAGGTGCTCGACACCATGGCGATCGAGAACTTCATTTCCGTGCCGCACACGGAAGGGCCGAAACTCGCCGCCCATCTGGAACAGCACGTCAAGGATTATGACGTCGACATCATGAACCTTCAGAAAGCGGACAGGCTGATCCCCGCCCGCACGCCGGGCGGCCTGCACGAAGTGAAGCTGGAGAATGGCGCGAGCCTGAAGGCGCGTACCGTCATCCTTTCCACCGGCGCGCGCTGGCGGCAGATGGGCGTGCCCGGCGAGGACGAATATCGCAACAAGGGCGTCGCTTACTGCCCGCACTGCGATGGTCCGCTGTTCAAGGGCAAGCGCGTGGCCGTGATCGGCGGCGGCAACTCCGGCGTGGAGGCGGCGATCGACCTGGCCGGCATCGTCGCGCATGTGACGCTGATCGAGTTCGACAGCGTGCTGCGCGCCGACGCCGTACTCCAGCGCAAGCTCGCCAGCCTGCCGAATGTGAAGGTCATCACGTCCGCGCTGACCACCAAGGTCGACGGCAATGGCGAGAAGGTGACGGGCCTCAGCTACAAGGACCGCAACACCGGCGACGAACATGATGTCGCGTTGGAGGGCATTTTCGTCCAGATCGGCCTTGTTCCCAACACCGAATGGCTGAAGGATGCGATCACCCTGTCCCCGCGCGGCGAAATCGAGATCGACGCGCGCGGCGAAACATCGCAGCCGGGCATCTTCGCGGCGGGCGATTGCACGACGGTGCCGTACAAGCAGATCGTGATCGCCATGGGTGCGGGCTCCACCGCCGCGCTCTCTGCCTTCGACTACATGATCCGCCTGCCGCAGGAGGAACAGGCCGAGGCGGCATAACCGGACTTAAGCCGCCATGCCCGCGCAAGCGGGGATGGCGGCGAAGATCAGAAGTCGGCTTCCGTCACCGTAAGCCCGCGATGCATGACGAAAGCGCTGCCGGCTTCATAAACGGTGGAAAAGCGTGCGTTGGCGTAGGCGGATGCGATCGCCGCCTCCACATGCGCGCGAATGGCGGTCGCCCGGTCGATCATGTCGCCATCCAGATCGGGGCTCGCACCTTCGATCAGGTCGCGCGGGATGCTGGCGACAAGCAGCGGGCCGCCGTCACTGACGTGCACCAGCATATCCCATCCCATCTTGCCCGCGGTATCCCACCGCACCTCGAGCGCTTCTGTCATACCGGGGAGCCTATGCGAACGCCGCGCGTGGACAAGATGTCCGCGACAGAGCGACTCCCCGGAACGATCGGCGGACAAGCAAGCCGACGAAGCGATCGCACCGCCATTCGTCCCGGTCCACGCGACGTTAAAGACTTTCGCCATATTTTCTGTTAGCAACCGGCGAGAGAGCGGACATGCGAATGCGTATTTTCCTTGCCCTTACTGCGCTTCTGACGATGGTCGGCGCCGCGCATGCGGCCGATCCAAAGCCTGTCGTGCTGCCGCCCAAGCCTGCGGCCACGCCCGTTGTTACCGGCGACCGTTTCTCCAAGGAAATCGCGGCCCTCACGCATCGCGATCTCGCGCCAGCGGCAATCGAA
>Ga0209066_10001586_pt1 | contig 29814 bp, 25 predicted proteins | sample All_14_2_FD_187198 | JGI IMG/M metagenome (GOLD analysis project Ga0209066, IMG submission 187198) | Freshwater microbial communities in response to fracking from Pennsylvania, USA - Allegheny Zone_MetaG_DW_15 (SPAdes) (version 2) ...
GTACGGCGCAGCAGCGACTCGACGCTGTTCATCGTCTTTTCCATGCCCTCGGCCGAATCGGCCTGGACCATGATCATCCGCACCGAGCCCACGAACGGCGTGCCGAAAACCTTGCGCTGCGCCGTACTCAGCGGAATGATCACGGTATCGTCCTGGTCACGGCCATCGAGGTTCTGGCCCTTGGCGCCGAGCACGCCGACGACGATGAACGGGCTCTGCTGGATGCGCAGCGTCTTGCCGACCGGGTCCTCGTCGCCGAACAGGTTTTCCGCCACGGTCTTGCCGATGACCGCCACCCGTGTTGCCGAACGCACGTCGGAATCGCCGAAACTGCCGCCATTGACGATGTTCCACGCACGCGCATCGAGATAGGCCGGGGTCGTACCGATGACCTGGCTACTCCAGTTCTGCGCGCCATAGACCAGTTGCCGCGAGCCCTGGTGCGTCGGCGCGACGTTGGCGACTCCATCGAGTTCGGCGATGGCTTCGCTGTCGCTGACGGTCAGCGTCGGCCCGCCACCGCTGCCGCTGCGCACGCCGGCGGTGGTCGACGAGCCGGCGAGAATGATGAACAGGTTCGAGCCCATCGTGTTGATCGTCTGCTGCACGGCATATTGCGCGCCCTGGCCGATGGCCAGCATGATCACCACGGCGCCGACACCGATCACCATGCCGAGCATCGTCAGCGCCGTGCGCAGGCGGTTGGCGCCCATCGCCAGCCAGGCTTCTCCGAGCATCGGACGGATCATGCGCTGGCTCCGGTGAGTTGGTCGCTGACGATCTCGCCATCGAGGAAGCGGACCTGCCGCCTGGCGTGAACCGCGATATCCGGCTCGTGCGTGACCAGCACGATGGTGATGCCGTCGGCGTTGAGTTCACCGAACAGGCGCATGATTTCCTCGCTGGTGTGACTGTCGAGATTGCCGGTCGGCTCGTCGGCGAGGATCAGGCGCGGCTCGTTGACCAGCGCCCGGGCAATCGCCACGCGCTGCTGCTGGCCGCCGGAAATGCGGTTGGGCAGAGACTCGGCATATTGCCCCAGGCCAACCCGTTCAAGCAGCCCGCGCGCCCGCGCCCGCCGGGTTTCCTTGTCAAAACCGGCATAGACCAGCGGCAGCGCGACGTTGTCCTGCAGGCTCATCCGCGGCAACAGGTTGAAGCCCTGGAAGACGAAACCGAGCGTCCGGTTGCGCAGGATGGCCAGCGCGTCCTTGTCCATCTGCGCGACATTTTCGCCGGCCAGGAAATAGTCCCCGGTGGTCGGCGTATCGAGACAGCCGAGCAGGTTCATGAAGGTCGACTTGCCCGAGCCCGACGGCCCCATGATCGCCAGGTAGTCGCCCGCCTCGATGCTCAGACTGACACCGCGCAACGCCGGAAAAAGGCCCGCTGCGGTCTGGTAGGACTTGCCCAGACCGCTGACCCGGATGACCGGTTCAGCCATCAGAACATCCGCATGCCGACCGAGGACGGCGGCTTGCTGCCATTGCTGTTCTCGCCGACGACGATGCGCGCACCTGCGGTCAGTTCGCCCCCCACGACTTCGGTATTGCGACTGTCGGTAATGCCCAGCTGGACGCTGACCGGCTGCAGTTTTCCGTCGGCCAGCACGTAAACCGTCGCCCGCTGGCTGTCGCGCTTCTTGCCATTCTTGCCCGCAGCGCCGGCCGGCGGTGTCGCCGCCGGACTGTCAGGCTTTTTGTCCACGGCCTCGGCCGGCTTGAAACGCAAGGCCGCGTTCGGCACCAGCAGCACGTCCTGGCGCTGCTGCACGCCGATCGTGACATAGGCCGTCATCCCCGGCAGCAGCAGATGGTCGGGATTGGCGACGGAAATGCGCACGTTGTAGGTGACGACATTCTGCTGCGTTGTCGGATTCAGGCGGATCTGCTGCACGACCCCGTCGAAATTCCGGTTCGGAAAGGCGTCGACCGTAAACTTTGCCTTCTGGCCTTCGCGGATGCTGCCGATATCGGCTTCGGCAAAGCTGGTGTCGATGCGCATCTCGGCCAGATCGCGGGCGATCTTGATCAGCGTCGGCGTCTGGAAGCTGGCCGCCACCGTCTGGCCGAGATCGACCACGCGGTCGATGACGACGCCGTCCACCGGCGAACGGATCACCGTGAAACCGAGATTGGCCTGATCGCGGGAATTCTGCGCCTGCGCCTGGGCCAACTGGGCCCGCGCCGACTTGAGCACTTGGCTGGCCTGGTCATATTCCTGTTTCGAGACAAACTCCTGCGCCAGCAAGGCCTTCATCCGCGCTTCGTTGGCCTGCGCCAGATCCAGCGAGGCCCTGGCATTGGCGACCGTGGCTGCACTCTGGCGCTCGCTGGCGGAAACCAGCGCATCGTCGAGTTCGAGCAACGGCTGGCCGGCCTTCACCTTGTCGTTGAAATCGACATAGAGCTTCTTCACCGTGCCCGAGACCTGCGTACCGACGCTGATCAGCACCACCGGATTGAGCGTGCCGTTGGCCGAGACGGTCTGCGTCACCTCGCCGCGTTCGACCGGCATCGTCCGGTAGCGTTTCTCCGGGTCCTGCTCGCCGCGCACGCCGAGATACCAGGCACCGGCGCCGGCCAGTCCGGCGAGGATCAGCACGCCAAGCAGCAGCTTGCCTTTAGTTTTCATGGTCTTCCTTCCGCTGCCTGCAGCAGCGAGTAATCAAGCGCGCCCATGGCCTGGGCCAGCGTGGCGCGGTAAATGTTCCAGTCGAGTTCGGCCTGGATGCGCTGCACGCGCGCACTGGCCAGCGCACTTTGCGCGCTCAGCAGATCGAGCACGGTACCGACGCCGGCCTTGTAACGCCCGAGGGCAACCCGTTCGGATTGCTCGGCGCTGGCCAGCAGGTCACGCGATGTCTGCACCGTCTGCGTTGCCGTCGTCAGGCTCTGGTAAGCCTGCCAGACATCGAGCGCCACCTGGTTGCGTAGGCGGTCGCGCTGGGCGGCACGGGCCTCCAGTTGCGCCTCGGCCGAACGCACGCGGTAGGTATTCTCGAAACCGGTGAAGATCGGCACATTGAGCGTCAGGCCGATGCTGCCGGTGCGCGTCGTTTCGCCTTCGAACCGCTGCCAGTTCGGCCCGGCCGCCAGCGACAGCGTCGGCCGGCCCTGGGCCCGGGCCGCGGCAATCGACGCATCGGCGGCACGCAACTGGGCTTCGGCGGCCTTCAGGTCGGGCCGTCGCGCCTGGGCGGCAGCGATCAGCGCGTCGACGTCCTGCTGGAATTCGTTCGCCGCAGCGACTGCCGGCAAGGCGGCAAGCTGCAGCGGCGTCTGCGCCGGAAAACCCAGCGCATTGGCCAGCGCGCCCAGCGCATTGCGCGCATCGCCTTCAGCCCGTTGAGTGTTCAGGCGGGCCTGCGAGGCGGCGGTCTGCGCCTGCAGACGATCGGCCGGGGTGGCGATGCCGACCTGGTAGCGCAGTTCGGCCGCCGCCAAGCTTTCGCGGGCCGAACGCTCGGCATCGCTCGCCGCCTGCACCGCCGCCTGCGTGGCCTGGGCGCGGTAATAGGTCTGCAGCGCGGCAAGGAACAACGACTGCACCGTCGCGTCGCGCGTCGCCAGCGCGGCGTCGAGCAATTGCCGGGCATTGTCGATGTTGGCCGACCGTTGCCCGGAATCGAACAGCAGCCAGGACAGGCTCAGCGCCGCGTTGCGCTGGGTTAGCTGGCTGTCGTCTGTGAAATTGCGGGTCACGCCGGCCCGGCCGTCAAGCGACGGCAGCCAGCCGGAACGGGCAACCCCGACCTGGGCCGCCTGCAGTCGCGCCGAAGCCCAGACTTCGCGGGTCTGCGGGTGGTTGCACAGCGCCAGATCGACCGCATCAAGCGGCGTCAGCGGCGATGCCGGCAATTCGCTGGCGCACGGCCGCTCGCCGACGCGCGCTGCCAGTGCCGACGCCGAACGCAAGGGCAGCATGGCCTCGGTCGCCAGCGGATCGGCCAGCCTGGCGGACAAGGATTCCGCCTGCACGCAAAAACTTGCGGTCAACGTCGCCAGCAGCGGAAAAATTCTTATGAAAACTCGCATGGGCGACAGTTTAGCGTTGTCGCCGCGATCCGAGCTGTTACAAATTGTTTGCCAGCTGTTGTATCTTCGCCGCCATGTCCGCCACCTCTGATTCCTCATTCATGTTCGGCGCCCGCGAGGGCTTCGCCGCTTTCCTGCCGTTCTCCGTCGGCCTGGTGCCGTGGGCGCTGGTCATGGGCATGGCGATGACCAGCACCGGTTTCTCGCCGCTGGAAGCCATAGGCATGAACATCATCGTCTTTGCCGGTACCGCCCAGCTCGGCACGCTGCCATTGATCGCCGCCGAGGCGCCGCTGTGGCTGATCGTCGTCACCGCGCTGGCACTAAACCTGCGCTTCGTCATCTTCAGCGCCGCCATCGCCCCCGGTTTTCGCGGCGTCGGCCTGCCGGCCCGCTGGCTCTCCGGCCACCTGCTGACCGACGGCGTGTTCGCCACCTGCGTCGACCGGATGCAGCATGTCGACGACCCGCGCTGGCGGCTCGGCTACTACCTGGCGCCGTCGCTGTGGTCGTGGCTGTTGTGGCAGAGCTTCACGCTGCTCGGCATCTACGCCGCCGCCATCGTGCCGAAAAGCTGGTCGCTGGAATTCATGGCGACCATCGCCCTGATCGTGTTGCTGGTGCCGATGGCGCGCATCCGGCCGATGCTCGTCGCGGCTGTGGTCGGCGGCGGCAGTGCAACGCTGTTGCGCAACCTGCCGCTGCGCTTGGGCGTGGTCGTCGCCATCGTGCTCGGCATCGCCGCCGGTTTTGCTGCGGAACATGTCGAACACCGGAGGAAACAGCAATGAACGATGTTTCGCTGTGGCTGATCTTCATCCTGATCGGGCTGGCGACGACGCTGCCACGCGCCAGCTTCATCGTCCTCGGCAACCGCGTCGCGCTGCCGGCGACACTGCAGCGCGCCCTGCGCTACGCCCCGGCCGCCGCCCTGGCGGCAATCGTGGCCCCCGACCTGCTGCTCGTCGGCGACAGCGTCGATGTGCTCAACGCCAAGCTCGGCGGCGGCATCGCCGCGGTTTTGGCTGCATTATGGTCGCGCAACCCGTGGCTGCCGTTCATCGTCGGCATGGCGGTATTGCTCGGCCTGCGCCAATTCGTCGCTTAAGGGAAATCCACAGGCAAAACAGCCGCTTCCGGGCGGGCGCGACCGGCATCAATTGCGCTAAAATGCCGGCCACCATGATCTATCCGCTCATCCGCAAATTCTTCTTCGCGCTGGACGCCGAAAAGGCGCACGGCATCGGTCTCACCGGCATGTCCTTCCTTGAGGCGGCAGGCATGCTCGGCATCCTGGCCAAGCCTGCGCCGGCGTGCCCGGTCAAGGTCATGGGCCTGACTTTCCCGAATCCGGTCGGCCTGGCCGCCGGCCTCGACAAGAACGGCGAGCACATCGACGCGCTGGCCGGCCTCGGTTTCGGCTTCATCGAGATCGGCACGATCACGCCGCGCCCGCAGGACGGCAATCCGAAACCGCGACTGTTCCGCATTCCGGAAGCGCAGGGCATCGTCAACCGGATGGGCTTCAACAACGCCGGTGTCGACCAGTTGCTGTTCAACGTGCGCGCGGCAAAATTCCCGAAGCGCGGCGGCATCCTCGGCATCAACATCGGCAAGAACGCGACGACGCCGATCGAGAAAGCCGCCGACGATTACCTGACCTGCCTCGACAAGGTCTACAACGACGCGAGCTACGTCGCCGTCAACATCTCGTCGCCAAATACCAAGAACCTGCGCGAACTGCAGAAGGACGAGGCGCTTGATGATCTGCTGGCGCAACTCAAGGCACGTCAGCAGGCGCTCGCCCAGCAGCACGGCAAATACGTGCCGCTGGCGCTGAAGATCGCGCCCGACCTCGATGACACGCAGATCACGGCGATTGCCGATGCGCTGCGCCGGCATCGTTTCGACGGTGTCATCGCGACCAACACCACGCTGTCGCGCGACGGCGTCGAGAACCTGCCGAACGGCAACGAGACCGGCGGCCTGTCCGGCGCTCCGGTATTCCTGCGGTCGACTGCCGTTTTGGGCAAATTATCGACGGCGCTGGCCGGCGAAGTGCCGATCATCGGTGTCGGCGGCATTCTCAAGGGCGCCGACGCTGCCGCCAAGATCGACGCCGGCGCCAGCCTGGTCCAGGTCTATAGCGGCTTCATCTATCGCGGTCCGGAACTGGTTGCCGAAATCGGCCAGGCCGTCGCCCGCGCCCTGCAACAGAAAGGCGCATGAAGCCATAAACGGCGCGCGGTTGTTTGCTCAGCCGCAAAGCCCGATAATGACGGCCTTCGCTCCATCCCCAATCAATGAGCCACTACATATTCATCCTCGTCGGTGCGGTGCTGGTCAACAACGTCGTGCTGGTGAAGATCCTCGGTCTTTGTCCGTTCATGGGCGTTTCCAAGAAACTGGAAACGGCTTACGGCATGGGCGCGGCAACGACCTTCGTGCTGACGCTGGCGACCGGGTCGAGCTACATCATCGATCATTTCCTGCTCATTCCGTTCGGGCTGGAATACCTGCGCACGCTGTCGTTCATCGTCACCATCGCGGCCATCGTCCAGATGACCGAAATGGTCATCGCCAAGACCTCACCCACGCTGCAGCAGACGCTGGGCATTTACCTGCCGCTGATCACCACCAACTGCGCCGTACTCGGCGTGCCGCTGATCAACATCGCCTACGGCTACAACTTCGTCGAATCGCTGTTGTTCGGCGCCGGCAGCGCGATCGGCTTCTCCGGCGTGCTGATCCTCTTTGCCGCCGTGCGTGAGCGCATCGAAGGCGCCGACGTCCCCCGCCATTTCCGCGGCTCGGCCATCGCAATGATCACCGCCGGCCTGATGGCCCTGGCCTTCATGGGCTTTGCCGGCCTGGACAAGTACCAGTAATGGATATCCTGCTCGCCATCGCCATCATGGCCCTCGGCGCCGTCGTCCTCGGCGCCGCGCTGGGTTTTGCGTCGATCAAGTTCAAGGTCGAAGGCGACCCGCTGGTCGAGAAAATCGAAGCCATCCTGCCGCAGACGCAGTGCGGCCAGTGCGGCTACCCCGGCTGCAAACCGTACGCCGAGGCCATCGCCAAGGGTGAATGCGACATCAACCTGTGCCCGCCGGGCGGCATGGAAGGCGTGCAGCGCCTGGCCGACCTGCTCGGGCGCGAAGTCAAGGCGCTCGAAGCCGAAGAGAAGCCGAAACAGGTGGCGATCATCGACGAGAACACCTGCATCGGTTGCACGCTGTGCATCCAGGCCTGCCCGGTCGATGCCATCGTCGGTGCCGCCAAGCAGATGCACACGATCATCGCCCAGCAATGCACCGGTTGCGAACTGTGCCTGCCGCCCTGCCCGGTTGAATGCATCCACATGGAAGTCATCCCGGAAACGCTGGACAACTGGAAATGGAAATTCCCGGTGATCGAGATCAAGTCGGCGCCGGCCAAGGAAGCCGCGTGATGCTGAACAAGCTGTTCAAGTTCTACGGCGGGGTCAAGCCGCCGTCCAACAAGACCCTCTCCAACGCGCTGCCGATCGTCCAGGCGCCCTTGCCGTCGCGGCTGGTCGTGCCGCTGCACCAGAGCATCGGCGGCATGCCGCGCCCGGTCGTGCAGGCTGGCGAACGGGTATTGAAGGGCCAGTTGATCGGTCAGGCCGACGGCTGGCTGTCGGCCGCCGTGCATGCGCCGACGTCGGGCACCGTGCTGGAAGTTGCCATGCATGTCCGGCCGCATGTCTCCGGCCTCGATTCGCTGTGCGTCGTCATCGAACCCGATGGCCAGGATGAATGGATCGCCCACGGCCCGCCCGACATCGCAACGATGAGCCCGGCCGACATCTGCAATTACCTGCAGCAGCATGGCGTGGTCGGCCTCGGCGGCGCCGGTTTTCCGACCCACGGCAAGTTGACCGCAACACCCGCAGTGCCGATGGCTGAACTGATCATCAACGCCGCCGAGTGCGAACCCTACATCACCTGCGACGACCTGCTGATGCGCGAGCGCGCCGACGACATCGTGCGCGGCATCGCGGTCTTCCGCGACATGCTCAAGCCGCAAAGCGTCATCATCGGCGTCGAGGACAACAAGCCGGAAGCGATTGCCGCGATGCGTGCTGCGGTCGACGCGCAGAATGAAGCATTTTCCGTCGTTGCCGTGCCAACACTGTATCCGGCCGGCGGCGCCAAGCAGTTGATCCGCGTGCTCACCGGCAAGGAAGTCCCGGGGTCGATGCGGTCGACTGCCGACATGGGCGTCCAGGTGTTCAACGTTGGTACCGCCTACGCCGCCTGGCGCGCCATCGGCCACGGCGAACCGCTGATTTCACGCATCGTCACGCTGACCGGCAATGTCCGTCAGGCACACAATGTCGAAGCGCTGATCGGCACGCCGATGAACGAACTGCTACAACTGGCGCAGCCGCATCCGGACACCGACGGCATCATCATGGGCGGGCCGATGATGGGCTTCCTGGTGCCCAACGAGAGCGCGCCCATCGTCAAGACCAGCAACTGCCTGATCGCCCATTCCGAGCGCCTGTTCCCGCCGAAGGCACCGGAAATGCCGTGCATCCGCTGCGGCGCCTGCGCCCGCGCCTGCCCGCACGAGCTGCAGCCGTTCGAGCTGTACTGGCACGCGCGCGCCAAGGATTTCGGCAAGACCCAGCAATACAACATCTTCGACTGCATCGAGTGCGGTTGCTGTTCCTTCGTCTGCCCGTCGCGGATTCCGCTGGTCCAGTATTTCCGCTTTGCCAAGAGCGAAATCTGGGCGCGCGAACGCGAGAAGAAGGCCGCCGACGAAGCCAAGACGCGCTTCGAATTCAAGCAGTTCCGCGAAGAGCGCGAAAAGACCGAAAAGGCTGAAAAGCTGGCCAAGGCCGCCGCCGCCCAGGCCGCCAAGAAAGCAGCAGAAGCTGCTGCGGCAGCGGCAGCCGCCGGCGATGCAGGCGACGCCCCGGTGGCCGACAAAGCCCCGGATGTTGCGGTCGACCCGGCCCAGGCAGCAAAAAAGGCCGCCATCGAAGCCGCCATGGCCCGAGCCAAGGCCCAGCGCGAAGCCGCCCAGGTGAAAAATACCGATGACCTGACGCCCGAACAGGCAAAGGCCATGGCCGACATCGAAGCCCGTCGCCAGCAGGCCGGTATCGCCGAGCCGGCCACGACTACCGAAACGAAACCCGAATGATGTTCGCCCCCGCCCCCTTCCTGCTCAAGGATGCCAGCGTCAGCCAGGTGATGACCCAGGTCTGCCTGGCGCTGATTCCCGGCATCGCCGCCTACGCCTGGCTGGTCGGCCCGGCGATCCTGGTCCAGCTGGTGATCGCCTCGCTCACCGCCGTCGCCGCCGAAGCCGCGATGCTGAAGCTGCGCGGCAAGCCGCTGGCGATGTTCCTGTCCGACGGCTCGGCCATCGTCACCGCCTGGCTGATCGCCCTCACCTTCCCGCCGCTGGCGCCGTGGTGGCTGGTCGTTACCGGCACGCTGTTCGCCATCGTCATCGCCAAGCATCTGTATGGCGGCCTCGGCCAGAACCCGTTCAATCCGGCGATGGTCGCCTTCGCCGCCTGCATCGTCTCGTTCCCGGCCCTGATGTCGCAATGGCCGAGCGTCGGCCTGCAGATGCCCTTGCTCGACCAGCTGAACGTCATCCTCGGCCTGGCCCCGCGCGTCGATGCGCTGTCCGGCGCGACGCCGCTGGATGCGATGAAGACGGCGCTGAAACTGGGCGAAGGTCAGATCGACATCGCCCACCTGCTGGCCAACCAGGACATCTACGGCAACTTCGCCGGGCGCGGCTGGGAATGGGTCGCTGCCGGCTACCTGCTCGGCGGCCTGTGGCTGTGGCGGCGCAAGCTGGTCACCTGGCATGCGCCGGTCGCCTTCCTGGCGGCAATGGTGCTGGTTTCCGGAGCCCTCTGGCTGTATCAGCCGGCCAGCTTCGCCAGCCCGCTGTTCCATCTGCTGTCGGGCGGCACCATGCTCGGTGCCTTCTTCATCATCACCGACCCGGTTTCCGGCTGCACGACGCCGCGCGGCAAGCTGATCTTCGGTTTTTCCGCCGGCCTGCTCGCCTACATCATCCGCGTCTTCGGCGGCTACCCGGACGGCGTTGCCTTCGCCGTACTGCTGATGAACCTGTCGGCACCGCTGATCGACCAGCTCACCCAACCGCGCATTTTCGGCATGAAGGGCAGGCAGTCATGAGCAGCACCCCGCGCGAATTCACCGCCCCCGCGATGGCGCTGCGGACCGCAGCGATCCTTTTCGTTTTCGTCATCATCTTCACCGCCTTCCTCTCTGCGGCCTACAACTGGACCCGCCCGGCGATCGAGGCCTCGGCCCTCGAAGAGAAGATGAAACTGCTCAACGAAGTGCTGCCCGCGGCCGATTACGACAACCGCCTGCTCGAAGACACGCTGACCCTGCCGGCCACGCCGGAACTCGGCCTGAAGGAGCCGAGCACGGTTTACCGCGCACGCAAGGCCGGACAGCCGGCGGCGCTGGTCTTCGAAGCGGCGGCCCCGGATGGCTATGCCGGGCGCATCAGGCTGCTGATCGCGCTGCGTGCCGACGGCACGCTGGCCGGCGTACGCGTCACCCAGCACAAGGAAACACCGGGGCTGGGTGACTACATCGATCCGCGCAAGGACAAGAACAAGGCAGCCCCCTGGATCGGCCAGTTCGTCGGCCTGTCGGTCAGCGGCACCCCGGAAAAGGCCTGGCGCGTGCGCAAGGATGGCGGGCAGATCGACTACCACGCCGGCGCCACCGTCAGCCCGCGCGCGATCACCAAGGCCGTGCGCAAAGCCGTGCTGTGGGCCGACATCCGGCGCGAGCAACTGTTCTCTGAAGGAGACGCACGATGACCCGCGACGAATTCACCACCATCGCCCACAACGGCTTGTGGAAGCAGAATACCGCGCTCGGCCAGTTGCTCGGCCTGTGTCCGCTGCTGGCCGTCAGTACCAACATCGTCAATGGCGTGATGCTGGCGCTGGCGACCATTCTGGTGATGGCGCTGGCCAACGTCGCCGTCGCCTCACTGCGCAATTTCATTCCGCACGAAATCCGCATCCCGGTGTTCATCCTCATTGTTGCCGCACTGGTCACCGTCGTTGACCTGCTGTTCAACGCCAACCTGCACGAACTCTACGTGGTGCTCGGCATCTTCATCCCGCTGATCGTCACCAACTGCATCGTGCTCGCCCGCGTTGAAGCCTTCGCCGCCAAGAATCCGCCGCTGAATTCGACGGTCGACGGCATTTTCATGGGCCTCGGCCTGCTGTGGACGCTGGCCGTACTCGGCGCGATGCGCGAACTGCTCGGCAGCGGCACGCTGTTCGGCGGTATCGACATGGTTTTCCCGGGCCTCAGCCCAATCCAGGTGCTGCCCGAGTCCTATCCCGGTTTCCTGCTCGGCCTGCTGCCGCCCGGCGCCTTCATCCTGCTCGGCTGCATGATCGCCTGGAAGAACTGGATGGATGCGCGCGCCGCCGAGCGTGCCAAGCGTCAGGCACCGCCGCCCGCAGCCCCCGCCCCGACCGCCGAAGCCGGCGCCTGATCGCACGCGCCATGCAGTTGGCCGATATCCGCCAGGCCCTGCGGGCGCTCGGCGCCAAGCCGGCGCACGAGGAACGCATGCTGCGCGCCTGGCTGCAGGCGAAGCCGCTGGACTGCGGTACCCGCCGGCAGGCCTCAGAAAACTGGCTGCCGCTGGCGATCCGTGAGGCACTCCCGGAACTGACCGACAAACTGGCGGGGCTCGCCCGCGTCGTCTCGGAACACCCGGGCGACGACGGCGCCCGGCTGCTGGTCGAACTGGGCGACGGCCAGACGGTCGAAAGCGTACTGCTGCCGCGCGACGGCGTCTGCATCTCGACGCAGATCGGCTGCGCCGTCGGCTGCACCTTCTGCATGACCGGCCGCGACGGCCTGCTGCGCCAGGTCGGCAGCGCCGAGATGGTCGCCCAGGTGGTGCTCGCCCGCCAGCGCCAGACCTTGCGCCGGGTGGTCTTCATGGGCATGGGCGAACCCTCGCACAATCTCGACAACGTGCTCGACGCCATCGATCTGCTCGGCACCGCCGGCGGTTTCGGGCACAAGAATCTGGTCTTCTCGACCGTCGGTGATCCGCGGGTGTTCGAGCGTCTGCCGCAGCAGCGCGTCGTCCCGGCGCTGGCGCTGTCACTGCATACCACCAACGCCGGACTGCGCGCCCGGCTGCTGCCGAAGGCGCCGCCCATGACGCCGGCCGAGCTGGTCGAGCTGGCGGAAATCTACGCCCGTCGCACCGGTTACCCGATCCAGTATCAATGGACGCTGCTCGAAGGCGTCAACGACAGTTTTGCCGAAATGGACGGCATCGTCCGCCTGCTCGCCGGCAAGTACGCGATCATGAACCTGATCCCGTACAACACGACGGCTGCGCTCGATTACCGCCGGCCGTCGACCGGGCACGTCACCGAACTGGCGCACTACCTGCACGCCCGTGGCATCCGCACGACCGTCCGCCAGTCGGCCGGCCAGGACGTCGACGGCGGCTGCGGACAGTTGCGGGCACGCAGCCGCGATGGTTCGGCCGCGCCTTTGCGTCGCCAGCGCCGGGCCGACTCAGGCGGCGTGGTCGAGTTGCCGACCGGCCAGTAAGGCGCCGAATTCATCGACCGGTTGCGGTCGACCGTACAAATAGCCCTGAAACTGGTCGCAACCATGCTCGACCAGATAACGCGCCTGAATTTCGTTTTCGACGCCTTCGGCAATCACCGACAGATCCAGCTCATGCGCCATGGCGATGATCGCCGAGGCCAGCCGCACCGACTCGCCATGCTCGCCGATCTGGCTGACGAAACTGCGGTCGATCTTCAGCGACTGCACCGGGAACTGGCGCAGATAGCTGAGCGATGAATAGCCGGTACCGAAATCGTCGATCGCCACCTGCACGTGCATCCGGCGCAGCGTCTGCAACACGGCGGCGGCCCGCGCCGAATTGCGCATCAGCAACGACTCGGTCAGTTCAAGTTCAATCAGTTGCGGCGGCAGGCCATATTCGGCGAGTACATGCGCCACCATGTTCGGTAGATCCTGCTGGGCAAACTGTTGTGCAGAGATGTTTATTGCCACCGGCACGACCAGCAGCCCGTCATCCAGCCAGGCGCGTTGCTGCGCGCAAACCGTGCGAATCGCCCATTCCCCGAAAGCATTGATCAAACCGTTTTCCTCGGCCAGCGGGATGAACTGCTCGGGCGAGATCATCCCCCGCTCGCGATGGCGCCAGCGCATCAGCGCCTCGGCGCCGACAATCCGGCCATCCGCTGCATCGACCTTGGGCTGGTAGTACATCAGCAGTTCGGCGCGCTCCAGCGCGCCGAACAGATCGTTCTCGAGCAGCAATTCGCCGAGCGTTGCCGTGTTGATTTCCGCCGAGAAATAGCAGAACGTGTTTCGCCCTTCTTCCTTGGCGCGATACATCGCCGCATCAGCCTTGCGCAACAGTTCCGAAGCCGTTTCGCCATCTTCCGGATAAAGGGCAATGCCGGCACTGCCGCTGACCGTCAGTTCGTGCCCTGCCAGCAAATACGGCTGGCACAGCGCCGACAGTATCTTGCGACAGACATGTGCGGCATCCTGCCGGCTTTCCAACTCCGGCAGCACGACGACGAACTCGTCGCCACCCTGCCGGCACAGCGTGTCGGTGTCGCGTAGCACGTGCAGTCCGCGCTGGGCAGCCTGGATCAGCAGCGTGTCGCCGACAGCGTGACCCAATGTGTCGTTGATGTTCTTGAAGCGATCGAGATCGATGAAGATGATCGCCATCTGCCGCTGGCCCCGTTTCGACTTGAGGATACCCTGCTCGATCCGGTCTTCCAGCAACAGACGATTGGGCAAGCCGGTCAGGGCATCGTGGTGCGCCAGGTGATGGATACGCGCCTCGCTCTGCTTGCGTTCCGAAATATCGGTAAAGACACCGATATAGTGACCGGATTCGCCGCCATCGTCAGACACGGCGGCAATCGACAGCCATTCCGGAAAAATCCCGCCATCCTTTCGGCGATTCCAGATTTCCCCCTGCCATTGGCCGGTTTCGCGCAGCGACATCCACATCTTGCGGTAGAAGTCTTCGCCTTGACGCCCAGAATTGAGCAAGGCCGGCGTACGCCCGATGACCTCGTCGGGTGTGTAGCCGGTTATTGCACAAAATGCCGGGTTGACCGCAACAATCCGCGAATCGGCATCGGTGATCGTCATGCCTTCTGCTGCGTGAAGAAACACCGTGCCGTACAGCCGCAATTCGTCTTCGGCACGGCGCTGGGCTTCGTAACGCGCCTCCAGATCGGCATGCGCGAGCAACAGTGCCCGTCGGTCACGCTCGATGCGGAACAGGGCATACAGTGCATAGCCGACCAGCAACATCGAGATGGCATAGAGCAGCGTTCGGTAATAGGCCGCGGTGGCAACTGCCGTCTGGTAAGCATCGAGATAGCTGCGCGCCAGATCTTCGTGCAGTGCCGAGGTTGGCGCCCGGATGATCCGGTCGACCAGCGCCGCAACCTCCGGCCCGCGCGCCATGATGATTTCGGCATGGACCAGGACCTGCTTCATTTCCCTTCGCGCTTCGTCTCCCCCCCCGTCTGCCTGCAGTCGCACCAGGCTGGCGCGCAGACTGGCGGCCTCGGCGTCATCCAGCGTACGGGTCAGGCCAAAGCCGATCAGGCGCCGGATGAAGTCCTCGAAGGCATCCGCTTGCGGCCAGGCCGGCCGCGCCAGCAAGGCATCGGCCGCCTGTGGCAGATAGAGCGTGGAATTGCGCAGGACCGAATTGGCCCGCTGGAAGTGATCGATATCGAGCGCTTTCGCCTGCCCGGCATCGATCAGCGCCTGAATCCGTGCCTCGATCCGCTGACGGTCGCCAGCATCTAGCCAGGCTGGCATCTCCCTCAATTTCACGCCGGTTTCGCGCAGTCGGCCGAGATAGTAGGCCATCCCGTCATAGTTCTGCACCAGCCCCGCGTAGCTGGCAACCACCTTCGAATTCAGTTGCTCGTCGAACTGCTGGAACTGATGCAGCGTGCGGGTGTAGCGATGATGCACCTCCGGCGATATTTCGCCGGCTTTGAAAAAGAGCCAGGTGAGCAAGCCGGTCAGGATTCCGATCAGCAGGATCTTCCAGGCACGGTGGGCGCGCAGCGCAGCCATCCGTCCCCTCATTGCTCGCTCGCTCTCTCCGGTATCTGTCCGGTCAGTGAATTCAGGAAGGCGACAATCGCCGTGACATCGTCGGGCAAGAGATCGCGGCCCAACTGGTAGCGGCCCATCACGGCCACCGCCGTCTCCAGCGAACTGGCGGACCCGTCGTGAAAATAGGGGGCGGTCAGCGCAACATTGCGCAGGCTGGGAACCTTGAAGACATGCCGGTCTTCCTCACGACCGGTCACATTGTAACGGCCCAGGTCGGCCTGGCTGACCGGACGGCCGGCAAAATAGTCGCCGAGCACACCGAATTTCTGGAACATGTTGCCCCCGACCAACGCCCCCTGGTGGCAACTGATGCAGCCGAAATCGCGGAAACGGTGATAGCCGTCGATTTCCAGTTCGCCAATCGCCTGCCTGTCGCCACGCAAGAACCGGTCAAAAGGCGCGTCGACCGTCAGCAGCGACTGCTCGAAGCTGGCAATGGCATCGGCCACGTTGGCCGCAGTCAGACCATCCGGATAGGCGGCGGCAAAATCCCGGCGCATGCTGTCGTCAGCGGCCAGTCGCTCCAGTACCTGCGCCCAGGACGAGCCCATTTCCAGCGTATTGTGGATCGGTCCGGCAGCCTGTTCCTGCAGATTGGCCGCCCGACCATCCCAGAACTGCACGAAATTCAGGCTGCTGTTGAAGACTGTTGGCGCATTGATAGGCCCTTCGGCGCCGTTGATGCCGAGCGAAACCCGGCGCCCGTCGGCGCCCCCCAGATCAAAGCGATGGCAGGAGATGCAGGCGACCGAATAATCGGCCGACAGGCGCGTATCGGTAAACAGGCGTTCGCCGAGCAATACCCGTTCAGGTGGTAGAACAGGCAGCGGCGGCAAGGCGCGCAAGGGCTGTACGGTATCGTCAAAAACCGGCGCAAAGGCCTCCTGGATCAGCGTCGAGTCGTCGCGTGATGGACGGGAAAACCACGCCGAACCAAGCACGATAACCAGCAGCAACACAGATGCAACTATTTTCTTCATATCAGCCTAGGCCTGCACAACGCAGTTTTTCCCCTGTCGCTTGGCAGCATAAAGTGCCTCGTCAGCGCGCCGGATGAATGTCTGCTCATCCTCTCCCCGCTGCCACTCGGCGACACCGATGCTGACGGTGGCGGAAATCGTCTCGCCACCGGCCGCCGGCAAACGAACGGCGGCAAATCCGCTGCGCAATCGTTCCGCCAGTGCCATCGCAGCAGCGCTGCCGTTTTCCGGCATCAGGACGATGAATTCCTCGCCCCCGTAACGATAGGCGGTGTCGCTGCTTCTCAGGCAATCAGCCACAACTTTCGCCAGCGCCTGCAGAACCCGGTCGCCTTCGAGATGACCGAAACGATCATTGATCACCTTGAAATCATCGCAATCGAGAACCAGCAGTGACAACGGCCGGCCATAGCGCTCGGCCCGGTCGATTTCCTGTACCAGGCTTTCCCACAGCGAACGCGAGTTGCGCAACCCGGTCAGCGCATCGGTCCGGCTCAACTCACGGTAGCGCTCCTCGCTGGCGCGCAATGCCTCTTCGGCACGCCGGCGCTCGGTAATGTCCTGCAAGGTCTCGATGGCACCGACGATCTCCCCGGCGTCATTACGAATCGCCGCCGCGGTGAAGAACAGCCAGCGGCCACCGTCGCCGAATGCCGGGAAGAAATTCTCGGCCTCGTAAGCGCCCTCAATCAGATCGGAACGCCTGAATTTTCCGTGATAGAACTCGTCGACCACAGCATCCATGGCCCCGTCGATGATCAGGTCAGCCATGATCGGACGTGGATCGGGATAAAAGGCTCGCCACTGCTCCCGGGTACCGACGATTTCCTCTGCCGGTACGCCAGTCATGACGGCACAGGCCCGATTCCAGTGAGTCACGCGATGCGCCGCATCGATGACGATGGTGGCAACCGGATTACCGTCGATCAGTTGCGCGAGGGCTATTTTTCCCCCGTTCGTTGTGAGGTACATAAACCCTCGTGGTTTCTCCGTCGGTTAGAATCGTCTTTACTGCAATATCGCGCATTCCCGAGACAGTTACAATCCCCCGGACAGCCTCCCGCCGTGAAAAAATCCGTCGTCGAACAGTTCTACCAGCGCCTGCGCGAAAACAATCCCGCACCGACCACCGAACTGGATTACGCCAGCCCTTTCCAGTTGCTGATCGCCGTCATCCTGTCGGCGCAGGCGACTGACGTCGGTGTCAACAAGGCAACCGCCCGCCTCTTTCCCGTCGCCCCGACGGCCGAAACCATGCTGGCTCTCGGTGAGGCGACGCTGACCGACTGCATCAAGACCATCGGCCTCTACCGGACCAAGGCCAGAAATGTCATCGCCACCTGCCGGATACTGGTCGAACAGTACGGCGGCGAAGTCCCGGCAGACCGTACCGCGCTGGAAGCCCTGCCCGGCGTCGGCCGCAAGACCGCCAATGTGGTATTGAATACGGCTTTCGGCCAGCCGACCATTGCCGTCGATACGCACATTTTCCGGCTCGGCAATCGCACCGGACTGGCCCCCGGAAAAACCGTGCTCGACGTGGAAAACAAGCTGCTGCGCGTCACCCCCCGGGAATTCATGAAGGATGCACACCACTGGCTGATCCTGCACGGCCGTTATGTCTGCAAGGCGCGCAAACCGGAATGCAGCCGCTGCTGTGTCGTCGACCTGTGCGAATTCCGGGGCAAGACAGTGTGATCGTCGCCAGCGGACAAGCCACCGGCCCCGCCCCGCTGCCGGCGCTAGCCGAAAGGGCGGTACAGGATGCGCTGGAACGGGCGGGCATCACCCGGGCCGAGCGCGTCCTGCTGCTGCTCAGCAAGGACTTTTGCCGCCAGGGAGCAGCAGCCCTGCGCGCCGCCGCCGGCGCCGCCGCCTGCCTGCAGATATCGGGTTGCACGGCAAACGGTTTGCTGACCGAGACGGGCTGGCAGATCGATCAACCGGCAGCGGCGGCACTGGTTTTTGCCCACCATCCGTGTGCGCCAGGCGAAGATGAATCACCGCTACTGTCCTTCAGCGGGCAGGGGCGACTGGCCTGGGACTGGCTCGACGACACACCACGTGCCGGACTGGTCGATAGCGATGCAAACGCCTGGCAACAGGCGCGCGAATGCGGTGATGCGCGCAGCACGCTGGCGCTGCCGGGATGGCATGGCACACCGCTGTTGTCGCGTGGGCTGCGCTGGCTGGGCGAGACACAGGAGGTCACCGCCGCAGACGCCCACGAATTGCGCCGGCTCGGCACCGGGACAGCCGTCGACAGCCTGCTGCGCGCACTGCCCGGTGACTTGCGCGCCCGGCCGCCGCTGCATCAACTGACGCTGGTCCGCGCAGACCGGCTTCCCGGCATCGGCATCCTGTCGCTCAATAGCGATGGCTCGCTGACACTGGGCAGTCCGTTGCAGGCTGGCGACACGGTGACCTGGGCGATTCGTCAGCCGCTGGCGGCGGAGCAGGAAATCCGTCAGCAGTTCGCTGCTGCGGTCGACGCCGGAAAACGCCCGGAATTCGCCTTGATGTTCTCCTGCATCGGCCGTGGTCCACTGTTCTATGGCAACGACGATCGCGACCTGCTCGCCTTCCGCGAACACTTTCCGCAAGTACCACTGCTCGGCGCCTACGGCACCGGCCAGATCGTTCCCGGCGACAAGGGCAATCAATTGTTCCAGAATACCGTCCTCACCCTGCTCTACGAAAGAAGCAATGTTCAATCCCACCCGTGACCAGGTCCGCGAGTTTTTCTGTTCGGCCTGGAAAAAGCATGTCGAACGCCTGCCGCTGGTCGGTGCCGAAGTCACCGCTGCCGACATCGCCGCCCGCCATCCGGAATACCATGCCCTGCTCGCCAACCCCGATGCAGCACTCAACCAGGAATGGGCACCGGAAAGCGGCCAGATGAATCCTTTCCTGCACCTGTCACTGCATCTGGCCATCCACGAACAGACCAGCATCGACCATCCGCCGGGTATTCGTGCCGCCTTTGACCAGTTACGTGCGCGCATGGACGCCCATGACGCCGAACACGTGCTGCTCGAGTGCCTGGGCGAAACGATCTGGCGCGCCCAGCGCGAAGGTCAGCCGATGGATGCACTGGCCTATGTCGATACGATACGCCGCAAGGCCAGTCTGCTTTAAAATCCGGCTGTCTGCGGTCAACCGCCCAACGGGAGCAAAAATGCAACGTCGAAGCCTGCTGAAGAGCCTGGTCGCCCTGACCCTCGCCGAACGACTGGACTTCCTGCACGGCGCCTGGGCGGCCGGCAACAAACTGGCAGCACCGGGGTTCTACAAGATCCGCGGTCAGGTCAGCATCAACGGCCAGCCGGCACGCGAAGGCATGCTGGTCAATGCCGGCGACACCATCGTCACCGGCCCGGGCAGCGAGGCCATCTACGTGATCGGCCAGGATGCCTACCTGCAACGCGACAACTCGGCCGTCGCCGTCGCTGGCGACATCCTGAAAAGCGGCCTGCGCGTACTCAATGGCAAACTGCTGTCGGTATTCGGCAAGGGCAACAAGCGGATCGAGACAGCGACCGCCACCATCGGCATCCGCGGCACCGGCTGCTACCTCGAAGCCAGCGCGGAAAAGACCTATTTCTGTCTGTGCTACGGCCTGGCCGACATTGCGCTGGCCAGGGACAGCCAGTCGGTACGCACCGTGCAAACCACGCACCACGAGCAACCGCTTTACCTGCATGCCGATCCTCGCCAAGGCATGGCCATGGCGCCAATGGTCAATCACAGCGATACCGAACTGGTCATGCTCGAAAATCTGGTTGGCCGCCTGCCGCCCTTTGTCGGCTTGCCGAGCTATGGCAGCTATCGCTAGTGAGGCACCTGGTAGCTGTTCTGCGTCATCAGGTCGACACCGCACTCGATGCCTTCGACCCAGGAAATGAAATCCCCGACCGCCTGCTTGCCGACAAAACGCGAGCCGTGCTGCGGCACGATCTGCTCGATATCGAGCTGGCGCACCATGTTGGCCCAGAAACGGCAGACCTTGCGTGACACGATGTAGCGTTTGTGAAACCCTTCCATGTAACGCACATGGCTGTAGAAATCCGTAACCGGCGTGGCCGCCTGTTCATGCGTGACCAGCGAAGCCCCGAGATCGCCGGAAAAGAGGATCTTGGCCACCGGATCGTAGAACTGGAAGTTGCCCTCCGCATGCATGAAGTGCGCTGGTAGTGCGAGAATTTTGCTCTGCCCCAACTGAATCACCGTACCCTGGTCGGGAATGCCGAGAATGCGCTGCGAAACATCCTTGCCGGTGGTGAAGTGCGGGACGAAACGCGTCCACAGGGACGAGATCATGACCTTGCAGTGCGAGGCAACAAACCATTTGTTGACCGACGCGATGATGTCCGGATCCGGATGCGATGCCAGGATGAAATCGAGATCCTTGGACGAGAAATATTTCTGCATGTCCATCAGGAGGCCGGTATAGGTCATGTTGCCACCAGGATCGACCAGCGCACCATGTCCGTGATCGACGATCAGGAACTGGTTGCACTGGACAGCACCACCCGGTGAATCATCGACCAGATCGTAAAAGGCGTGGACGATGTGCTTGCCGTCATTGAACAATTCAACTGCCATAACCCCTCCTGCTGACAAGGGTATGGATTATCCGCCCACTACCGCTTTGTGACTAGTCCGAAAGAGGTAGGATTCCTAATTGTCATCGGCTGGCGGCACTTGCTTGATCAATTCCTCGATGGTCGTCATCCCCTGCGCAACCTTCAGCGCCCCGGATACCCGCAAGGGGCGCATGCCTTCGCGGAAAGCCTGCTCCCGGACCCGGGGAATTTCCGTGCCGGGTTTGATCAGGCGACGGACTTCGGGCGAATTGAGCAGGATCTCGTACACACCGATACGCCCGCTGTAGCCCGTCATCCGGCACTCCAGGCAGCCGACCGCATGATGCACGTGCGTAGGTTCTGCTGCCTTCCAGGGATGTACGAGCGAGCGCCAGGCAGCACGCTCCTCCTCGTTGATCGGCTCACTCTTCTTGCAATGCGGGCACAGCGTCCGTATCAGGCGCTGCGCCATGATGCCGAGCAGCGTGGAGTTGATCAGGTAAGCCGGCACGCCGAGATCCAGCAACCGGGTAATAGCGGATGGGGCGTCGTTGGTGTGCAGGGTCGACAGCACGAGATGTCCGGTCAACGCTGCCTGAATGGCCATTTCTGCAGTTTCCAGATCGCGGATTTCACCGATCATGATGATGTCCGGATCCTGGCGCATCAGGGCGCGCACACCGTCGGCAAAGTTCAGCCCGATACCGTGGTGCACCTGCATCTGGTTGAAGGCTGGCTCAACCATCTCGATCGGGTCCTCGATCGTGCACACGTTGACCTCCGGGGTCGCCAGCTGCTTGAGCGTGGTATACAAGGTCGTCGTCTTGCCGGAGCCTGTCGGGCCGGTAACCAGCACGATACCGTTCGGTGCCGCCGTCATTTGCTGCCAGCGCGTCTGGTCCTCCTGCGAGAAACCCAGCGATCGGAAATCGCGCACCAGAACTTCCGGATCGAAGATGCGCATCACCAGTTTTTCACCGAAAGCTGTCGGCAAGGTGGACAGGCGCAGTTCGACTTCCTGCCCGCCCGGCGTCCGGGTCTTGATCCGGCCATCCTGCGGCCGTCGCTTCTCGATCACGTCCATGCGTCCGAGCAGCTTGATCCGGCTGGTCATCGCGTTCATCACCGTCATCGGTATCTGGTACACCTGATGCAGCACGCCGTCGATGCGAAAGCGGACGATGCCGAGATCACGCCGTGGCTCGATATGAATGTCCGAAGCGCGCTGGTCGAATGCGTACTGCCACAACCAATCAACGATGTGGACGATATGCTGGTCATTGGCGTCGAACTGGCGATTCCCCTTCCCCAGTTCCACGAGTTGCTCGAAGCTCGACAGTCCGGCAGTACTCTCGCCCCGGGCTGCCGCTTTCTTGACCGACTTGGCCAGGCTGAAGAATTCGACCAGATAACGGCTGATATCCTCGGGATTGGCCATCACCCGTCGGATATCCTTGCGCAGGATCTGGCGCAACTCAGCAACCCATTCGCTGACGAACGGCTCGGCCGTCGCGATGATGATCTCGCGCGCCGTCACCTGCACCGGCAGGATGCTGAAACGGGCAGCGTAGGCACTCGACATCACCTCGGAGACACCGGTGAAATCGATCTTGAGCGGATCGATATGGAGGTAGTCAAGCCCACAACGGGCTGCCAGCCATTCAGTCAGCGCATCAAGCGACAGCATTTTCTGCGGCGGGCGCGAACTACGCCACTTCTGCTCGGCAATGACCAGCAGCGGATGCTGCTTGTCGCCGTGCAGGCGCCGCTCAAGCTTCAGGGATTCAGCGGCGGCAGCATCAACAATGCCGTCCGTCACCAGCATCTCGAGCACTTCGACCAGATTGATTCGATGTTCCCGGATCGCTGTTTCTGTCATCGGTGGACTCGTCCTTCATCATCCGGAAAAAATGTGGGAAGCCCTGTTAACGGGCGTTGAATCCCTTCACCAGATCGTCCGGCATCATCGGTCTGGCAAACAAATAACCCTGGCCGATATTACATCCGATTTCGCGCAGGACCGCCAACTGCTCCTCACTCTCAACCCCTTCGGCAACAACCGAGAAGCCGAGGGTTTGCGACATGGCCATGATGGTCTGGGCAATCGCCCGGTCATCCAGATTCTGCGCGATGTCAGCAACGAATGACTTGTCGATTTTGAGCTCGTCCAGGGCAAACCGTCGCAGATAGGCGAGCGACGAGTAGCCAGTGCCGAAATCGTCGATGCTGAGCTGGATACCCAGTGTTTTCAACTCACGCAGCATCTGCTGCACGCGCTCGACATTGTCGAGCAGTGCCGTCTCGGTCAGTTCGATGACGATTCGCGTTGCATCAAGGCGGTAGTGGCCAAGCAAACGGCGCATCAATGCCGGCAGATTGGTTCGCCGTAACTGGTCAGCGGAGACATTGATCGAAACCCGGGGAACCTGATGCCCCTGGGCAATCCATAGTGCCATCTGGCGGCAGGCAGTTGCTGCCACCCATTCACCAACCTGATCGATCATGCCGCTCTTTTCCGCCATCGGAATGAACTTCATCGGCGGAATCAGGCCATCTTCAGGATGCTGCCAGCGCAGCAGCGCCTCGACCCCGACCAGGCGACCGGTCGCGATATCGATCTGGGGCTGATACATCAGGAACAACTCGTTGCGCTCGATCGCACCGCGTAGACCGGTTTCGATCTTCAGACGCTCGTCAGCTGCCTGCTTCAATTCGTCCGTAAAGAAGTGATGCGTGCTCCGGCCGCTGTCCTTGGCCTGATACATCGCGCTGTCGGCATTCTTGAGCAGGGTTTCGGCATCAAGCCCGTCATTGGGGAAAAGGCAAATCCCGATGCTGGCGCTGGGATAAACACTCTGCCGACCGATCAGGTGAGGTCTTTCCATGGCTTCGGCAACGCGGCGCGCCGTCATTTCGGCATCCTCGGCCGATGCATCTTCCAGCAACATGGCGAATTCATCACCGCCAAACCGGGCCACGGTATCCGAGCCACGCACGCACTCACGCATGCGCCGGGCGATTTCAATGAGCAGGTCATCGCCTGCGGCATGGCCCATCGAATCATTGACCACCTTGAAGTTGTCGAGATCGATGAACAGCACGGCAAAGGTGGAATCGGTCCGGGTCGTGCGCGCCACGGCCTGGCGGACCCGGTCGAGAAACAGTGCCCGGTTGGGCAGGCTGGTCAGTTCGTCGCGAGTAGCCAGAAACTCGACCCGGCGTTGCGATTCCTTGACGATTGTAATGTCGCTGAAGATGCCGACAAAATTGACCACCTTGCCCTCGGAATCCTTGACCGAGTTGATGGTCAGCCACTCCGGGTAAATCTCGCCATTCTTGCGCCGATTCCACACCTCGCCTTGCCACCAGCCCTGGTTCTGCAAACGCGACCACATCTCCAGGTAAAACTCCTTGTCATGCTTGCCCGACGCCAGCACCGCCGGTGTCTTGCCGATGACCTCTTCACCTGAAAAACCAGTAACCTGGGTAAATGCCTCGTTGACCGTAAGAATGATCTGCTTGGCATCGGTCACGACAATGCCCTCGCCGGCCCGGTCGAAAACACGGGCAGCCAGACGCAACTGGTCTTCTGCATGCTTGTGTTCGGTCACATCGACCGACTGGGTGCAGATGCTGTATACCGTTCCATCCTCGGTCAGCAACGGGAAACGGATTGAATGCAGGAAACGGTCGCCCACCGACGGGAAAGACAGGTGATCCTCGAATTCAAGCGCCTTGCGCTGGCGGACGACATCAAGCTCCTTGGCCCGGAAATCATCGGCCACTTTCCGTGACAACACCTTGGCATCGGTCTTGCCGATGACTTTTTCGGCGTTGACGTCGAAGAACGTCTCGAACTGACGATTGACGAACTCGTAGCGACCTGCCAGATCCTTCAACGTGATGATCGATGTCGAATTATTCATGATCGCCAGCAGCATTTCGCGATTCTTTGTCAGCTCCCGTTCAGCAACCAGGCGTTCGGTATGGTCCAGCATCACCAGAATCGCTCCACGACCACCCCGCATCTTGGTTTCATAAGGGGAAACGTGCAGCAGATAATGACGCTCGCTGGAAAAAACCGGGCCTTCCACCGGCCGGTTGGACTCGATGGCCTGACGAACCAGCCCAGAAAAATCCTGCATACCAGGCGGTAAACGCAGCATCGTCATGGGTTGCTTGATCGATGCGGAAGACAAGGAAAACAGTGCGGCAGCCGGACTGTTGAAACGCGACAAGCCAAGATCCTCATTGCACACGAGAATCGGAAAACCAACGCTGTTCTGGATATTTTCCAGGTCGTTCAGGGTATCGGCCAGTTCGCCGGTTCTGACCTGCAATTCCTCGTTGACCGTAGTCAGCTCTTCATTGGTGGACTGCAGTTCCTCGTTGGCCGCTTCCAGTTCCTCATTGGATGACTGGAGCTCCTCATTCGCTGCAACCACCTCTTCGTTGAGAGCCTGCATTTCCTCGTTCGAGGTCTCCAGTTCCTCGATTACCGTCTGCAGGCGCTCCCTGGTCGATACCAGTTCGTCTTCAAGCTCGCGGACATTTCTCCCGTCCTCGGCCACGGCACTCGTTGCAGCCCCGTTGGCGTCCACGGTTTCCAGCGGCGGCAGTATCTCGAACGACACCAGGAAGAAAGGGCTGACAACCCCGCGCTCGAGCGCATGCACTGCCAGGCGTATGTCGCGCTGACCATCCAGCGTCTTGATCGAATGCCGCCGGCCAAACACCGACTCCTGCTTGTGTTCGGCCTGATGCTGCAGCAATTGCAGGTCGGCCCGCATCTCCCGGCGCAACAGATGTTGCAGGTTGAAATTCGGCTTTCCCGGAAGAACGGTCAGATACTGGCTGACATCGCCGTGAATCTGCAGGATATCGAAGTTGCTGTTGATCAATACCGATGCCGGGACATAGCGCCGCACCGCCGCATCCAGCAAGCGCCGTTCGGCGTCAGGCGCAACAGCCGGCGCGGTACGTTCGACATTTTCCGGCAAGCGGAATGACGGCATCGTCATGCGCGACTCACCATCGCGTCGACGATAAATGCGTGCTGACTTGTCGACAACATCGTACAGCGACTCTTGCTGGAAAATACCTTCCGACTGACCGAGGAACAGGATGCCGCCGGGATTCAGGCCATAGTGGAAGGTCGCCAGCACCTTGGCCTGCGGATCGTTCTGGAGATAAATCAGGAGATTGCGACAACTCACCATGTCAAGACGCAGAAACGGCGGATCCTGAATGATGTCCTGACGGGCAACGACGACCATGTCACGAATATGACGGGCAACTTCCAGACGATTGCCAACCTTCTGGAAATAACGCACGACCAGTCCAGGCTCCAGATCGGCCAGTGCGCTGTCGGCATAGGATCCCTTGCGGGCAATGGCCAGCGCGTTCAGGTCGATGTCGGTCGCAAATATCTGGATCCGGTATTGCGTGACGCTCGGCCCGAGTGTTTCGGCAATGATGATGGCGATGGTATATGCCTCTTCGCCGGTCGCACAACCGGGAACCCAGACCCGGATTTCATCACCTGGTTGCTTGGCTTGCAGGATGCTTCGCAGCATCTCGCGCAATGCTTCGAATGATTCGGGATCGCGAAAAAAGGCTGTGACCGAGATCAGGATATCCTTGCCCAGATGCTCCAGCTCCTCGGGACTGGCATCGACCAATGTCAGATAATCATTGAGACTGACCACATGCTTTGCCGCCATGCGTCGCTCGATACGCCGCCACAAGGTGCCTTCCTTGTAGCCCGAAAAATCGATACGCGTCTGCTGCTTGACCTTCATCAGCAATTTTTTCAGCGCCGTTGCCGCCACCGGTGGCTTTGTCGTTACCGTGACCGTGCCATGCGAACGTGCGATGATCGCAATTTCCTCGGCAATGCCGTCAGGCGTCAATACCCAGTCTACGCAACCCGTATCAATCGCCGATTGCGGCATTCCGGCATACTTTGCGCTCTGCGGATCCTGGGCAAAGGTATACCCCCCTGCGGCCTTGATATCCCGCAAACCTGCAGCGCCATCACTGCCAGTACCCGAGAGCACGACGCCAATGGCATCCTCGATTTTTTCGGCCGCCAGCGAGGTGAAAAAGACATTGACCGAAGGCCGCGGCATGGCCTCACGCGGTCCCTCGATCAGGACGAAACAACCATCCTTGATGATCACGTTGCGGCTGGCCGGTGCTACGTAAATGGTATCCGGCTCCGGCTGTCCACCATGTTCAACTTCCTGCACCGCCATGGCCGTCTCGCGCCCAAGCAATTGCACCATCATGCTGCGATGGGTCGGCGAAAGATGCTGAAGCACCACGTATGAAATACCGAGATTGGTCGGCAGGGCAGCTATCAATGCTGACAGTGCCTCAAGCCCGCCTGCAGAAGCACCTATCCCGACCAGATAAGGGCGCAGTGGAGGCAAGCTTCCGGACTTGGCCTTGCGGGGAGCACTCCTGCGTTTTCGTGGCGCCCCTACCGATTCAATGGGATCGGCTTTTTTCTTGTCAGTTGTGGTCTTAGGCATCGAGTGAGCTGGAGTTTGTTGGTAGCAATAGCCCTTAATCCCCCAAGAGCAACAGGACTATAACGTAAAACCCCCATCCGGACTCAGTGTTTGCGCAGTGGTTCAAGCAGTCCGGCCAGCGCGTTATGGTCGAGCTCGTACATGAGCGCGAGCAAGCGCCCCAGCTCTCCCTGCGGAAACCCCTCCCGGGCAAACCAAGCAAGATAGTGCCCTGGAAGATCGGCAATCAGCCGCCCTTTGTATTTTCCGTAGGGCATAGTTCGCGTCACCAGCAACTCGAGATCATCAGGCTTCATATGAAAAACGGGGCCGTAGCCCCGTTCCTTTACTTGGCCGAGATGGCCATCATCAAATCATTGATCCGTTTAACGAATCCAGCCGGATCATCGAGCTGGCCGCCCTCGGCCAGTGTCGCCTGTTCGAAGAGCAGGGCTGCCCAATCATCGAAACGCACTTCTTCGTATTTCAGACGTTGCACGACAACATGGTTCGGATTGATTTCGAGAATGGGCTTGACGTTGGGCGCCGCTTGACCAGCTGCCTTCAGCAGGCGCGCCAGATTGCCCGACGGATCGTGCTCGTCGGAAACAAGGCAAGACGGCGAATCAGTCAGACGATACGTTACGCGTACATCCTTCACCTTCTCACCCAGAGCAGCCTTCACCTTTTCCAGCAAATCCTTGTACTCGTCGGCGGCCTTTTCGGCCTCCTTCTTCTCTTCCTCGTCTTCCAGCTTGCCGAGATCGAGTCCGCCTTTGGCGACGGATTGCAATTGCTTGCCATCAAACTCGGTCAGGTGTCCAACCACCCATTCGTCAACACGGTCGGAGAGCAACAGAACTTCAATCCCCTTCTTTCGGAAGATTTCAAGGTGCGGGCTGTTCTTCGCGGCATTGAAGGTATCGGCCGTAACGAAGTAGATCTTCTCCTGGCCTTCCTTCATTCGGCCAATGTAATCGGCCAGCGAGACAGTCTGATCCGGGGTGTCGTTGTGAGTCGACGCAAAACGGATCAGGCCGGCAATCTTTTCCTTGTTGGCATGATCCTCGCCAACACCTTCCTTCAACACGGCACCAAAAGCCGCCCAGAATTGCGAGTACTTTTCCTTGTCGTTCTCGGCCAGATCTTCCAGCATGCCAAGCACCTTGCGCGTGCAACCGCTGCGGATACCATCGATATCCTTGCTCTGCTGCAGGATTTCACGCGACACATTGAGCGGCAGGTCGGCCGAATCAACGACACCACGGACAAACCGCAGGTAGAGCGGCATCAGCTGTTCGGCATCGTCCATGATGAAGACACGGCGCACGTAGAGCTTGATGCCATGGCGGGCATTGCGGTCCCACAGGTCGAACGGGGCACGCGCCGGAATAAAGAGCAACTGTGTGTATTCCTGCTTGCCTTCGACGCGGGCGTGGGTCCAGGCCAGCGGATCCTCGAAATCATGGGCGACATGCTTGTAGAACTCTTTGTACTGGTCATCAGTGATTTCGGACTTGCCGCGCACCCACAGCGCATTGGCCTGATTGACGGTTTCGTCTTCATCAGTGACGACTTGCTCGCCCTTCTCCTGGTTCCATTCCTCCTTCTGCATCACGATCGGCAGCGTGATGTGATCGGAGTACTTGCGGATGATCGATTTCAGTTTCCAGGCACTGAGGAACTCATCTTCCCCTTCGCGCAGATGCAGGATGACATCGGTCCCGCGACTGGCCTTCTCGACCATCTCGACGGTGTATTCCCCCTCGCCGCCCGATTCCCAGCAGACGGCCTGATTCGATTCAAGACCCGCACGACGTGACACCACGGTAACCTTGTCGGCGATGATGAAGGAAGAGTAGAAACCGACACCAAACTGGCCAATCAGATGGGCATCCTTGGCCTGGTCACCGGTCAATGCCGTGAAGAATTCCTTGGTGCCGGATTTGGCGATGGTGCCAAGATGGGCGACGGCCTCATCACGGCTCAAACCGATGCCATTATCGGAAACTGTGATGGTGCGCGCTGCCTTGTCAAAAGAGACACGAATCCTGAGTTCGCTGTCATCGCCATACAGCGCACTGTTGTTCAGCGCTTCAAAGCGCAGCTTGTCGCAGGCATCGGAAGCATTCGAAACAAGCTCGCGCAGGAATATCTCCTTGTTGCTGTACAAGGAGTGAATCATCAATTGCAGAAGTTGTTTGACTTCGGCCTGGAAACCCAGGGTTTCGCGATTTGCGGTGGCAGATTCGGACATGCGTGAAACTCCAAAGGACAGTAATGTGTCCCCGAAGATGGGGGCATCCCAAGGAATTTCAAGCCCGAGAGCAACGGATCTGATTAATTTTCAGTTGAGTAGACGCAAAAACCCCCTGCTGTTATGAGCAGGGGGTTTTGTAATGGGAGCCTGGCGGTGACCTACTTTCGCGAGCGTAAGCTCACTATCATTGGCGCTCATCTGTTTCACG
>Ga0209066_10001587_pt1 | contig 29809 bp, 20 predicted proteins | sample All_14_2_FD_187198 | JGI IMG/M metagenome (GOLD analysis project Ga0209066, IMG submission 187198) | Freshwater microbial communities in response to fracking from Pennsylvania, USA - Allegheny Zone_MetaG_DW_15 (SPAdes) (version 2) ...
TTGCGCCCAATCGCCGAATTCTCAACCAATCAAAAAAGCAACACAACAGCGAGAAATCGCCGCCAATCCCATCGCCTATTGCTCGAAAGATGGCGGCTCGACTTGGCTCCCCTTTTCCGAAGGATTGCCAGAAAATGAAACAATCCACGGCTTCGCCTTTGCGGGCGATACGGCTTGGGCGGCCACTAATTCGCACGGTGTTTTTATAAAAATCGGCAACGGTGTATGGGCGCAGCACGGCGTTTTGCCCGACGGTGTTAAGGTTTCGGCAATCATCAATACGGGGGGAGGGCTTGTCATCGGCACCTTTTCCCACGGCATCAGGCGGATGGAAAACGGCAAGGGCACTTGGCAAAGCGCACAGACTGATTTTGCAAAAACTCCCGTCCGTGGGCTGATGGCGCATGGCGACAAAATCTTTGCGGCGACCAATGCCGGGGTTTTTTCTTCGAGCGACGGCGGGCAGAACTGGGCGCATGCCTTTGGCGATTTCCAGTGCAATGGCTTCGCTGCCGAGGGCAACAAAGTCTATCTCGCCGCCATGAACGGGGCTTACCTTTCAGAAGACGGCGGCGTGGCATGGCGGAAAATATACGCCCCGAAGACGCTCCATGATATTGCTGTTGACGGGCAGCGGGTCTTTGCCATGACACTGGGCGAGGAGCTGCTTTCAAGCGACGACGATGGGAAAAACTGGTCAAACGCCAACACCGGGCTGGAACTTGGCCGCTACACTTTTGAGGTCAAAAAAATGGGCATTAGCCTTTTTCTGGGGCATTGGACGGGCATTTTTAAGTCTGAAAACAGCGGGCAAAACTGGCTCCCGGTCGGGGGTGGGTTACCTGCTGACACGGCGTTTCCAGTCATTGAAACTAACGGTACATTCATCGTTGCCGCTATTGGTTTGAGGGGTTAAGCGGTGGCGTATTCGCCGGGGATTCCAATACCCGTTGTCAGAAGTGTCCCCCTCCCAATCAAGCAGTGCTTTTATACCTATAATCACCCCACTGTGCAAGCCAGTCCCAAAGGGATAAATGTGGGGCGAAGCGGCACTTGCGTCTTTATAGCAGTGGCCCGCAAGTGCCGCTTCGCTCAATGCTTGCTCGAACTTTTGCTTAGATTTTCAATGAGTGCAGGGCACCAGTTGTAACAGGTACCCACTGCCTGTGTTGCTGAATCTTGTCTTTTCAATTAACTTTGCGACATGGCAAAGACAAGCATTTACCTTGATACTTCGGTCATCAACTTTCTTTTTGAGGTGTCGAACAAGCGGCTGGATGATGCTGTTGGGTAAATCGGGGTGTAGCGTACCGCAAACCGCAAACTTGGTGGTGCGCTGCACCTCGAAATCCTGAAAACTTAAAAGCTGGTATCCTTGTGACCTTAAAAACCGAAAAAAAACTCGTCATTTCAACCGCAGTATCATGACAGAATATAACGCTACCCGCCAGGAAGAACTCGCCAATGCCATTACACATGGGCTTGGCATCCTGTTTTGCGTAGTCGCAATGCCTTTTTTATTGAACAATGCGCTGAAAGCCAACAGTGTTGGACTGGTTTGGGCAGCACTTGCCTTTGGGCTTGGGATGCTGATGGTATATTCCAGTTCAACGCTTTACCATGCGGTGCAACATGAAAGAACCAAGGACTGGCTGCTCGTGCTTGACCATATCAGCATCTATTACCTCATAGCTGGCTCCTACACGCCGATGGTCATTAAATATTTGCCGAGCAATGAGGCGATAATTTTTCTGTCCGTGATATGGGGAATGGCCGTTCTGGGTACGGTGTTCAAATTGTTCTTCACAGGGAAATTTGGCTATTTTTCATTGGCGGTTTACGTGTTCATGGGCTGCATGGCTGTATTCATTGCGAAGCCCATACTGCAAAACGTGCCCACCAACCTGCTATGGTGGATGGCCCTGGGCGGCATCAGTTACCTAGTAGGTATTATTTTTTACCTGAAAAGTCATGTTAAATACTGTCACGCCATTTGGCATTGCTTCGTGCTGGGTGGCACGATATTGCATTATGTGTTCGTTTATCAGTGTATTGGGTGATGGGTTCCCTCTTCCCAATCAAGCAGTCCTTTTGGGAACACTTGCTCGAACTTTTACTTTAATATTCAAAAAGTGCATAGCCCTGCTGTGTTCGCAATCGAAAAACGAAGCTGCAAGTCACAAGCAATACCATTTTTTGCTGGGTGGGCATTTTCACCACTACGGCGAAAAAAATTGGCACACTCTTCGTGTTATAGAATTTATACTGAAAACAATCCTACCTGTACAAGCATATTTTATATAGTAAATCATATTATTTAACGTAAATTTCTAATATCATGTCAAAAGTGAAAAAAACGACTGCTTCCAAGGAAGCCAGTTCTGCTGCAACTTCTACTGCCGCCACTGGGGAAACACCTCAATCCACTAAGAAAAAGAAGGTCAAACTACCGTGTGCCCTGAAGTATTTCTTTACCTATTGTATAGTGGCGTGGGGCTATGCGATGGAGAAGCGCTTGCGCTTGGCGGGTGTAAGCCGCCGTTTCACGGAGGAGTTCATCAATGGACAAATTGACGCCGTAAAAGTGGTGGAGCAGTTGCCCACCCTCAAGGCCCGCAAGAATGCCGTTACTGTCGCCAACCAAAAACTGGCTACCGAGAACCAGAAAGTGCGCAGCCTGCTTCAAATACTCAAGAACTTTATTGAATATGCCTATAAGGATAAGGCATTGGTGGAAGCCCAACTCAGGGCGGCGGGCCTGACGGATTATTCCACCCAAAACAACGATTGGGGGAATACGGATGGCATGATACGGGACGCCAAACAGTTCATGACCAACTATAGGACGAAGCTGATGGAGAACGATAATATGCCAACGACTTTCCGAGAGGAATTCGAATTGGCCGCCGAGGCGTTCAATGCCGCTTGGCTCGATTTCATTGCCAAGGAAAAGGCTTCGACGGATGGCACTGCTACCCAAGAGGATGGCATCGAAACAATTCTCGGCGAACTGAACCCGATGATGAGCCTCGGCTACCGGATATTCGAGTTCGAGCCTGTGGAGCGCAAGAAGTTCACGCAGAAAGACATCCTGAACGAAGTACGGAGCAAGCACCTTGCTGCCATCAAGGGCACGGTGAAACTCAGCACCACGGGCAAGCCAATGGCTGGGGTTCGGGTAGAGGTTGAAGGCGTGGAGGGCGCTGTAGCGATTACGAACAAAAAAGGTCGTTTCAGCATCAAGGTTGTGGGCGGAAACAGCTATAATGTGCTGTTCACTTCGGAAGATACTGAATCGATGACGGTGGCTAAGTTCGTGAAGCCCGGCGTGGAGGGCGAGGTGAAGGTTAGCCTGTCGCCGATGACAGTTGTTACGGAAGCGGCCCTTCCCGCACCGACGGCCATATCCGAAGCCTCCAATATAAGTGCCTCGCTTTCTGCTGCGATGAAGGAGGTGGAAGTGAAAAAGGAGGATATGAATGGACAGGATATTCCTGCGGCTGTTTAATCTGCCATATTTGGTTTTTAGTATGAAGTAAATAACGGGTGCTGCCTTTGGGTTGCACCCGTTGTTTTTTGGGACATTGAACAGCAACAAGCTGAAGTTGTCGAATTGATTGCTTGCCATTCAAAATCACGGCTCAGCCTTTAGTTTCTGAAAATGGTTGCGCACGCCCAATCGCCGGACAATGTTCCGCTCCTGCCTGACCATTTCCACGATTTCGTCGTCCTCTATCAACACTGAGTTGAAGGCTAACGTTAATGTTTATGTTGTCAAGAACTTTAAGACCTATCAAGCGCATGAACCATTGACTGAGTTATCAGCAGTAAACAAAAGAATCTTCAACAAATATAATACAGAAGCGGTGCAAAAGGATTTCATGAAAAGTAACTGTTCTTTGAATTCTTTGGAAAAATTAACGCTATATTTCGGCGAATTGCTAAGCCTTCAAGATTTTCAGCAATTCTTGGCCTGTTAAGACGAATAAAAGTAAGTAGTCCAGTAGCTCAGCACAGCGCTATTTGACGTGCTAGTGCCAACGCTGTAAATTCACCATCATAAAAATTCGTTTATGAAGCCGAAATTTCTACCTGTCTTTTTCTTATTTTGCTTAAGCCTGCAATCTTCTCAAGCTCAGAGAAGTTGCTGTTTCAGCGCAGATTTTTATCCCGCTAATTGGGTGCCTATTACCATCTCAGCTATAGACACTCCACCCGATGGCTTGCCTGATGATGTGAGTTGCTCCTGCCTTACTGGTGAAGGTAGTAGTACCTGGTTCTCATTTTCAGCGACATCACATGGAACATTTGAATTGTTGATAACACCGAATGTTGCTGGAGATAATTTTGACTTCGCACTTTGGGAAGGAAATTGCCCTTGCAATTCAACCTCGCCTACAAATCCAACAGATGCAGTATCCTGCAATGGTGCCGTAGGCCCTGGCCCTACTGGTATTGCCACCGACCCTATGGCCAGCTTTGGTGTACCTGGTTCCGCCGAATTTTCACCAACGATCATGTTGTCTCCCGGGAAAAATTATTTTTTGATGATTACGAACAGAAGTTCCAATAAAAACGGCTTTACGGTTTTAAAAGGAGGTTCAGCTTCTATAGGCTCACAAATATTAACACCAAATCCTGGTGAAGTGACAGGGCCACCTAAGGTATGCCCAGGCGGTGATGCCGTTTTTACCCTAGATCCACCCCTATCAGGGCCTAATAATTATATATGGGTGATAAAACAAGGAGGTGTACAAATCAATATCACACAAAATGGTCCATCCCCTACCCAGTCCCTGAATTTCCCTTACCCCCCCGGCACCTATACCGTTTGCGTTAGTGCTTCCAATTTTTTCATAAGCTGTTTTCCATGGGCAGAAAAATGTACAACCATTGAGGTGGTAGAATATCCGGTACCGGCGGCCTTTGAGTCAGCCACCTTCTGCACCAACGAGGCATATGCAGCGGCGAATGGCGATGTGTTCAATGCTCCAGGCACCTATGATTTATTGTACCATACCTTGCAAGGTTGTGATAGTATAGTCCGACTGACCTTGACCCAAAAACCCACCAATCTGGTACACACCCTCAAGGAGGTTTGTGCTGGCGAATGCGTAGATTGGGGGGGTGAATCCTATTGTGAAACTGGGGTCTATGACGAAATCTTGCAAAACCAGTTTGGCTGCGATAGTGTCAACCAATTGATTCTGATTTCTGTGCCCATCGAAACAAAGATAAATGGGGCTGATACACTGGACTGCATCACCACTAGCCTCACGCTAACAAGCGCTGGGTCAATTTATGCCGCAAACCCAGTCTATATTTGGAAAAAAGGAAATACCGTAGTTGGCAATGGGCCGAACTTGACCATTACTACCGGAGGTACTTATACGCTGCAAATAAATAGCATTGTATCAGGCAAAACCTGTACTGATATAGCAACTGTAAATATTGTGCAAAATACCATGCAACCTCAAGGGGTAGTAGCCACAGGTGGTAGCATAACGTGCATTCAATCACAAGCCACGCTCATGGGCAGTTCGACAACGCCTAACGTGACTTACCATTGGACTGGCCCGAATGGGTTTGTTTCAAACCAGCAAAATCCAACTGTAAACGTACAGGGCAACTACGTCCTGACAGTGACTGGGACAAACGGATGCACGAAAACTGCCACGGCAGTAGTTGCTGCAAACGTGGTGCCTCCAACGGCCATTGCTGCCGCCAATGGTACACTCAACTGCAATGTGTCATCGCTCTTGTTGAACGGAACTGGTTCCTCTCAAGGAAGCCAGTTTGCCTATTTGTGGACCACACTGGATGGGAGTATTCTGGCAAATGAAACTACCCTCACACCGACCATCAACAAGGCAGGCAATTATGTTTTGACGGTAACGAATACTGTAAACGGCTGTTCAGCAACGGCCACCACCACCGTCATTCAGCTTCCACCTGTCACTTCTCAAATCACGGATATCGTCAATATAGCTTGTTTCGGAGAAACCAGTGGTTCGGCGACTGTTGCCGCCAGCGGTGGCAATGGCAGCTTTACCTATGAATGGTCGAACGGTCAAACAGGTACAACTGCCACCAACTTACTCGCTGGGAACTATAACGTTGTCGTGACGGATGGAAATGGCTGCACTTCTTCTGAGTCAGTGGCCATTACCCAGCCAATGAGTGTGGTGGCAAATGCATCAGCAACACCGCAGACTGTATTTAATGTGAACGACGGAACAGCCATGGCCAGTCCTTCAGGCGGTATTGGGCCATACAGTTATCTGTGGAACAATGGCGAGACAACAGCGATTATCAATGACCTTGCCCCTGGCAATTATACCGTAACCGTTACCGACAGCAATAACTGCACGGCTTCGCAAACGGTGACTGTTTCGGCCAGCAACTGCATCGTGAAGGCAAATACGGATCAGACAAATGTGAGCTGCCCAGGAGCAGGAGATGGTGCTGCATCCATCAACCTTGAAAATGCCAGCCCGCCATTTGGTTATGTATGGTCAAATGGTGCAACAACCCAGACCATAACAGGCTTAGATGGTGGCACTTATGATGTATCCGTTACGGATGGCAACGGCTGTGAAGTGGTGGCGACCGTCATTATCGAAGAGCCTTTACCACTAACCCCCAATGCAACTGCTACCGACCTGACAGCTAGCAACGCCAACGATGGAACGGCGAGCGCCACCCCAACAGGTGGTACGGTTCCCTATACTTTTATTTGGAGCAATGGTGAACCAAGTGAAACGATCATTGGTCTTGCCCCCGGCGACTACACGGTCATCATTACGGATGCGAATGGTTGTGAATCGGAACAAACGGTAACGGTCAACCCGTTTACTTGTAGCTTGTCCGCCAATATCATTGTGGGTAATATCAGTTGCAATAACGCAGATGACGGCCAAGCCACCGTTTCGCTAGTGGGTGCTTCTGGAACGATTATATACGCTTGGTCCAATGGCGATTCTACGGCTACTATTTCCGACCTTTCGGCAGGCGTTTATAGCGCCACAGCTACCGATGAATCGGGGTGTATTGCGGTTGCAGAAGTGATTTTGACAGCACCCAATCCGCTTGGAATGGAGATTGTGGAACAAATCGAACCAGCATGCAATACTGCTGATGGAAGCCTGACGATAATGGGTACGGAAGGTACGCCTGGATATTCCTATCTATGGCAATCGGGTGAAAATACACAAACCATTACCGGCCTTTCGACGAATACTTATACTGTAACAATTACGGACGCCAATGACTGCACCCAAAGTTTCGATATACCGCTCGGTACAAATGACAATATTCCACCCGATGTTGCTGTTCAAAACATTACGTTGGTGCTGGATGCGGATGGCCAAGCCAGTATTTCTCCCAGTGATGTGGACAATGGCAGCACCGATGACTGTATCATCGCTTCACTGAATCTTGACCAGACCAATTTTGATTGTGAAGCCGTGGGCGAAAACACGGTCACACTTTCAGTTACGGACGCTGGCGGCAATACTGCAAATGCTACAGCCATCGTCACCGTGGTTGACAATTCAGCGCCGGTGCTTGTCCTTCAGGATATTGCATTGAACATCGGATTAAATGGTACGGCAGTTCTTACACCCCAATTGGTGGACAATGGAAGTACAGACAACTGTGGGATTGTTGAATGGACGTTTAGCCAATCCATTTTCGACTGTAATGATGCTGGCCCGCAAACGGTGGAAGTCACTGCAACCGATGACAGTGGCAATTCCACAACGGGTATGGTGACTGTGATGGTAACGGAAAATACACCTCCTACCATCAATTGCCCAACCAACATGGTCTTGCCATATTGTAATCCAGTCGCCATTTTTGACGTCACTGCCATTGACAACTGTGTTGGAGCAGTCAATCTCACACAAACAAGTGGTACTCCTAGTGGTTCCACCTACCCAATCGGAAATACAACAGTAGCTTTCACTGCTTCTGATATTAGTGGAAATACAGCAAATTGCAGCTTTGTTATCAACGTGCCACCAACCATGACGGTAGGCGCAAATGCTGTAGATGTAAAATGTTTTGGGGAAAATGATGGGAGTGCAATGGCAACTCCAAGCGGAGGACTGCCACCATACACATACCTTTGGAGTAATGGCGCCATTACACAAAGCGCCAACGGGCTTGAGGCAGGTTCATACAGCGTGAGTGTAACGGATGCTAGTGGATGCACAGTTATACAAGAGGTTACTGTGAGCGAACCGAGCAATTTAACCAGTACACTAGTATCCATCATCAATGCTAATCTTAATGAGATGAACGGTTCGGTAGATGTGTCCGTAAGCGGAGGCACTATGCCCTATACTTATCAATGGAAGAACACTAATGGCCAAATCATTGGCAATGCGGAAGATATTGATGGGCTAGCGGCAGGTACCTACTCATTGCTGATTATAGACGCCAATGGCTGTCAGTCTCAAAGCTTCTATACCATCCAGACCATCAATGCGACTACTCAAATTGATACAGAAGGCCAGCTAATACTTTATCCTAATCCAACATCAAATTGGGCGGTAATTGAAGTTAAAGGGATGGACAATATGGAAAGGCTGAAAGTATCAATATTCGATGTGACGGGTAAATTGGTACGTGTTCAGCAGGGGGCGGGTAATCAAATGAAACTTGACTTCTCAGACATGCCTTCCGCAGTTTATTTCTTGAAAATAAGTGTCGGAAACAAGTCAGTGATTAAAAAACTGGTGGTAAACAAGTAACCAATGCACTCCATGCTGCTTAAATTAAGTTTCTTGACTGAATCGCCATCAATCGCAGGCTCTTCACCTTAAGCCGCTTGTTCAGGTTTCAGCAGCGATGAAGGAAGTGGAAGTGACAAAAGCGGATAAGAATGGTCAGGAATATCTGCGATGTTTAATCTGCCATTTTTTGAGTTTTTAAAATTAAATGAAAAACGGGTGCTGCCATTGGGTCGCACCCGTTTTTTTTTGGACAATGAGTAACAAATCGCTTGGTATCGAAATGATTTTGCCGCCAAGGTATTTCTTTGGTGTACGCTACACAGTCAGCTGTGCAGGAAAATCGCTATGTCTATTCTCTTGCCTCAATGGGCTAGCTTTGATGAGCTGAGATGGTATAAAATTGTTCTTAACCTATCACAGTCCTTACTTTTCCGCCCACCTTCTGTTCTAATTATTGAAAATTACAAAATGGCTTTCAGTCACACAAATAAGCCAAGTGAAAGCTTATCACAAGAAAAAAGTTTGCTTTTACTCGGTAATTTAATAGCAATGGATACATTTGAGCCAAGTGTATAAATATGCTATAAACCAAAGCGTTCAAACAACAAGCACCATGTTCGGCAATATCTTGACCATCATTACCCTTATCTTTTACGGCCTACTGGCCAATCTATCCCAAAAACCAATGCCCGGCGGTGACTACGGCGTTGGTTATGCCTTCGCTTGGATGTTCTATGCGGGGGGATTCCTGCTTTTCTCTGGTCTTTTGGCTTGGAACATGAACCTGAACCACTGTTTCGATTGGCTGCCCGCCCCTTTCACCAGCCATCGAGGCCTGACCGTCTTCGTTGGCTGGGTGATATTGCTGCTCGCCTTGTTCTGGAGCATGGAATATCATACAAAATGGAACGAAGGCGAATTCCCGTTTTTCATGCGCTGGTTAGCCTTGAGCAAGGTATATTTTTGGCTGCCTATAGTGGTATTTATTCCGATATTTTACCTAATCAATGCTGAACGTCCCGCTGGGTTGCTGCCCAATTTGGTGAAATACCCTTGGTTGCTTGGTTTTGCAGCTTGCTTTATCATGGTCTTGGGCATCTTATTCGGCTTTGTAAAATACAAGATGCAGCAGCGCATTGCCCAACAACAAGCTGCCAAATCGTCAAGCAACACAGGCGATTGGGCGTTTGATACGGCGATGGATGAAATCAAGAATTATAGAGACACAAGCGTACAAACCCTATTAATCTATACCCACCGGGAAAAAGACGAACGCCTGCGCAAGGCCGCCGCAGCCAAAATCAAGACCTACCCAGACTGGGAAGTCCAACTGATTCAAATCCTAGAAAAGGGCGAACTCCCTGACCGCTACTGGGTTTATGCTTATATGGACGGCAACGAAATCGTGCATCCCGATAGTTTTATCCAGCCCATTGTGCATAGCATCGAGCGGTTGGTAACCGATATGAAGCTGTCCCTCAGAGACCCAAGAAGTCTTAATCTGGGCTATACCAATATGGAGGCATTGTGCCGGGTGCTGGATACCCATTTCCCAAATAACGCCCCCGACTTTCGGTTCGGCATAGAAAAACTGCAACAGGTTTTTGCCACAAACCCACCTGCCCGGACAGATAAAACGTCGCAACAATGGTTCGATGATACGATGACCGAATCCCGCTCGGCTTTGAAAACCTGGTTGGCGAGGTCAACGGGATGAGGGTAGGTGAGGGGCCCCATTTTCACAAGTGTTCCCTCTTATCAAATAAGTAGTGCTTTTGGGTCTATGTTTATCGCACAGTTCCAGTAGTCTATTAAAAAGAAGTTCTGCTGAGTTTACAACTCAGCTGGCTGTGAATGGGCTGTTTTTCAGGTCTTTTTATTGACCCAGTGCAGTTAGGTTTTGAAACCTGACAGGTCTGGGGCTAGCAGCTTTAATTTGGTGGACGCAACTTCGAATTGTTTCGACAGCTAGACTTTTGTTACATTTTTTTGTCTCCATAGGCTCATGCACCAAAACAAGTTGGCATCTTCGCAAATATTTTGGTGAAAATTGATAAAGCCCTATGTCGCTCCGTTTTTCTGGAATCTTCAAGTTACAGGATGCTGGCAATGCGCCGATGCTGAATTGGAAGCAACTGTTGCCGAGTCCCGTCAAGATTGCCTACCATATCAACAGGGGACGACTGCGGGATTTGAAAACAGGTGCTTATTTCAGGTTTGCCAAGCCAAGCCAAAGGCTGACGTCCATGCCCTACTGCATCGAGTTGGTTCAGCCGATAGTCCCGAATGCTTGGCTGCAAAATAAACAGCACAATTTTCGGTTGGCTGCTGCGTCCATTAATGCCATCACGTTACAGCCGAATCAGGTTTTTTCATTTTGGAAATCGGTGGGCAATCCTACCGAAAAGATGGGATTCAAAAAAGGAAGGAACCTCGTGAACGGGCAGGTCAACGAAACTTATGGCGGCGGGCTTTGTCAGCTTTCTGGCGTCCTATACCATACCTCATTGCTGGCTGGGCTTACCGTGCTTGAGCGCCACAATCATTCCGTGGATTTGTACGCCAATGGCGAGCAACGCTTTACCCCGCTCGGTGCCGATGCGACGGTGGCTTATGGTTACAAGGACTTTCGGGTGGCCAACCCTTTCGGTTTTGCCGTGCGGTTTGAAGTGGAGGTGGTGGCGGAAACGCTGGTCTGCCGTTTGCGGAGCGAAGAATCGATAGCCGCGTGGGACATTGAGTTTGTGGGGGCCTGCAAAAACGGCATGGTCGAGGTTGAGACGAGGCAGCGGTCGGCCACGGGCGAGCTGAAACAAGTTGTCAGGTCTGTTTATCGAGTGCCATAACCTGTTTGTAATCGCTTTTGATTATTTTCCTACCATAGCCTTTATTTTACTGCGAAGAAACTACTTTAAGACCCCTGTTAATTTCCCCCTCGATGAACTCCCTTGGTCGTCTATTTGCCCAAACGCATTTTTTAAGGCATGGTTGGCTTGGGTTTGCATAGCCTTTTAAAGTTTTTAAAATAGATTTGTGATACAAATACCAGCTTTCATAAAAAAACAATTCGACATGCGTTTAAATCTACGTTTTCTTTCACTGCTCTTGCTTTCCCCTTTTTTCGTTTTGGCCCAAACGCCTGGCGACAAGCTGTTTGACAACAATTTTGTCCATGAAATAAAAATCTATTTTGAGGAGCCCAATTTTTGGGATTTGCTCACCCAAGATTATGAATTTGCTTCCGCCGCTCAAACAGATATACCATATCGGTCAGCCTTTGAAGTGTATATTGATGGGGTGCTACTGGAAGACGTTGGGGTACGCCAAAAAGGGTTTTCCTCCTATTTTGCCGAAGGCTATAAGAAATCGCTGAAGCTTGATTTGGACGAATTCAAAGACGGGCAAACCTATGATGGCCTCCGTAAAATAAACATAAACAATGGTACAGGCGACCCGGCCCTTCTGCGGGATTTTTTATGCTACGATATGATTCGGGCCACTGGCGCACCAGCACCGAGGGTTTCTCATGCAAAAATATACATCAATGATGCGTATTGGGGCCTCTATGTCCTCGTAGAGCAGGTGGACAAAACCTTTCTGGGCAATCATTTTGACGACAATGATGGCAATCTTTTCAAAAACATATCGTGGTCTAATCTGGAATATTTAGGCACAAATCCCGAAGATTATAAGCAAATTTATGAACTCAAAACCAACGAGGCCGAAGACGATTGGTCTGGACTGATAGAATTATTAGACGTCATAAACAATAGCAATAATGCGGTTTTCCCTTCAAAGATTCAACAAGTCTTTGATGTGCCTGGGTATTTGAAAATACTGGCGATTGATGTGATGACCGATAATTGGGATTCCTACATCGAACATGGTCGGAATTTCTATTTATATGAAGCTCCCAATGGTGGAAAGTTTCATTGGATTCCGTGGGATTACAACCTTGCGATGGGCGGTGATTTTTCCACTGCGGGCAACCCGCAAGCGTTCGACCCCGTTTGTCCTGGCTATCCAAATTTCAGTTTTGAAGTCGGGGACAATAACGAGGTAAGCTTTAGCGATGCTTCTACGGAAAACCCAGATAGCTGGTTTTGGGATTTCGGGAACGGCAATAGTTCCACCGAACAAAACCCGGTATATATTTATCCAGTGGATGGGGTTTATAACGTTTGTTTGACTACCTCCAAATCGTACCCTGACACAGCCTGCTCCAAAACGTATTGTAAAGAAGTTGACTTGACCGTTGACTTTTCAAGTTGCTATACGATTGTCAATGGAAGCTGTCCATACCCGCCCTATGACCCGCTCCTTGTGAATATAATGACCTTTTTCACACCTTGTTGCGAGTCGGAATGGGAGCCTTTTTGCCAGGATTACTACGATTTTCTGGAAGCAGAGCAAAATGGTGTGGGTGGCCCAAACCCTCCGCTCAATTTCCCGCTGCTTCAAGACAATTCTATGAAAGTGCTGCTGAGCAGGTTGCTGAGTGTACCGGATTTTAGGGAATTATACTTGGAGTACTGCTGTCAAATTTTGGAAAATAATTTTACGGTGGAGCGTTTGTTTCTTTTGATTGATACGCAGGCGGATTTGATTCGGCAAGCGGTATATGCCGATACAAATTATATTTTCACGCCAAATTATTTTGATTATGATGTCGGATATGGTGGTGCTGCAAATGGGGCTACCATTCCCCAATTAAAAAAGTTTATCGAAAACAGGATACCTTTTTTGCAGCAAGATTTGGAGAACACCAATTATGACTGCGGTTCCGCCATTTCTCCTATTGGCCTTATGGATGTGGTCATCAATGAATTGGTCGCTGACAATGACAGCACCTCTACTGTCAGCGATGCCGGAGAATATGATGACTGGATAGAACTATACAATAATACCAGCGCAACCATAGACCTTACGGGTTTTTATTTGAGCGATAATACCAGCAACCCATATAAATGGGCCTTTCCACTCGGCACTAAAATCAATGCAGGCGAATACCTCATCGTTTGGGCGGACATCCAAGGTGGGCAACCAGGTCTGCACGCTGATTTCAAACTCAGCAAGGATGGAGAGGAAATACAGCTCATACATTCGGACGGAACTGTTATTGATAATGTGAGTTTTAGCGAGCAGACCACTAATAAAGGTTTTGCCCGCATGCCCAATGGCACCGGTGATTTTGTAATTCAAAACAGCACCTTCAAAGCCAATAACGAAAGTGCTGTGGCGAGCCATGAAAAGCATGTTGAAAATTGGCGTGTATTTCCCAACCCGGCTAAAAATGTGCTATATGTTCATTTCGCAAATGAGACGAATATGGAGCGCTTGACCATCGGATTGTACAACCAACTAGGGCAGCAGGTGCTACCATACCAGCAATACCAGTATGTAAATGGAAGGGCGACACTGAATTTGGCGAATTTGCCATCAGGATTATATCGACTGGCGGTTAGGCATGAAGATGGCAGCCTTGAATCGGTTTCGGTAATGGTGGGGAAATAGCCTTTTCCGTAGCTAATTTCAAGGTCGGCCCCGTTGGAGCAGGGATTATCCAGCAACGCTGGTTCAGTTCCGATAGCCAACAGGGCGTCGAATTGCACTGAATTTAAGCTTATCGGTCGTTGGAAATGAAGTGATTTAACCCCATCTAAAATTGACCCTCCTCGATTTTCTCCGCTACTGGCACGGCAGTCGCCTTTGGCGCTAGGATGGAATCCACCACAGTCGAGTCAATTTTTGGGTGGCGCAGGCCGTAGCAGTCCAAGCGGTCGAGGGTGATGCTATCGAGTTCTGGCCATTTGTTTTTGTCCCAGTCGGAAAACTCCTTGGAGGCATAGACCTGATTCAGGAAGTTAGAGCAGATGGGCAATGCCGTGCTAGAACCTTGGCCAAGGCGGGTATCTGCGAAGCGCACCTGCTGGTGTTCGCCGCCGACCCAAGCGCCGAAGGCGATATCCGGTGTGAAACCGAGAAACCAGCCGTCCCGGTTGTCGTTGGAGGTGCCTGTTTTGGCGGCCACGGGCAGTTTTTTCTTCAATTGGCTGATGAGGCGGTGTGCCGTGCCGTGGTCACTTTCTACGACCTTGGTCATAAAATAACGCATCATGTCGGCATGTTGCTCGGACATGGCAGTGGCGAAGTCCGTGGGCTTTGGTTCCTTGATGCCCTTGATGACCTTGCCTTGGTTGTCCACAATTTTGGTCACGTAGTGCAGGATGGGCCGTTTGCCCCGGTTGGCGATGGTCGAGAAGGCGTTCACCATTTCGTACAGCGTCAAATCCACCCCACCGAGCGCAATGCCCGCTTCCTTTGGGATGGGGGAATAAATTCCCATGCGTCGGGCCATTTCCCGCACGGAGTCCACCTTGATTTCCAGAATCACCTGCACGGCTATTGTGTTGACGGAGCGCTTGAGGGCGTTTTCCATATTGTACCAGCCGCCGTACTCGTCGTCCACGTTCTTGGGTGCCCAGTTGTCGAATTCCTCATAGGTGATATGCTGGTTATGCCAGTTTTTGCAGGGGTCAATGCCACGTTCGAGGGCCTCGGAATAGAGGACTGGCTTGAAAGTGGAGCCTACCTGTCGGCGTGATTTGATATGGTCGAATTTGCCATATTTAAAATTGACGCCGCCGACCCACGCCAGTATCTGGCCGTTGTGGGGATTGGCGACTAACAGACCCGTGTTCAGCAGCGAGAGGTAGTATTTCACGGAGTCAATCGGCGTCATCAGGGTGTCCACGTCCCGCCCGGTTTTCCAGTCTAGGATGGTCATTTTCACGGGGGTCTTCAGCATTTCCGTGATTTCCTTTTTGCTTGCTTTCCGGTTCGACAAGGCCCGTACCCGGTCCGAAAGGCGCAATTGTTGGTTGAGCAAGTCATCGCTGCCGTAGGATTTGGCCTCCTTGTCCTTTTTGGCGGATTTGAAAAAATTGTCCTGGATTTTGCGCATTTCCACCTCCACGGCCTTTTCGGCAAAAGCTTGTAGGCGGGAGTCAATCGTGGTGTAAATCTTAAGGCCGTCCGTGTAGATGTTGTAGGCGCTGCCGTCCTCTTTTGTGAGTTTTTTCAGTTGCTCCTCCAGTTGCAAGCGAAGGTATTCCCGAAAGTAAGTGGCTGGGCCTTCGTTGTGGGTGCGCACCTTGTAGTCGAGGGTGAGGGGCAGTTGTTGGAGCGAGTCGAATTCCTGCGGCGTCAGGAAGCCACTTTTGGCCATGCGGCCCAAGACGGTATTGCGCCTTGCCAGTGAGCGCTCCGGGTTTTTGATGGGGTGATAGGCGGTGGTTGCTTTCAACATGCCCACCAGCACAGCCGCCTGTTCGGGCTTGAGTTTTTCTGGCAAGGTGTTGAAAAAACGGCTGGCGGCAGTTTTAATCCCAAAAACATTCCCGCTGAAGGGAATTGTGTTCAGGTATAGTGCCAGTATTTCGTCCTTGGAATAAACTTTTTCGAGACGCCGGGCAATGACCATTTCCCTAGCCTTGTTGATGGGTAGGCTCAGGAACCAAAATTTTTGCCGGGGAAACAGGTTTTTTGCCAACTGCTGTGAAATGGTGCTGCCGCCGCCCGATTCGTCCTCCTGCATCATGATGCTCTTGACGAAAACCCGCCCCAAGGCCCGGTAATCAATGCCGTGGTGTTGGTAAAAACGGACATCCTCCGCTGCAACGAGCGCTTCCTTTAGGCAATCGGGGATTTCTTCGAGCTTGGCAGGTAGGCGGTTTTCGATGTAGTAGCGGCCCAGCAGCACGCCGTCTGCGGAATAGACTTCGGAGGCGAGGTTGTGGTCAATTTTGCGGAGCGAATCCTGTTTGGGCAAGGCCCCAAAACTGCCATTGAACAACAGGAGCACAAACGTCAGCATACCTAGAAACAAGAAAGCCGCTGCCAGCGATGTGCCGAGAAACAGCCGGGCCAGGATGGGCCTCCGGCTTTTATAATCCCTGTATTTTACCCTCCAACGCAATGGAACGGGGTTGATTTTTCTCAAAAGTTCTCTCACTCGTGTTATTAGTTGGTGCAATTGCATGGTATAACGTGTTCAATTGCCTTGGATTTACAGCCTTGAACATTGTCGAACTTTCCCTTCAAAAACTCATCTTCAAAACTGCAATCTGTACCGACCGATAAAATTGGAACTGCAATTTTAGTGAATCGTTGTAACTTTCCTGTTAAGAAAGGCGGTGTTTTTTGGCGATTAAATCATCCCGGCAATATTTCCGCTATTTTTGCCACAAAAAAGAATTGGCTCATGCGTTTTTATCCGGTTTTTTTCTGTTTGCTATTTTTGGTGCAATTTGGTTGTCAAGCCCAGCGCACGCCTGAGGTGCCTCCCACCGATGCCAGTTTGAAGGATCTCCGTTGGCAGCTCAACAACCTGCTCACCTTGCAATTGCCGTCCACATATCCCGATTCCGTCAACGGCGTTGTTTACAAAAAAACCTATTCCGCCAATTTCAACCGGGCAGACAGCAGCTTGCTCGAAATCCCGGAACTCCGTCGGGCCGTCGCCACCGACTCCATCTTCGGCAGCAACAAGTATCTGTTGAAGTTCGGCGATATAGACGTGGAAGAGGTGCGCATAGTCACTTCCACCGATGGTAATTTTTCCGCCATTCTCATTCCAGCCAAGCCGGGCAAATCCTTTCGTCTAAGCCTGTTTTCGAATGAAGGCGAGCGGCAGGTGGAGGCCGTCACCATCGGCTGGTACGACCACGTGCAGGACCATACCCTCGCCCGTGCCTACACCGCTTGGGTTCAGTTCCTCCGAAAATTGACCACCCCCAAGTAGCAACCCCCTCATCCCTCACCTGCTCACCCGCTCACGCTCTAACCCGCTAATTCCCTACCTTTGCCCTGCACTGCGGGCTACTCCATCGCCTGCACCGCTCCCAGCGCCTTTGGTGCGAAGGGGTAGGGCGGGAGGAAAGTCCGGACAACGTAGAGCGCCACACCACCTAACGGGTGGGGCTTCGGCGAAGGCCGAGGTACAGAGAGTGTCACAGAAAATTACCGTCCTGAGCAATCGGGGTAAGGGTGAAAACGTGCGGTAAGAGCGCACGGCGCCGCTTGGCAACAGGTGGGGCGGATAAACCTTGTGGGTTGAAATGTCATGTACACCGGTGATGCCCCGAGTAATCGGGACGGAAGGGCTGCTCGCCCGAGCCGGGGGGTAGGCAGCTAGAGGCCGACCGTGAGGTCGGTCCCAGATAAATGATGGAGTCCCGTCGAAAGGCGGGCTTACAGAATCCGGCTTATTGGTTCGCAGTGCTTTTTTCCTGCCATTTTTCATCTCCACAATTCCCGTTTTTGGCGACAAGTGGTCGTCAACCTTACCCAAAGCCGCTTTGTTTGCAATGCAAAAGTCCAGCCCTACCATTTATCTTTTCCAACCGACTGCGGTCAAAAATCACTCGTACCTACATGAGAGCATTCCTTTTTTTCCTTTTTTTCAGCGGTTTTGTTCCGCTACAAGCCCAAATCAAGGGCAAGGTTACGGACGCTCAGTCTGGCGTACCATTATCCTACGCTACCATCAGCCTTTTTTCAGCAGTTGACAGCAGCCTGATGGACGGCACTATTACCGACGAAAACGGTGTTTTTTCGATGGATGCAAAGCCAGGTAGCTATTTCGCCAAAGCGGAATTCCTCGCCTACGAGCCTTTGTTTTTGGATAAAATTTTGGTAAAAAACGCAGCCGTTGACCTTGGAAACATCAAGCTGAGCGCCACTGCCACCGATTTGGAAGAAGTCGTGGTGCAGGCTGAAAAAAGCACCATGCAAATGTCCTTGGACAAAAAGGTTTTCAACGTGGGCAAAGACCTCGGCAACGCTGGTGGCAACGCAGCCGAACTGCTCTCCAACATCCCCTCCGTGCAGGTGGACGTGGAGGGCAATGTCAGCCTGCGGGGCAGCGGCAATGTGCGCATCCTGATAGACGGGAAGCCGAGCGGCCTCGTCAGCCTGAACGGGGCAGCGGGCTTGCAACAGTTGCAGGGTAGCCTCGTGGAGCGGGTGGAAATCATCACGAACCCCAGCGCCCGCTACGAGGCGGAGGGCATCGGCGGCATCATCAACATTGTTTTGAAAAAAGAGCAGCGCAACGGCTTCAACGGTTCCGTGGATGTGGTGGGTGGCTATCCTGCCAATTACGGCCTTGCCCTCAACGTCAATTACCGGCACGAGCGGGTGAATTTCTTCGTAAACTACGGCATCTCGCACCGCACCTCGCCCGGCGATGGCAGCCTTTACCAGCGCAGCTTTGCAGGCGATACGAGCTTTATTTACCGCCAAACCAATGAGCGTGACCAAGTGGTTTTCGCCCAAAACGCACGGGCGGGCCTCGATTTTTACATCAACCCAAAAAACATCCTCACGGCGGCCTACTCCCTGCGCCGAACTGATGGCGACCGGACGGTGGACTACCGCTACCGGGACTATATTTTTGATGAAAACAACCTCCAAAGCATCTCCACCCGTCGGCAATATGAGGTGGAAACCGAGCCATATTCCGAGTATTCCTTGACCTACAAAAAGACCTTCAACCGCAAGGGCCAGGAGTTCTTAGCGGAGGCCCGTGTGCTTGATTATTGGGAGGAAAGCGACCAGGATTACACCGAAAAATATTACCTGCCCGACGGCTCGCCCAGCAGCGAAGCCGACAAATTGCAGCACAGCTACAACTACGAGTCGGAGCGCCAGTACCTGTTCCAGGCGGATTACGTCCATCCGTTTTCGAAGGAAGGAAAATTGGAGGGCGGCCTGCGTTCCACCCTGCGGGACATGGACAACGATTACATCCTCACTGAGTTAATAAATGGCGTTTGGGAAACTAGGGATGGCTTCGACGATCGCTTTCTTTACCTCGAAAACATCCATGCAGCGTATGCGATTTTTGGCAACAAAGTGCATCAGTTCAGCTACCAGCTAGGCTTGCGGGCCGAACTCACCGACATCACGACAGAACTGGTGGAAAGCGACTACGTGAACAATCGGAACTACACGAACTTCTTCCCAAGTGCGCACGTGACCTACGACCTGCCGAAGGACAACGCTGTGCAGGTGAGCTACAGCCGCCGCATCCGCCGCCCACGTTACAACGACCTCAGCCCGTTCGTCACTTTCTCCGACGAGCGCAACTATTGGAGCGGAAACCCCGACCTGAAACCCGAATTCACCGATGCCTTCGAACTGGGGCATATCAAATATTTTGACGAAGGCTCCTTGACCTCCTCCATTTACTACCGCCACACGACCGACGAAATCGAGCGCATTCGGCGAGTGGATGAAAATGGCTACTCCGCTACACGCCCCGAAAACCTGAACACGGAAGACGCCTACGGCCTTGAATTTACCAGTAACTACAATCCTACGAAGTGGCTGAAATTGGACGGTAATATCAACTTTTTCCGAGCCGTCACCGACGGTGGCAACCTCGGTGCGGACTACCAGGCCGACACCTACAGTTGGTTTGCGAGGGTGACTTCCCGCTTCACTTTTTGGAAAAACACCGACCTGCAAATCCGTGGAAATTACGAAGCCAAGGAACAGACCACCCAGGGCTACCGTAAGCCAATCGCCTATCTGGACTTGGCCATGAGCCAGGATTTATTGAAAAAAAACGCCACCATCACCCTGAACGTCAGCGACGTGTTCAACAGTCGTCGCCACCGCCACATCACGGAGGGCAGCACGTTTTACACGGAAACAGATGGGCAATGGCGCAGGCGGCAAATCAACCTGACGTTCAGCTACCGCCTGCACCAGCAGAAGAAACAAAAATCAGCGCTGGAAGAAGGCGGTGGAGATTGATTGTAACATAAATTTGATGGTAAAATTGAAACAGTATGAAAATCACTTTAAGCACCTTGTTTTTTTTGGGTTTGCTATCGCAAACATTTGCACAAACCGATGCGCAAGCAAAATGGAATGAAGTCAAAAATGGCAGCATCGCCACTATCCACAACCCCGGCGGCCAAACGCTGGGCTATTCCACCGAATCCGGCGTGAAAATCCTCACCGTGGACGGCTGGGCTTTCAAGGATTTGAACAAAAACGGCAAGCTCGACAAGTACGAGGATTGGCGTTTGCCCTTCGATGTGCGGGCCAAGGATTTGGCTTCGCAAATGAGCGTGGAGCAGATAGCGGGCCTCATGCTCTACAGCCGCCACCAGACCATCCCCGCAAGGGCAGGCGGCTTTATGGGCGGCACTTACAACGGGAAGCCCTTTGTTCAAGGCGAAACCGACCCCGCAAGCCTTTCCGACCAACAGGCTGCTTTTTTGAAGGATGACAACCTGCGGCACGTTCTCATCACCTCTGTCGCTTCGCCGGAGGTGGCCGCACAATGGAACAATAAAGCCCAAGCTTTTTGCGAGGGCCTCGGCCTCGGCATCCCCGCCAACAACAGCTCCGACCCCCGCCATGGCACGGTCAGCAGCGCAGAGTACAATGCAGGTTCCGGAGGAAGTATCTCCATGTGGCCCCCATCCCTTGGCCTCGCCGCCAGTTTCGACCCGAAACTGATGGAGCGCTTCGGCCAAGTGGCTGCTGCGGAGTACCGTGCATTGGGCATCTCCACCGCACTCAGCCCACAGGTGGACATCGCCACGGAGCCACGCTGGATGCGCTTCAGCGGCACCTTCGGCGAAAACCCTTGGCTCTCGGCAGCCATGGCAGAAGCGTATTGCAGCGGCTTCCAAACCTCCACGGGTGCCCAAGAAATCGCCAACGGCTGGGGATACAGCAGCGTGAACGCAATGGTGAAGCACTGGCCAGGCGGCGGTAGTGGCGAGTCAGGTAGGGATGCGCATTATGCAATTGGGAAATATGCCGTTTACCCCGGCAAGCAGTTCGACAAGCACCTCATTCCGTTTACCGAAGGTGCTTTCAAACTCAAGGGAAAAACAAAGATGGCGTCAGCCATCATGCCGTACTACACCATATCCTGGGACCAAGACACCAAGAACAAGGAGAACGTCGGCAACTCCTATAACTCGTACATTATCAATGATTTGCTTCGCAAAAAATATAGCTACGACGGCGTGGCCTGCACCGATTGGGGCATCACCGGCGACCACACGGTGATGAACTCCTTCATCGGTGGCAAGCCTTGGGGCGTGGAAAAACTCAGTGTTGCGGAGCGCCACTACAAAGTGCTGATGGCGGGCGTTGACCAGTTCGGCGGCAACAACGTTGCACAGCCAATCCTCGACGCCTACCAGATGGGCGTGAAGGAAAAAGGCGAAAAATGGATGCGGGAACGCATGGAACTGAGCGCTGTCCGTTTGCTGCGCAATATTCTCAGGACAGGTATTTTCGAAAACCCTTACCTCGACCCGGAGGCAACGAAGGTGATTGTGGGCAACCCCGGCTTCATGCAGGAAGGCTACGAAGCCCAGTTGAAGTCGCAGGTTTTGTTGAAGAATAAAGGCAGCGTTTTGCCCATCAAGGAGAAGAAAACGGTTTACGTGCCGAAGAAATTCACGCCGGCTAGCACCAATTTCTTGGGCATGAAAACGCCGGAAAAGCTGGATTACCCAGTGAATATGGACGTTGTCCGCAAATATTTCAAGGTCACGGACGACCCAGAAAAGGCAGATTTGGCACTTGTTTTCATCGAAAGCCCCAAATCTGGTATCGGCTACGACAGTGCCGACGTGAAGGCGGGCGGCAACGGCTACGTGCCTATCAGCCTACAGTACGGCGACTATACGGCTACCGAAGCCCGTGCCACGAGCATTGCCGGCGGCGACCCCAAAGAGGCCAGCGCCAACCGCAGCTACAAGGGCAAAACCGTGAAGACCAGCAACGCCACTGACCTCGGCATGGTGACAGAGACCGCCGCTAAGATGAAGGGTAAGCCTGTCATCGTCAGTTTGGCCGTGGACAACCCAATGGTTTTCAGCGAGTTCGAGCAATATGCCGATGCCATTTTGGTCAATTTCCGGGTGCAGGACCAAGCCGTACTGGACATCTTCACGGGCAAGGCGGAACCATCCGCCCTGCTGCCGATGCAAATGCCCGCCAACATGAGCGAGGTCGAGCGCCAAGCCGAGGACGCCCCGCAGGACATGAAATGCCACCAGGACACGGAAGGCCATAGCTACGATTTTGGTTTTGGGATGAACTGGAAGGGGGTGATTAAGGATGATCGGGTGACGAAGTATAAGAAATAGGGATTGGAAAGCCCGAAGGGATTTCTAAGCCCGGGGCATTAATTTGATTTAAGTTATGAGATAGACACTGTTTACCGACAGGCAGGGTTTATCTTAAAGTTTAAATCAAACGCTAAATCGTAAATCCAAAATCGTAAACCACCACATGAATCAAGAAATCATCAACCTCTACGACGAATACACCCACAAGCCACTGCCCCGACGGGAGTTCCTCGACCGCCTCGCCAAGCTGACGGGCGGCATGGCGGCGGCATTGGCCGTTTTGCCTTTGATTGAAACGGGCTGCACCCCTGCCAATCGGACGCAGGGCGACGACCTGCACACCGAGTACGCCACATGGGCTGGTGCCCAAGGCGAAATGAAGGGCTATTTGGCGAGGCCAAAAAAGAAGAAAAAGTACGCCGCCGTCGTGGTCATCCATGAGAACCGGGGGCTGAACGCCCATATCGAGGACGTGGCCCGAAGGGCAGCCAAGGCGGGCTACCTCGCCCTTGCACCCAACGCCCTCGCTCCGCTCGGCGGTACGCCTGCTAATGAGGATGAGGCCCGGTCGTTGTTCCAGACCCTGAAGCAGGAGGATTCGCTCCAAAACTTCATCCGTGCCTTTGATTTGCTGGCAAAACGGGACGACTGCAACGGCCACTTCGGCTGCGTCGGCTTCTGCTGGGGAGGTGCGATGGCCAACAGCTTGGCAGTGAACGTTCCGAACCTGCGGGCTGCCGTGGCCTTCTATGGTCGCCAACCAGAAGCCGCCGATGTGCCCAAAATCAAGGCTGCCGTGCAACTCCACTATGCCGAGATGGACGAGCGGGTGAACGCTGGTATGGCTGCCTACGAGGAGGCGTTGAAGGCGGCAAATATCCGCTACGAGCAGTACCTGTATCCCGGCGTTCAACATGCTTTCCACAATGATACCTCGCAAGCGAGGTACAACGAGGCGGCGGCGAAGTTGGCGTGGGAGCGGACCTTGGCATTTTTTGCAGGACTGCTTTGATTTTTCATTTCACCTTTCCTAAAATTAAATAGTATTATGAGCTTTTTCAGAAACAACCTTGACCTCGCTTTACTCATACTTCGAATTGGTTTCGGAGGTATGATGCTTACACATGGCATCCCGAAATTGCAAAAAATGCTCAGTGGCGACATGGGTTTTGCCGACCCGATTGGCATTGGCGAAACACCCTCCTTGGTGCTGACGGTACTGGCAGAGGTGGTCTGTGCTGCAATGGTTTTGGTTGGCTTTAAGACCAAGTGGGCGGCGATACCGCTGGCATTCACGATGCTGGTCGCAGGTGCGATCGTCCATGCTGCCGACCCATTTGGCGACAAGGAGCATTCGTTGCTTTTTTTGGCTGGTTACCTTGCTTTGGCGCTGGTAGGTGGTGGTAAATACGCCCTCGATTCAGTGCTATCAAAGAAGGAAAATGAGGCATTATGAGCAATGCTTAACAGCCAAAATTGTCATCATTAAAGGTGTCATCTCAACCTTACTTTTCACCTTTCACAAATCTTATTTATTCATGAAAAATGCAGTATTCACAGCGCTTTTGACTTTGGTTTTATCCAGCGCATTTGCACAAACTTGGACGCTCGACAAAGGCCACTCACGGGTCGGCTTCACCGTCAACCACCACATGATTTCGGAAGTGGATGGCAATTTCAAAATTTATGATGCCAAAATCACGGCCACGAAGGCGGACTTCTCGGATGCCGTTTTTGAGTTCACTGCCGAAACAGCTTCCTTCAATACGGACAACGAAATGCGGGACAATGACTTGAAGAGTGCCAACTATTTTGACGTGGAAAAATTCCCAAAAATGACCTTCAAAAGCACTTCTTTCAAGCGCATCATGGGCAATAAATGGAAAATTGTGGGCGATTTGACCATCAAAGACAAAACAATTTCCATTTCCTTGGATATTATCCTCGGCGGCCCAGAGTACAATGAGCGGGCGAAGAAACAAGAAATCGGCATCAAGGCCACGGGCAAAATCAACCGCTTAGACTTTGGAATCGGCGTCAATTTGCCCGAAATGATGGTGAGCAACGAAGTGGAGCTGCGCATTTTGGGAGAGTTCAAAAAGGACTAAAATCGCTTATTTCACGATTTCATTGAACTCCAAGCGCTCGCCGTCTGGGCCAGTGATGAAAAAATACTTGCAGCCATTGTCCCAAAAAGCCATCAGGACGGGTGCTTCTTCGAGCACGTTGTAGCCCGCATCTTTCAGGAGGTGAAAAGTCGCCTCCGCATCATCCACATCGAAAGCGATATGGTCAATGCGGCCAGCGTGGCGCTGGCGGATAATTTCTAGTTCGGCGGCAGGCATTTGGTAAAGTTCCAATACGATGTCGCCGTGCTTCAACATGCTGACCAGTCCGCCACCTTCGCCATTGAACTCGAAACTGGAATCCATCACGCTTTCGAAGCCAAGTTTTTCATAAAACTCCGTGGAAATTCGCAGGTCGGTGACTGGAATGCCAACATGCTGTAAGTGGTTGATTTTCAAACCGTTCATGTGCAATATTTTTATTGGCAATGTTAATCCTAAGTTTTAAGATTGCCGCAATAATTTAGGGTAGAAGGTGTAGGGTGGTGTGTTTGTTCAGGGCAAACCTCGACTAAACCTCCTAACCGGTTAAACATTTTTCACCATGCAAAACAGACGAACTTTTCTCCAACAGTCCAGTGCAATGGCGCTGGGCGGCCTGGCCCTTGGGCCATCTGCTTTCGATTTTTTGGCAAAAAAATACAACTTCCAACCGGGCGTGCAGCTCTACACCCTCATGGCGGTGATTGACCAGGACACCAGCGGCACCTTGAAAAAACTGTCAGAACTAGGCTACAAAAACATCGAATCAGCCTTCAGTCGGCAGGGTGGTTTTTATGGCAAATCAGCCACGGAGTTCTCGAAAATGCTGAAGGATTTGGGCATGACTTGGCGCTCGCACCACGTCATGGGTGCGCCGTTCAAGCTGCCTCCCGGTGCTAAAATGCCGACCGACGACAAAGGCAACCCCATCAAGATTCCGCCGATGAAAAACCTGAAGGAAAACATGCAGGAGGTGGTGGATAGCGTGGCTGGCGGCGGCATTGAATACCTGGTGTGCGCCAATATCCCAGTGACCACGCCCGAAGAAGTTGCCGATGCCGTGCAAATTCTGACAAAGACAGGCGAAGCCGCCAAAAAAGCAGGTCTTAAATTCGTTTACCACAACCACGATTGGGAATTCAAAACCGTTGGCGACAGCCGCCCCTTCGATGTGTTTGCGAAGCAGATTCCGAGCAGCCTGATGAATTTCGAGTTGGATTTGGCTTGGGTGACGAAGGCTGGCGTTGACCCCGTGGCGCTTTTCAAGGAGCATCCCGGCCGTTTCCCGCTCTGGCACGTGAAGGACATCACTAGCGATATGCAGACCCTCAAACCTGTTGGCGATGGGGTGATTGACTTCAAGCGCCTTTTCAAAAATGCCAAAAAAGCGGGCCTCGTGTATCCAATGGTAGAGCATGACCAGCCAGCCGATGCGTTCGACAGCCTTGGACGCAGCGTGGCATATTTGAAGAAAAATATCTTGAAATAACCAGTTAGCAAGTGCAGAAGCATTCATAGCGCCACGCTTGGGAACGGTGCATTTTTCAGATACAGAATTTATCCGAATGACCTTGAATGGCGTTGTGAATGCTCCTTCCGATTCAATATTCCAACTCTTTTTCTTCCACTAACGGACTGACATAGACCCGGTTCGGCTCCTTCCGCTGGTTGATGCGGTAGTGGAATGAAAGCAGCACCGTGCGGGATTGTCCCAAGAAATTGTCCTCGGAATAGAAGGTCACATCTTCGGAAAAAGAACGGCGGCGGCGGCTGTTGAACAGGTCGTTCACGCTAAGCGTCAGGGTGCCGTTTTTCTTTAAAAAGTCTGTGCCGATTGCGAAGTCGAACGAGGTGACAGACCGGTTGAGGCCCTGTGTCGTGGTTCTTGGGGCGGAATAGCTAACGGTGATTTGAGTGTTCACTTTTTCACGGAAACTGTACCTCGAACTCGCCTTTGTTTCCATGGAAAATGAGCCGCCCCCTACGAATACCTCCTTCCCTTCGTGCCGAAAACTGCCTTCGGAAAGCGAGTGGTAGAGGTTCATATCGCCGTTGAGCCGCCATTTTTTGTGGGGGAAATATGCGTAGGTGAACTCAACCCCATAATTGCGCTTAAAATCGAGGTTTTCGGCCTGTGTGATGGTAATGCCCGGCGAATCCGAGTCCACCCGTTGCAGCCGCTTGATAACGTCCTGTGTGTGGCGGAAGTACACCACCGAACTCAGCGACACCTTTTCCCAATAGCGGATATAGCCGAATTCACAAGTGTTGGTGTATTCTGGTTTGATATTGGGGTTTCCCCGGAAAATATTGCGACGGTCACGGATGGTGAAAAAGGGGTTCAGGTCCGAGTAAACTGGGCGCTGGATGCGGCGGCTGTAGCTAAACTGGAAGGCATCGGCATCCGTCAGTTTATAAGTCAAAAATGCGCTGGGAAACAGGTCGGTGTATCTGTTAAAATTGGTCAGGTTGGTGGCCAGCAGTTTAGTCGTAACGTCAGAGTACTCTGCCCGTAAGCCTGTCTGCCAAGAAAACCTATTGATAGTGCTCCCGATGTTCACGTATGCGCCATGAATCGCTTCTTCATAAAGGAAGTCATTGGTAAAATCTGCATCTGGGTTTTCAATGCTATTCACTACTTCCTCCACTTTATAATTGTTGGAAATCTGCCGAATAGCACCTTGCCATCCGGCTTCGAACTTGCCCTTTTTTCCAAAGGGAAGTATATAGTCCACATTGCTGCTCAGCCTGTGGGTTCCTTCCTTACTGTTAGCCAGTTGCCGATAGTCCACCCCGCTCAGGGGATTGTTTGCCCCATCGAAATAATGCTCTTTGAACACGGATGATTTGGACATCCCCGTGTGCTCGTATTGAAGTTCGGTAATTAGCTCATTTCCTTCTTTTTCGAACAGGGTTTTATAAATCAAGGAATATCGCAGGTTGGAGTCCGATTCTTTTTCTGCCTCCGCTCGGCGGGTGATTTTATTAATATTCTCAGGTTGGCCAAGGGCATCCAAATACCGTAAATCGGATGTATTGTTCCCCGTGCTTCTTCTGTAGGCAAAGGAGGTGGTGAGGAAGTTCTTTGAGTTCAGGTGGTAATCGCCATCAAATTTGATAAAGCCCGGCAGGCTCGACCGCCCATGCGTCCTGTCCATGTTGGAGAAAATGGTGCTATCGGGCTGGCCGATAGTATAAAACCTGTTGCGGTAGCTACCAGTGCCCGGTCGGTTGGCGTACCAGCCGCCCACGCCGAAATATCCGTTGAACTTCTCCTTTTTATAGTTGATGTTGAGGCCACTACCCATATTGCGGTTGTTGCCAATATGCGCATCCACCGAGCCGTTCAGCCCTTTTTTCTGGTTGGATTTCAGGACGATGTTCACGATGCCCGCCATGCCCTCCGCCTCGTAGCGTGCCGAGGGGTTGGTGATGACTTCGATGCGTTCAATCTGGCTCGCCCTGATTTGCCGTAAGCCCGACAGGTTGTCGTTGCCCACCAGCGAGGATGCCCGACCGTTCAGCAGGATGCGGATGGAACCGCTTCCGCGCAGCGTGAACCTGCCGTCGTTGTCCACCGAGATGCCGGGCACGTTGCGCAACACATCCTCCCCTGTGCCGCCAGCGCTGGTCAAGTCTTTCCCCACGTTGAACACCCGTTTGTCCAATGCCATTGTCACCGTGCTTTTTTCGGCACGCACCTCCACCACGGCTAATTTCGAAACATCGGGCACCAGCTCGATCACGCCCAGGTCCAATTTACTTTGGTTGTGGGTTAGTTTGGCTTCGCCAAAAACAACGGGCAGGTAGGCTAGGTATTCAATCTTGATGAAAAAATCTGAGTGGCTTGTATTCAATGAAAAACGGCCGTCAGCAGCAGTGGTCGTACCCGACAACAATGAACTGTCTTTTTTCAAAAACAAGCTGATGGTACTGAACTCCAAGGGCTGTTTGGTGTCTCTGTCAATGATTTTCCCGACAATTTCAAGGGAAGTTTGTTTTGATGGTGCAGCGGTGGGCAACGATTCTTGGGCACCTGCTGCTTGGGCAAATACCATAGCCAAAACCAGCATTGACGCAGTGTTTTGGATGGATTTAAGAATGCCCGTTTGCTTCATACTGTTACTTGCCAGGATTTTTTCTGGAGTAAATGCCCGTGAAGTATGGAGCCTTACAAAAATCATACTAGGAATCCATCCTTTCCTAACCACCACAAGGTTGCTGTGCTACTGAATTTGAAGGGAAATGCTCTGAAATGAAAAGATGCAGCATTGACAAAGCCACTGTTCTGGGGCAATTTTCGTTTCTTTGCCCCAGAATTTTTTTATAAAATGCTAACACAAAAAGCAAAATATGCCATCAAGGCCCTCATCTATCTCGCTGAAAATGAGGGACTTGTAAAGACAAAGGACATTGCCGAAAACGCCCAAATCCCGAAGAAATTCCTGGAATCCATCCTCGTTGAACTGAAGAGCCACCAAATGGTAGCCAGTGTGCAAGGCGCTGCTGGTGGCTATCATTTGATGAAAAAACCGAGTGAAATCAACCTCGCCACCATCCACCGCATCTTCGAGGGGCCGATAGCGCTGCTCCGCTGTGCTTCCCCCAATTTCTATCAGCCATGTACCGATTGCCCCGACGTACCAGCCTGCAAAATCCGCATGGCCTTGGCCGAGATCAGGCAGAAGACTTTTGATGCAATGCAGGAAATTTCCTTGGCGCAATTGTGCGGGCACTGCGAGTGAATTTTTTTTCAAAAATTAATTCTACTAAATTGGTAGAATTAAAATAA